>Ga0137385_10001995_pt1 | contig 17301 bp, 13 predicted proteins | sample SagtaG_FD_104921 | JGI IMG/M metagenome (GOLD analysis project Ga0137385, IMG submission 104921) | Vadose zone soil microbial communities from Sagehorn Ranch, Mendocino, California, USA - Sage2_R_80_16 metaG | ecosystem: Environmental > Terrestrial > Soil > Vadose zone | place: USA: California... | reverse complement strand
CACATCGCGAACACGCCTTCGACGGTGCGCTCCGGGTCCGACTCCACCCGCTGCGTGCCGAGCACGGCGGTGCCGCCGAGTTCCTCGTTGATCGCCGGCAGGAAGCGAATATCGCTCGCCGTGAGCAGTTTCTTCGCTTTCCACAATTGCTGATCGACCATGCCGAGCGGCGAGCCGCGATAGCCGCTGATGAAGCCGGCGGTGTTCATGCCGCGTGCGTGATCGGCTGCGCGCTGCATCAACGCGAGGCGTACCAGTGCCTGTGTGCCGGTCAGGAAGATCCGGCCGCGCGTCGCGGTGAGGTTATCGGACAGCTTGTAATCAGCGAGAGCGGGCGTGCCGTCGATGGGCAGGCGAGCGGTCATGGGCGAGTCTCCGTTGTCGATCGGAGTTAGCGCTTCAGCGCTTACTCCGATCCCATGCAATTGATTGCGGTCGATCGGAGTTAGCGCTTCAGCTGTCGACCGGAGTTCGCGCTTTAGCGCGTTACTCCGGTCCCATGCAAAGCACTTACTCCGATCCCATGCAGGATGGTTGCTGTTTTGCTTCGCGCGCCGTGGGTGGGGACCACAAAGGCGACGCAGCGAAAGAGACTCTATTTTTTAGCGCCGATTAGAGTAGATTTTTTCTAGTTTGCGCGGCTGTCAGCGAATGGGCGCGAAGAGCCGCGCGTTTTGCCGAAGTTTCGAGATGGATTTGCCACGCGGGCGGCGGGTTCGGGTATGCCCTGGTGTCTCGCGCGACGCGGCAGGCTGCGTATTCAGCTCCCGGCAACGGTATCCGGCTGCGCGGTTGTGGCGGCGCGCGCCGTGACTGCGACCGGCGCCGCGTCGAGCGGCACGATCTCGTCGAAATGCGCGTAGTCGATGTGACTCACGCCGTCTTCCTCGCGCATGATGTCGACGAAGCGGTACTGCCAGTAGATCTGATCGCACATCCACATGTGACGCGCCTGCATGGTCTGCGCGGTCGATTCGTCGACCCCTTCGAGCGTGAGCAGCAGCGACGTGTCGCGGCCCTTGAGCGTCTCGGCGGTTTCGCCGAACAGCGGGCTGCTTTCGTCGATGACATGCATGAGGCTCCAGCCCAATTTGAACACCGGATGCTGGTCGCGCACGAGCGTCAGGTCGTATAGCTTGCGCAGCGTATAACCTTCGAGGGTGGTTTCCATCCGCATGATGCGCAGCCGTGCGTGCGCTTCGGCGATGACGTTCTGGCGCGCGTTGGCGGCGCGCACCATCAGCGTCATGCGGCCGTCGAGCGGCCGGATGATCGCGTAGCGGGCGAACATGATCTTGGCGTGCGGACGCGAAAAGCGCGCGAAGATCAGCCCCGTCGCCAACGCGATACTCGACATGCCGACGAAGATTTCCAGCGTGGCGATCCAGTGCGCGTAGGCGGTTTGCGGATGCATGTCGCCGTATCCGACGGTCGCGAGCGTTTCGACGCTGAAGAAAAATGCACCGCCGAAGCCCGGCGGAAACTGATTGGCGATCGCTGCATCGCCGAGCATGTAGAGTCCGGCGAACGCGGTGTTGAGCACCAGGAACAGGACCGCGAGCGAGACGAAAAACATCGGCCAGCGCACCACGAGCGCGCGGTGATAGAGGTCCTGCCAGAGCGGCGTCGGCATGCCGTGCGCGATCACCACGCGATCGTCCAGGCGCATTTCGCGGCTGCCGCGCGCACGACGCTGCTGCGCACGCACTTCGGCGTCGCCGATGCCGGTGCCGGGAAAGCGGTCTGACGGTTCGGTAGCCATTGCGTGCTCGTGGAGATGAGAACGCGCAAAGCGTAGCACGGCGCCTTGCGCGCGTTCGCGCTACGGAAACGTTCGCGGCTTGGGTATGCCGGCGCCGTGCTCGATATCGTCGACGGCCTGCTGATGCGCGGCGGCGACTGCTTCGGCTTCGTCACCATAGCCGCCGTCGCCGCCGACGGTCGTCCACGGTTTGACCGCTTTCTCGCGATGCCGGATTTCGTATTCCGCGTCCCAGCGCGCGCCGTTGAGTTCGAGTGGGCGGACGTGAATCGCGTACACGCCGTAGAGGAAGAGCTGTTCAGCCATGATCGCCTCCAGCCGGTTGTTCCGGGTGGCGCGGCGCGAAGGGCGCGGCGCCGGTTCGCCTAAAGTTCGATTTCCCCGAGGATGCGGTGAGCGAGCGCCTTGGCTTCCTCGAGCGCTTCCTCCGGCGTCGGCGAGGTCGCTTCCACTTCGTAGACCGTGGTCTCCTGATCGTCGGTTCCCCCGCCTTCGTCGCGCGTGAGGGTGACCACGCCCTGGTACGTATCTGTCTGTAATTCTCTTACCGAGGCGGTGGCCGTGTAGATGCCTTTGGTATAGGTGATGTCCTCCATGGCGTCGCTCCTTCTTCCAAAGGTTTCGATTTTTTCATCGTAGCACGATGATGGAGGTTCGGTTTTTGCCGCGCGGCGCTCCATCTCCATGACAATGCGCGCCGCGCAAGACAGCAGAATTACAGCAGCGCGACGACTTCATCCAGCGAAGGCGCGTGCGCGCCGGCGTGCCGGCACGCCGCCGCGCCGGCCGCCAGCGCGAACGCCAGATGCTCCGGCCAGGTCCGCTGCGGAGCGGTCATCAAGCTAAACAGCAAGCCGCCGATGGAAGCGTCCCCGGCGCCGACGGTGTCGACCACCTCGACCCGCGGCGGACGTGCCTCGATCACCATCGCGCCGTCGATCAGCATGGCCGTTTCCGGTCCGCGCGTCACCAGCACGGTGGCGGACGGATTCATGGCTTGCAGTTGCGCGAGCGCGCCGGCTTCGTCGCCGGTCTTGAACAGCAGGCGCAAATCCTCGTCCGATACCTTGATCAGGTCGGCGAGCGCAGCCATCTTGCGCAGCGTGGGCGCATACCCGTGCTCCATCAGATTCCGATAGTTCGGATCGAAACTGATCTTCACGCCGTGCGAGCGCAGTTCGGCCGCCAACGCGGCCAGCGTATCGCCGAGCGGCTGCCGCACGAGGCTGATGCAACCGAAGTGCGCCCACTTCACCTGCTCGATCCAGCCGGCCGGCAAGCGTGCGGGGTCGAACGCCAGGTCCGCGCCGTTTTCGCCCATGAAAAAGTAAGCGGGCGGATGCGTCTGATGAACGATCGCCAGCAAGGGCGGGCGCTCCACGCGCTGCATGAAACGCATGTCGAGCCCGGCGGCGACGCTCGCGTTCCACAGTTCGTCCGAGAAGTTATCGACGCCGAGCGACCCGGCGCACGCGGTCGGCAAACCGAGCCGCGCGACGCAGCGCGCCACGTTCCAGCCGGCGCCGCCAGGACGCGAGAGCCATTGCGATGCGCCGGTGCGCACGAGATCGGTGAGGATGTCACCGGCGGAGACAAAGAGAGGGAGTGCGTTGTTCGCGCTGATGTCGTTCATTTTGCTTGCTCCGCGGATTCGGTCGCAGCGGCTGTGCCGTCGGGCAGTGCGTGCGCCAGCACCTCGTAGCATGCGCCCATCGTGTGATAGTCGGTCTTGCCGGCGGGACTCTTCTCGTCGCTGTACTTGCGGTTGTCACAGGTGAGTATGCGATACCACGCGCCATGCTTGTGATCGACGAAGTGCGACCAGCTATAGCGCCAGATCTCGTCGTACCAGTCCCAGAAGCGTTCGTTGCCGGTGCGCTTGCCGAGCAGCGCGGCGGTGGCGAAGGTTTCGGCCTGGACCCAGAAGTACTTGTCGTGGTCGCACACGGTGCCGTCCGGGCCGAAGCCGTAATAAAGGCCGCCGTGGTCTTCGTCCCATGCGTGGGTCATCGCGGCGTCGAACAGTTCAATCGCGCGCGGCAGCAGCCACGGCAACGGACGGTAGCGCTCGAGAATCAGCAGCAGCTTCGCCCATTCGGTTTGATGCCCCGGCTGAAAGCCCCACGGGCGGAAGATGTTCGAGCTGTCTTCCTCGTTGTAATGCCAGTCCACCGACCAGTCCGCGTGAAAGTGCTCCCACACGAGCCCCTGCGACAGCTTCGCCTGACGCAGCGTGATATTCGACGCGACCCGTTCCGCGCGATCCAGATAGACGAGGTGGTCTGTCGCTTCATGCGCGGCGAGCAGCGCCTCGGTGGTGTGCATGTTCGCGTTCTGCCCACGGTACGAACTCACCCGCCATTCCGGCGACGCTTCATCGGCGTAGAGACCGGCGGCGGCGTCCCAGAAGCGGTGTTCCATCAATTCGAAGGTCGCGCCGATCATCGGCTTCGCTTCCTCGATGCCGGCCATTGCCGCATGCGAATAGGCGAGCAGCACGAACGCGAGGCCGTAGCAGTGGCGCGTGGCGTCGAGCGTGCGCTTCTTGCCGTCCTGCCATTCGAGCTCCCAATCGTAGCCCTCATGGTGAGGGTCCCAATGCACTTCGCGAAGGAAACGCAAACCGTGGCGCACGTACTCGAGATGCTGCGGGTCGCCGAACTGGCGATACGCCATCGCGTAGTTGAAGACGTAGCGGCAACTGCTCACCAGATGCCGCGTGGTTGTGTCGTAGACCGAACCGTTGTCGCGGAAAAAATGGAAGAAGCCGCCGCTCGAATCGAGCACGTTCGGCGCGTAAAAGCGCAGCGTGTCCTGCACATGCGAGAGCAGAAAGTCGCGGCTGCGGAAACTGTCGACGGGCGGCACGGCAGCGGCGGCGTCGTTTGCGGGTTGATGCGGATCGGATTGCGTCATGGCTTTTCCACCAAAGTACTGGCACGGGCAATGAGATGAACGGGCAAGCGGACTTCCAGTTCGGCAGGTGCGTCTTCAAGCAGCAGCTCCACGCCGCGCCGGCCGAGCGCTTCCTTGTCGACCGAAATGGTCGACAGCGGCGGCGTGGCATGAGCGGCGGCGGGAATGTCGTCGAAGCCGATGATGGCGATGTCCTCGGGCACGCGCAGGCCGCGCGCGAGGCACGCGCGCAGCGCGGCGAGCGCGGCGGCGTCGTTGTAGGCGAACACGGCGTCGGGCCGCGGGCCGGGCGCGTCGAGCAATTGATGCATTGCGCGCGCGGCGCCGCTGTCGGGATCGAGGCCGGCGTCGATGGTCACTTCCAGCGACGGATCGAACAGCAGCCCCGCTTCGAAAAACGCGCGCCGGTAACCGAGCGCGCGCTGGGCGATGCTGAAGTGCGCGAGCGAGCCGCCGATGAACGCGATGCGCTTGCGCCGCTGTTCGAACAGATGCCGCATGGCGAGCATGGCGCCCGTGGCGTTGTCGAGATTCACCGAGCGCAGGCCGGGCGCCCACAGGTCGATCAGCACGAGCGGGCGCTGCATCGCAACCAGCATGGTCAGCGTTTCGGGTTCGACGAAACCGGCGATCGCCACCGCATCCGGCGCGTGCAGGCGCATCTGCTGGATCACGTCTTCGGTGGGTCCGGCGGTCAGCACCGAAGGCACGATGCCGCGCTCGCGGCACGCGTCTTCCACGCCGTGCAGCACGTGCGAAAAGAACGGGCTGACGGCGAAGTTGTTGTGCTGACGGTGCAACAGGAAAGTGAGGCGGCGAATGCGCGGACGCAATTGGGCGGCGTCATAACCGAGCTGCCGCGCCGCTTCGACCACGCGCACACGCGTGGCGTCGGACAGGCCGGGCTGGTTCTTCAGTGCACGTGAGACGGTGCCGATCGACACGCTCGCCGCGCGGGCGACGTCGCGGATGGTTGTGGCCATCGAATGAGACGGCCGCAGCAAGGCCGCACGGTGTTTGAGTTCGGGCGATTGTATAGTAAAAATCGCCTAAAACTCCCCGGAAAACACGCGATCGACACCCGTAAATACCCGTAGATGTTGGGGTTGGCCTGGAATTTGTTGTTTAGTAAAACAAACTAAACAAGACTTGATAGTGGCGGCTCCAGGCGCTGTCGCGCGTTCAGTCAAAAGGCGCTCGAGCGGCCTCGGCTTGCCCGCGCAATAACGTCAGGCTTTCGTCCGCGTCGATCAACACGAAACCGCTTGTCTCGCGCTTCGCGCGGCGCTTCGCCAGCGCCGCGACGGAGGCGATTTCCTCGCTGCTATAGAGCGCGGGTCCACCGTCCGGCTCCACGCGCACGCAGCCGATCGCCATCGTCACGAAACCGAAGAAGGTCGGATTGCCGCGCCGGTCTTCACCGTGGATGCCGCCCGCGAGCCGGTCGGCGGGCGCATAGAAACGCTGCGCGCCCTCGTTGAACACGTGAATCGCGCGCAACACGCGCTCCTGCCAGTCTTCGCTCTGGAACAGGATCAGGAAGTCGTCTCCGCCGACGTGGCCGAGAAAATCGCGCGTGGGGTCGCACACGTCGGCGAGCACGACGGCGGCGAATTGCAGCACTTCGTCGCCTTACCAGTAGCCGTACTGATCGTTGAAGGGCTTGAAGTGATTCAGGTCCACGTAACACGCGTGGAAGCCGGCGTCGTTGCCGAGCAGGCGGGCGATATGCGAACTGATCGGAATGTTGCCCGGCAGGAAAGTCAGCGGATTCGCGTAGCGCGCGGCTTCGATGCGCACCTCGGTCACCGCGCGCACGAGGTTCTCGCCGGTGCCGAGGCCCGCGTATTTGCCGTTGTCGGTGATCACGAAGCCGTCGGCGAGATAACGCTGATCGTCGCTCGCGAGCAGTTTGGCCATCTGCTCGACGGTCATCGATTTCTCGATGATCACCGGCGATGCGTTGGCGAACAGCAGGCACGGACGCTTGCCGAACAGTTCGCGGTGGTACGGCAGCGCGTAGCGGTCCATGAAGCTGCGGCGGTTGATCAGCGCGACCGGTTCGTCACGTTCGACCACCGAGACCGCGTGCAGGTCGGGCAGACGGTTGAACAGTTCGAGCACGTCGTTGTTGGTCGCGTGGCGCGGCACCGCGGGAGCGTGCACCAGCATCTTGGCCGACGCCATGCCGCCCGAGGGCGACGCGCCGCTCGCCATGCGCGTGGGCTCCGGAAATACGGCGATGTGGCCGGCACGCAGCGCGTCGCGGGCGTCGTCGGTCACGTGGCGCGCCGGTTGCGCATGCGGGCGGCCGAAGAAATAACCCTGCCCGCAGGCGATGCCCATGTCGCGCACCACGATCAGATCCGCTTCGTTCTCGATGCCCTCGGCCACCAGTTGCGCGCCGCTCGCGCTGGCGAAGTGCTGCATCGCGCGCACGGCTTCGAACTTGAGCGGATCGCAGGCGATGTCGTGAATGAAGAAGCGGTCGATTTTCACGACGTCCGGCTGCAGTCGCACCCACAGATTCATGCTGGCGTTCGCGGTGCCGTAGTCGTCGAGCGCGAATTGCGCGCCTGCCATGCGCAGCGCCGCAATCACCGGCAGGAAGCTGCCGACATCCGGAATCATGCTCTGCTCGGTCAACTCGATCACGATGCGCTGCGGATCGAGTCCGCGATGACGCAGCAGCGCGAGCGTGTCCTCGCGCGCGTCGGTCAGTTGGCGGATCGCGCCCGCGCTGAAGTTGAGGAACAGCTTGCCTTCGACACCGAGTCTCGCGAAGGCCTCGATGCAGGTGTGCGCGGCGGCGCGTTCGAGTTCGATCGTGCAGCCCTCGGCGAGCGCCTGCGAAAACAGCGCGAACGGCGCTTCGAGCGGCGTACCGGCGGGGCCGCGGATCAGCCCTTCGTAGCCGAGGATCGCGCCGTCCTCGAAATCGATGATCGGCTGGAATACGGCGGACAGATCACGCCGGGCGATCAACTCCGCGATGCGCGGCGTGGCGAATCGGGAGGGCGAGCGAGGTTGCATGGCAGGTAGGCGTAGCGATCGACGTTCGGCTTATCGGCCCGCCCGGCGCGGAATTAAGTGAAGTTTTAGTGAAGCGTCGCACTGGATTGGTGCGCAAGGCTTTGCGGCTGAACCGGCGCCGGTTTCGCCTCGCCAGGAATTCGCCTATGCCATCCGGCCGAGGCGACAGCGGCGGCGTTTGCGCGTGAAATAACAAAAAAGCCGCACGAGGCGGCTTTCTTCAAATAACGCTCAGGGAGGGCGCTTATGAATGTCCTGTTTGCATTGCGCGCATATTCAACGGCGCGCGACGGCGGCGGCGGGCCGCTCGCGCGCGGCGGCGCGGGTCTCGCCGCTGGTGTCGCGGGCGCCCCAGCGCTGCGCGAGCGCGGCGCACACCATCAGCTGGATCTGGTGAAACAGCATCAGCGGCAACACAGCGGCGCCAACCGCATGCGAGGCGAAAATGACCTTGGCCATCGGCACGCCGGCGGCGAGGCTCTTCTTCGAACCGCAGAAGATGATCGTGATCTGGTCCGCGCGGCTAAAACCGAGCCGCTTGCTGACGAATATCGTCGCGGCCAGTGCGAGCGCCAGCAGCACGACATTGACCAGCAGCAGGCCGCCGAGCGCGGACAGCGGAATCTGATGCCACAGGCCCTCGTTAACCGCTTCGCTGAACGCGCCGTAGACCACCAGCAGGATCGAGCCTTGGTCGACGAATTTCAGCACGCCGCGATTGCGCTCGATCCACTTGCCGATCAACGGCCGCAGCAACTGCCCGGCGACGAACGGCACCAGCAGTTGCAGCACGATATTGCCCACCGTATGCCACGGCGAACCGCCGCCCGCAGCCTGATTGGTGATGAGGAAGCTGACGAGTGCGGGCGTGAGGAAGATGCCCAGCAGGCTCGAGGCCGACGCGCTGCACACGGCGGCCGGCACGTTGCCCTTGGCAATGGACGTGAACGCGATGGACGACTGAACCGTCGACGGCAGCGTGCAGAGGAAGAGGACCCCCGCATAGAGCGCCGGCGTGACAAGTGGCGAAAGGAGCGGCTTAAGCGCGAGGCCGAGCAGCGGAAACAGCGCGAACGTGCTGAGCAGCACTACCAGATGAAGACGCCAGTGCGTCGCGCCCGCAATGATCGCTTCACGTGAGAGTTTGGCGCCGTGCAGGAAAAACAGCAGGCCGACCGCCACGTTCGTCACCCAGTTGAACCCGACGGCGGCCTGCCCGTGAACCGGCAGGAGGCTGGCAAGGATCACAGTGCCGACGAGGCACAAGGTGAAGTTGTCGGGAAGCAGTTTCGGGCGAGCCATGTCGGAATCTCGATTCGGTGATGCGGAAAAGCGCACGGCAAACGCACGTGCAAATCGCCGGCCTCAAGTTATGGAAAACACCTATTGTTGTTGAAAATCGATTGAAAAAGCAAATTCATTTACTGAATCGATTAATGAAAGATGTGCATCAAACGCCCGATCAACGCCGCTGGCCGGTGGTTGGCGGCCCGGTTTCAGTATTGGCGAGGTCGTCAGTTTGGTCCATGGCGTTTTGACAATTGGGCGAAAAATCCAAGGCGATTCGTTGTACGCAAGCATGGTCTGATGCGTCCCGCAATGCCGCGCAAGCAAGCTGTTTCAAGGCTTTCACGCAAGGACACTGTCGCGAAAAAACGTCGCAGTAACAAGGTGTTACATCCACGGTTGAGGCCTAACACTTTTTGGCTCGACACCCTTTGCCAGCACCCATAAATTACGCTTCAAAGGCCATCGGGATGCCCCCGCGCCGCGATATACCCGCAGCGCTCGCGCCAGTCCCAGAACAAGTCCATCGCAGCTCGAACGGTGGGTTTCAGGCAAGTCTTCGGGCATGAGAGTCACTGGGTGGACGCGTTGTCGAGAACGAAGCACTGGGCGTTGGGCGCGGTTATCGCTGCGCTGTGCTCGTTCGCCTATGCAAAAGCGCCGGGCATGCTGCACGGCGGTGGCTATTCGTCTGCGGGCGCGGGACACGCGATGCGTGGCGATGCGCGCAACGACGGCCGTTACTACGGCGCACCCAACGTAAGACCCGCCCGCAACGATATGGCCGACCGGAACATGCGCCTACCGCGTGGCGGTGCGAACCTGGCCGGCGGCGATTACGCGAATGGCTTCGGCGCCTATAACCCAGGCGTGCGCCGGGTTGCAGGACCATCCGGCCCCGCATATCCCGGCGCGAGACGCGGCGGCATCCAATACGCAGGCGCGATTACGCCGGTGAGTGCCGAGTCGCGTTCGGTGCCGCGGCCGCCGGGCAATGGGCCGGTTCGCAGCGGCGGTTCGATTCGCGCCGACGTCGCCCGTTATAACGAAGAGCGCGGCTCGACGCGCGCGATGCAGCGCCAGTCGGACGATCCGCGTCAGCAGGAAGGCTCGCCTTACCGGAATTAGCCGTCGCACGGGCGGCTTCCACGCGTCGCTCCTGTTCGTTTGCATGGGCAACCACACGCTCGCTCGCGGGTACGACACGCGTTGCCAACTGCCTTCTTCATCCTCCTTCGCTGAATCACCACGGCTCCCGTCAGCTTTCCAAACCGCCCCGCCGCGGCTTCCCGCCTTGCATCGTCCGGAACGCCCCCGTCAATCTGACGTTTCGACGCCACACTTTTTTGAAAACACTCGGCAGCGAACCGTCTCCCATCGTCAAATTTGGTTGTTTCTGCGGCAGCGCGTCATCCGCATGTCATCTGACGCGTTATTACCCGGTTCGGCGCAATGTCAGCACCGCTTTTCGCGGTGCCGCGAGGTCCGCGGCGGTACCGCGAGGACGCCGGGAACCCGCGCTTTATCAGGCCGATAAGCGACAAAACTAATCAGACCGATATACCCGCAATAACCAACGATATTTTTGTTCATAAAAATGGTCCGCAAAGATGGTCCCGCCCAGATTGGCTCGATCACCGAACGGACAACAACAATGGTTCGCGCGAGCACCCCCTTTCGCACAGCCACACCCCTTTTTGACAAAGACAGGAGAACCCATGAAAACAAGCATCAGCAGTGCGCTGAAGACCACCCTCAAGGCAACCGCGTGTGCCGCTCTGCTGGCCAGTGCATCGTCTGCTTTTGCGCAATCGAGCGTGCAACTTTACGGTCAGGTCGACGAATGGGTCGGCGCGCAGAAGTTTCCGGGCGGCAAGACGTCGGTGCAGGTGTCCGGCGGCGGCATGTCGACGTCGTACTGGGGCTTGAAGGGGGCTGAGGATCTGGGCAACGGCTACAAGGCGATCTTCACGTTGGAAGACTTCTTCCGCGCGCAGAACGGCCAGTACGGCCGCTTCACCGGCGACACGATGTTTTCGCGCAATGCTTACGTCGGTATCGAATCGCCGTACGGCACGGTCACCGCCGGCCGTCTGACCACCCAATTGTTCGTGTCGACGATTCTGTTCAATCCGTTCATCGACTCGTATGTCTTCTCACCGATGGTTTATCACGTGTACCTCGGGCTCGGCACCTTTCCGACGTATTCGACCGACCAGGGCGTGACAGGCGACTCCGGCTGGAGCAACGCGGTGCAGTATTCGTCGCCGAACTTCAACGGTCTGTCCGCGAGCGCGATGTACGCACTCGGCAACACGACGCAGAACGGCGCGAAGAAGTGGAGCGGCCAGGTGCTGTACTTCCATGGCCCCTTTGCGGCGACCGCGGTGTACCAGTACGTGAACTTCAACAACACGCCGGGCGACCTGGGCAGCTTCGATTCGTCGGGCGTGCCCGGTCTGAAAGCGCAGGGCGTGGCGCAACTCGGCCTGTCGTACGACCTGAAGTACGTGAAGCTCTTCGGTCAGTACATGTACACGCACAACGACCAGACCTTGACGAGCTGGCACGTGAACACCGCACAGGGCGGCGTCTCGGTGCCGGTGGGCCCGGGCACCGTGATGGCGTCGTACGCCTATTCGCGTGACGGCGGCGGCTTCGACCAGACCCGTCAGACGGCCGCGGTCGGCTACGACTATCCGTTGTCCAAGCGCACGGACATCTACGCGGCTTACCTGTACGACCACATCACGGGCCAGTCGAGCGGCAACACCTACGGCGTCGGCATGCGCGCGAAGTTCTGAGCGTGCGGGGCGGCGTCTGCCTCGTTGCAGTCGCTGCGTGACGGTTAACCTGTCTGGCAATATCTGCAAAGCCCGCCTTCTCCGGAAGGCGGGCTTTGTCGCATCTGGCATCCGCATCCGGTCGATTTGGCGACCGTTTTGTTGATAAACCCTGCAAAATGACGTTGATTAATTCCCGAGCGATTGAGATGGATACCCTCGTCAGCATGAAAGTGTTTCGCCACGTGGTCGAAGTCGGCAGCTTTGTCGGCGCGGCCGAGCGGATGGAAATGTCGGCGGCAATGGCGAGCAAGCACGTGATGCACCTCGAACAGCAGCTCGGTGCGCGTCTCCTGAACCGCACGACGCGTCGCGTCGCACCGACCGAGGCGGGCCGCGAATACTACGAGCGCCTCTCGCAGGTGCTCACCGAACTCGAGGAAGCCGAGCAGGCGGTCGGCGCGGCCAGCGTCGTGCCGCAGGGGCGCTTGCGGGTGTCGTCGCTGTCGGCGTTCGGCTTGAGCCACGTGATGGCCGCCGTGGCGGACTACGCCGCGCAGTATCCGCAAGTCATCGTCGACATGACCTTGTCCGACCGCGTGGTCGAACTGATCGACGAGGGCTTCGACGTCGCGATCCGGGCCTCGCCGGGCGGGCTGAAGTCGTCTTCGCTGATCGCTCGGCAGATCGCGACCGCTCATCTCGTGCTGTGCGCGTCGCCAGCCTATCTGCGCCGTCACGGCACGCCGAAGACCGTCGCCGATCTCGCTCGCCACAACTATCTGCAATATGCGGGTGTGTCGGCGCCGGAAATCGCGCCCAGCACCGGCGACGCCTCGCCGCGCGTGCGTCTGTCGGGCAATCTGATCGTCAATCATCTGGAAGCGCAACGCGTGATCGTGCTGCAAGGCGCGGGTATCGCATTGCTCGGCACCGAGGTGATCGGCGAGGATCTGGCCGCGGGGCGTCTCGTGCCGCTGCTGGTGGACGACGTGCCGCCGCGCGAACTGCCGATCCATGTGGTGTACGCGAGCCGCCGGCATCTGTCGGCGAAGGTGCGTTCGTTTGTCGACTTCCTTGCGGAGCGGTTCGCGAACGAGTCGCTGTGGCCGTCGCTCGAGCAGATCAAGGCGTTGGCTGTGCGTTAGGCGCGTCGGGATGCGCCGCCCCCCGTTTCGCTATACTGGTTGCCAGCACCCATACGCGTAACGATCTGGGGGAGACATGACCGATCTGTCCGCGCCGCAGCGCGCCGGCAGCCACAAGCTGCCCGCGGGCCGGCGTCTGCGTTTCGTCACGGCAGCCGCGCTGTTCGACGGACACGATGCGTCGATCAACATCATGCGGCGCATCCTGCAGGCGAGCGGCGTCGAGGTGATTCACCTCGGCCACAACCGCTCCGTCGATGAAGTCGCCACCGCCGCGTTGCACGAAGACGCCGACGGCGTCGCCGTGTCCAGCTACCAGGGCGGGCATAACGAATACTTCCGCTATCTGGTCGAACTGCTGCGCGCACGCGGCGGTGAGCGCATCAAGGTATTCGGCGGCGGCGGAGGCGTGATCGTCCCCGAAGAGATTGCCGGGCTCGAACGCTACGGCGTCGAGAAGATCTATTCGCCGCAGGACGGGCAGCGGCTCGGCTTGCAAGGCATGATCGACGACATGATCGTGCGCTGTTCCGAAGCCGCGCGCGCTGCTGGGGGCACCCGGGAGTATCCGTTTGGTGTGTGGGTCGCCGACCTGTCGGCGCGCAGGCTGCCGCGTCTAGAACCGCGCGCTGAGCCTCCTGCCGACGGTCAAGCCAGCGGCGCCCGCGATCCGTCCTATCAAGCTCGCCAGGCGGGCGAAACAGCGCAAGCGAATCATGTCTCGGACGCCGCCGGCAAGGCGCCCGCCGCCACACCCACTGCTCCTGCCGTCGACACACGCGACTCCGCGTCGCCCATCTTCCGCCGACTCGCACAACTGATCAGCGCATTCGAAACAGGCGGCGTCGCGTCAGCCGAGCGTGAAAAGCTGTCGGCGCTCGCTAAAGCGACCGAGGTTCCCGTGCTCGGCATCACCGGCACCGGCGGCGCGGGCAAATCGTCGCTCACCGACGAACTGATCCGCCGCTTCCGGCTCGACTATGGCGACGCCCTCACCATCGCCGTGCTCGCTATCGACCCGTCGCGCCGCAAATCCGGCGGCGCGCTGCTCGGCGACCGCATTCGCATGAACGCAATCGGCGACTGGGGCGGCGGCGCGCGCGTGTACATGCGCTCGATGGCGACGCGCGAAGCGTCGAGCGAAATCTCCGACTCCTTGCCCGACGCGCTGATGCTGTGCAGAGCGGCGGGCTTCGATCTGATCATTGTCGAGACGTCCGGGATCGGGCAGGGCGATGCGGCGATCGTGCCGTTCGTCGACGAATCGCTGTATGTGATGACGCCCGAGTTCGGCGCGGCCAGCCAGTTGGAGAAGATCGACATGCTGGATTTCGCCGGCTTCGTCGCGATCAACAAGTTCGATCGCAAAGGCGCTCCGGACGCGTTGCGCGACGTCGCAAAGCAGGTGCAGCGCAATCGCGGCGACTTTGCGAAGTCGCCTGACGCGATGCCGGTGTTCGGCACGATTGCCTCGCGTTTTAACGACGATGGTGTGACCTCGCTGTATCAGCACGTTGCGCAAGCGCTGCGCAGGCACGGCTTGAGAGCGGGCGGCGGCCGTCTGCCTACGCTCGACGATGTGCGCTTTTCGAGTGGCCGCAACGCCATCGTGCCGCCGGCCCGCGTGCGCTATCTCGCGGACGTCGCGCAGACGGTTCACGCGTACCGCGAGCGCGCCGACGCGCAAGCGCGCATGGCGCGCGAGCGTTGGCAACTCATCGAAGCGCGCCGCATGCTCGATGAAGCAAACGCGGGCGCCGGTGCGCATGCCCTTGCGCCTGCGGATGCAGATGCACGCACCGGCGCAGCGCCAACGGCGGAGACCTGCGCAGTGCCAACGGCAGAGGCGAGCGTAGCCCCAACGGCAGACACAGCCACGGCCCCAACGCCGAGAAAAGCCACCGACACTGCCACCCCAACCCAACTCGACGCCCTGATCGCCCAACGCACCGCCGCCCTCGGCGAACGCGAACGCCAACTACTCGAAACCTGGCCGCAAACCGTCGCCGCCTATTCCGGCGACGAACACATCGTCCGCATCCGCGATCGCGAAATTCGCACCGCGCTTACCGTCACCACATTGTCCGGCTCCGAAGTCCGCAAGGTCGCGCTGCCGAAATTCATCGACCACGGTGAAATCCTGCGCTGGCTGATGCTCGACAATCTGCCCGGCTACTTCCCGTTCACCGCCGGCGTGTTCCCGTTCCGCCGCGAAAACGAAGACCCCACGCGAATGTTCGCCGGCGAAGGCGATCCGTTCCGCACCAACCGCCGTTTCAAATTGCTCTCCGAAGGCATGCCGGCCAAACGTCTTTCGACGGCGTTCGATTCCGTCACGCTCTACGGCGAAGAACCGCACGAGCGGCCGGACATCTACGGCAAGGTGGGCAATTCGGGCGTGTCGGTGGCGACGCTCGACGACATGAAAGCGCTCTACGACGGCTTCGATCTGTGCGCGCCGGCAACGTCGGTCTCGATGACGATCAACGGCCCCGCGCCGACGATCCTCGCGATGTTCTTCAACGTCGCGATCGATCAGCAGATTGCGCGCATGGAGCAACAACAAGGCGGGCCGCTCACGCAAGACCAACTCGCCGCCGCGCGCCGCACCGCGCTGGAAAACGTGCGCGGCACCGTGCAAGCCGACATCCTGAAAGAAGACCAAGGCCAGAACACCTGCATCTTCTCGACGGAGTTCAGCCTGAAAGTGATGGGCGATATCCAGGCGTATTTCGTCGAGCACGGCGGGCGCAATTTCTATTCGGTGTCGATCTCCGGCTATCACATCGCCGAGGCCGGCGCGAATCCGATTTCGCAACTCGCCTACACGCTCGCGAACGGCTTCACTTATGTCGAGGCGTATCTGGCGCGCGGCATGTCGATCGACGGTTTCGCGCCGAATCTGTCGTTCTTCTTTTCAAACGGCATGGACCCGGAGTACTCGGTGCTGGGCCGTGTCGCGAGACGCATCTGGGCCATCGCCATGCGCGAGCGCTACGGCGCGAACGAGCGCAGTCAGAAACTCAAGTATCACGTGCAGACCTCGGGCCGCAGCCTGCATGCGCAGGAGATCGACTTCAACGATATTCGCACCACGCTGCAGGCGCTGATCGCGATCTACGACAACTGCAATTCGCTGCACACCAATGCATTCGACGAAGCGATCACCACGCCCACCGAGGATTCGGTGCGCCGCGCGGTGGCGATCCAGCTGATCATCAACCGCGAATGGGGCTTGTCGAAGAATCAGAACCCGAATCAGGGCAGCTTCGTGATCGAGGAACTGACCGATCTGGTGGAAGAGGCGGTGCTTGCCGAATTCGATCGGCTCACCGAGCGCGGCGGCGTGCTCGGCGCGATGGAAACCGGTTATCAGCGCGGGCGCATCCAGGACGAGTCGATGCTGTACGAGCATCGCAAGCATGACGGCTCGTATCCGATCGTCGGCGTGAATACGTTCTTGAGCGCGCATCCGCATGAAGCGCCGCAGCCGATCATGCTGGCCCGCTCCACCGACGAAGAAAAGCAAAGTCAGTTGAAACGTCTGCGCGACTTCCAGGCGCGGCATCGCGAAGACGCACCTGCTGCGCTCGAACGTCTGAAGCGCGCGGTGATCGACGATGAAAACGTGTTCGCGGTGTTGATGGACGTCGTGCGTGTGTGTTCGCTTGGGCAAATCACGCACGCGTTGTTTGAAGTGGGCGGGCAGTACCGGCGCAATATGTGAGGCGGGTGCGGGCCGCGGGTTCGACCAGACGCAGACCGAGCCGCAGCAAACCGCCTCGCCCTCAGCGCACTCACCTCATGCTCAGCGCGCAATCCCCAGCCGCGCCTTCGCATCGTCATATTCCTTCGACAAGCGCTGCACCAGTTCCGCGACGCTCGGCACGTCGTCCATCAAACCGACGCCCTGGCCCGCGCCCCAGATGTCTTTCCACGCCTTCGCCTTGTCGCCGCCGAAGTTCATCTTGGTCTTGTCCGATTCCGGCAGCGCATCCGGGTCCAACCCCGCGTTCACGATACTCTCGCGGATGTAGTTGCCGTGCACGCCGGTGAACAGGTTCGTGTAGATGATGTCCGACGCCGTGGAGTTGACGATCGCCTGCTTGTAGCTGTCCACAGCATGCGCCTCCTTGGTCGCGATGAAGCGCGTGCCCATGTACGCGAGGTCCGCGCCCATCGCCTGCGCGGCGAGAATCGAGCCGCCGTTCGCGATTGAGCCGGACAGCACGATCGGGCCGTCGAAGATGCGCCGCACTTCGCCCACCAGCGCGAACGTCGAGGTCGTGCCCGCATGGCCGCCGGCGCCGGACGCCACCAGGATCAGCCCGTCGACGCCCGCTCCCAGCGCCTTCTGCGCATGGCGCAGATT
>Ga0137385_10001992_pt1 | contig 17312 bp, 13 predicted proteins | sample SagtaG_FD_104921 | JGI IMG/M metagenome (GOLD analysis project Ga0137385, IMG submission 104921) | Vadose zone soil microbial communities from Sagehorn Ranch, Mendocino, California, USA - Sage2_R_80_16 metaG | ecosystem: Environmental > Terrestrial > Soil > Vadose zone | place: USA: California... | reverse complement strand
GTGGTCGGCTCGTCCATGATGACGAACTTCGCTTCGCTCGCAATCGCGCGCGCAATCGCCACGAGTTGCCGCGTCGCGAGCGGCAATTGTTCGATCAGCGTCGACTGGAATTCGGCATCGCCTGGCAGGCCCACGGCTTCGAGAGCCTTCGCAGCGGTGCGCGCTAGCGCCTTGCGGTCGAACGTGCGCGTGAGGCGCCCGTTGTGCTCCGCAAGCTCCGACGTCAGCGCGACGTTTTCGGCGACGCTCATGTTCGGCAGCAGCGACAGGTCCTGATAGACCGTCTCGATGCCCGCCGCCAGCGATTCGAGCGCCGAGAGTCGCGCGTGCGAAACGCCTTCGATGATCAGCTCGCCTTCATCGGGCGGCTGCGCACCGGAGATGATCTTGATGAGCGTGCTCTTGCCGCAGCCGTTTTCGCCGAGCAGGTGATAGATCTGCCCGCGCTCGAAAGACAGGCTCACGCCGCGCAACGCATGCACGCCCGTGAACCGCTTGTGTACGCCGACCACCTGCAGGAACGGCGTGGAGGAAACGTTTTGATTCATGCTGAAAAGCCGTGCTCCAGATGAATGTCGAAGCGTGCGGGCGTTCGCTCGCGAAAGCCCGCACGCGGTGATGCCACGATCAGAAGTTGTATTGCCTGTAGTTCGTCTTGTCGACGTTCACCCAGCCCTGGCCGCGCACGATGATGCCCTTGCCCGGACCCTTCTCGACCGTCACCTTCGTATAGCCCGGAATGCCGAGATCAGCGCCGTTCTGCACGGTCTTGCCTTCGACCAGCATCTGCGCGACCTTGTTCATCGCGAGACCGGCCTGTTTCGGATCCCAGAATGCAATGCCGTTCACCGCGCCGCTTTCGAGGAACTTGCCTGCTTCCGTCGGCAGGCCCGTGCCGTACACGCAGATCTTGCCTTGCATGCCCGCTTCTTCAACCGCGCGGCCAATACCGATCACGTCCAGCGACGACGAACCCTGGAAGCCCTTCAGGTCGGGATGCTTGCGCAGCACTTCCTTCGCGACTTCATACGCTTTCTCGCCGTCGTTGTTCGTTTCGAGCTTCGGCTCGACGAGATTCAACTTCGGGTACTTGGCCTTCGCGTTGTTGATGCCGCCGTCGGCCCATTGCACCTGCGAGCGGCTGCCGAGCGAGCCGACCAGCACGGCCCACTTGCCGTCCTGATGCATGCACGATGCGAGGCGCTCGTTCAGGCCCGCGCCGTACGCGGAGTTGTCGAAGGCCTCGATATCGACCATCGTGTTCTTCGCGTTGTCCGCTTCATGCGTGACGACCTTGATACCGCGATCCATCGCCTTCTTCAGTGCGGGTTCGAGCGTCGGCGGATCGTACGGAACGACGGCGATGGCCGTCACTTTCTTCGCGATCAGGTCTTCGATGATCTTCAGCTGCTGCGCGGCGTCGGCGCGGCCCGGGCCCGTCTGATACGCCTGCACACCGGGGTTGTCCTTCGCGAACTCCTTGACGCCTTCGTCCATCCGGTTGAACCAGTTGATGCCCGTGACCTTGACGACCGTGACGATCGTTTCATTGGTCGCGGCTTGCGCGGCGGCGATCACGCCGAGCGCGAGTGCGCCAGTCGCAAGGGCGGCGCTCAGTCGGGTCAGTTTCATGCGTTTGTCTCCGTTGCCTTTAGTGATTTAGTCATTGAGTGAGTGTCGCCCCTTCATATGCACGCGGAAATCCAGGGCCCCGATGTCCGCTGAAACTATCGCTACAACGTTAGCGCCGTTGATTCGGCTGCGCGAAACCGAAGATCGCGCGCACGCGCTCGCCGCCCGCAAATGCGAGTGACGCCAGCAGCAGGAAACCCCACGCGCAATCACCGAAGAATTGCGATACGCCGAGCAGATTGAAGAAGCTCGACAGGAACTGCAGCACCGTCGCCGCGAAGAACACGCAAATGATGCGGCCATAACCGCCCGCAGGATTCACGCCGCCCATCACGGCAATCAGGATCGCGATCAGCAGATACGAATTGCCGTAGTCCCACTTCGCGCTCGACGTGTGCGTGACGCTGATCAGCCCCGCGAGCGACGCGAGAATGCCGCACATCATGTACGTGAGAACCAGCATCCGCACGCGCGGAATGCCCGCGTAGAACGCGGCTTTCGGGTTCGTGCCCATCAGGTACAGACGCAAGCCGAACGGGCTGCGCCGCAGCAGCCAGCCGAGCACGACGACAGCCGCGATGAAGATCACGAACGAAACAGGCACCTGGAACCACGTGCCATTACCGATATCCGACAGCGGCTCGACATAATCGACGTGAACCGACGCGCCGTTGCTCAACACGACGGCACAACCCGTGAACAGCAGCTGTGTGCCGAGCGTGCAGAGAATCGGCGTGAGGCGCAAGCGCGCGATCACGACGCCATTCACCAGCCCGCCAATGGCGCCCATGCACACGACGATCGCGCAGAACACGCTCGTATAGAGCATCGGCGAATCGTCGCCGCTGATGAACTTCGGCACGATCAGCGCCGCGACCATGCCCGACAGGTTCGCGAGCCCAACGCCCGACAGATCGATGCCGCCGTTGCCCGACACCATCGACAGCATGATGCCGAGCGCGAGCAACCCGAGTTCGGGCAACTGGCCGCCCATCGACTGAAGGTTGTCGAGCGAGACGAACTGGCCGTGCGAGATCCAGGTCGCGGCGAGCACGACGAGCACGTTCACCGCTAGCAGAAAGTTCAGTTGCCGGTCGCGAAACAGGCCGGCGAAAAGCGAGGACTTCATATCGAAACGAACTCCTTCATGCCGCGCGCCGCATCGGGCGGCGCACGCGCTCAATGCGTTGAAAGCGGATGACCGGCCTGGGCCAGCACTTCGTTGACTTCGGCGAGCGTCGGCATCGAAGGCGCGGTGCCGGGCCGCGTCACCGAAATGCCCGCCAGCGCGCAGCCGAAACGCGTCGCATCGACGGCATCCGCGCCGCGCGCGAGCGCCGCCGCGAAGCCGCCTGTGAAACCATCGCCCGCGCCTGCTGTTTCAACGACGCGTCCACACTGGAATGCAGGCACGAACACCGATTGCTCCGCCGAATGCAGCAGCGCGCCCGCTTCGCCGAGTGTGACGATGACATTGCGCACGCCTTTTTTCAGCAGCACGTCAGCGGCACGGCGCGCATCGTCGACATTGCTGACCTCGATGCCCGTCAGCGCGGTCGTCTCCGTTTCGTTCGGCGTGATGTAGTCGCACAGCGGGAAAATGCTGTCGTCGAGCGGCAACGCGGGCGCGGGATTGAACACGGTCGTCACGCCATGCTTGCGCGCGACTTCGAGGCCGCGCTTCGCAGCGCCGACCGGCTGTTCGAGTTGCGTGACGAACACGCGCGCCGAGGCGATATCCGCTTCGATCGCGTCAACGTCGCCCGCATTCATCGTTGCTGCCGCGCCGGAAACGACGATGATCGCGTTCTTGCCGGTGATGTCATCGACGAAGATATGCGCTGCGCCCGTCGATGCGCCGTCGATCACCGACGCGCGCGCCGTGATGCCTTCGGCGTCCCACGTCGCGCGGGCAATCTGGCCGAACGCATCGTTGCCGATACGCGTGCAGAACACCACGTCGGCGCCCGCGCGCGCCGCCGCGACGGCCTGGTTCGAGCCCTTGCCGCCGGGGCCCATCTTGAACGCATTGCCCGCGATCGTTTCGCCGATCAGTGGCATGCGGTCCGCGCGAAACGTGAGGTCCGTCACGAAGATGCCGAGAATGACGACGCGGCCTTCTTTCTGTTGCGTGGCCATCGTCGTCATTCCTTTGGTACGTCGGGCGCGAGCAGCACGCCCTTCTTGAAGATGAAGCAGCCGTAGCCGCGCGTTTCGCCCGTGGCGATCACGCAGTAGGCTTTCTTCGCGCGCGCATAGAACGCAAAGCGCTCGATGCCGACGAACGGTACATCGCGCCCTTCGGCCTCGTTCACTTCGGCTTGCGCTTCGCGCTGCACGGCGGGAATGGTGTTCGGCTCGCCGACCACTTCCATGCGCGAGGCAGGATCGTCGACGAATGTATCGAGCGGTAGCACCGACAGCAGCGCGCGAATCGCGCGCGGCGCATCGACGCCATCGAGCCGCAGCAACTTGCCCGTCACGGACTCCCGCGCGACCGAGTCGCCCGGAAAGTTCGCGTCGCAAATCACCACTTCGTCGCCGTGGCCCATCGCGCGCAGCGCGTGCAGCACATCGGCGTTCAACAGCGGGTCCAGATTCTTCAGCACGTTGTCTCCTCCGTTATTCGGTTGGCGCGCTATCGTTCTGTCATGCCCTGTCAGGCGATCAGAAAGCGATCAGTCGCCATACGGTATCCAGATGTTCTTGACTTGTGTTGCATGGCGCAGAAACGCCGGGCCTTCGCTCGATGTGTCGAACCAGTCGAACGCGCGGCCATGATCGACGAACGTGCGCTTCAGGTTGCCGATCGACTCGCGTTCGGCAAGCGCCGAATCTTTCGCAGAGCCGAAGCACCACAGCGCATCGACATCGTCATGCTTCGCGAGCGCCGGCAACAGCGCGCCGCGTTCGCCCGTCACGATGTTGAGCACGCCCGCGGGCACGTCCGACGTCTCCACAATCTGATAGAAGTCGGTCACTGTAAGCGGACTCGTCGAACTCGGCAAGGCAACGACGCGATTGCCCATCGCCAGCGCGGGCGCGATCAGCGAAATGAAAGACAGCAGCGGTGCTTCATCCGGGCACGCAATACCGATCACGCCGAGCGGCTCGTTCATCGCGAGCGCGACGCCGCGCAGCGGCGGCGCATGCACCGCGCCGTCGAACTTGTCGGCCCAGGCGGCATACGTGAAGAGCCGCGTCACCGACGCGTCCACTTCGCGGCGCGCTTCGGCAACGCTCGCGCCCGTGCGCTTCACCAGTTGATGCACGAATTCATGCGCGCGCACCGCGAGATTCTCAGCGAGGTAATAGAGCACCTGCGCGCGGTTGTGCGCGGTAGCCTGCGACCACTTCTGCGCGCCGCGTGCCGCCGCGACGGCATTGCGGATGTCCTTGCGGTTGCCCTCACCCACTTCGCCGACCAGCGCGCCATCGGCGCCATAAACAGGCAGCGTGTAGCCGCTATCCGGCCGCGCCTGCTTGCCGCCGATGAAGAGCTTCGCGGTACGGTCGATCGCCAGCACATCAGCGGTTTGCTCAGGTTCATGCGTGTGTGCCGACACATCGGTCACGCAATGCACCGGGCGACGCTCTCCGAGCGCGAGCCATGCCTTCGGCTTCACATATTCGTAGATCCCTTCGCGGCCGCCTTCGCGTCCATAGCCCGACTCACGATAGCCGCCGAAGCCGACCGCCGCGTCGAACAGGTTCGTCGCGTTGACCCACACGACGCCGCACGCGAGGCGCGGCGCGATATCGAGTGCGCGGCCGATCGTCTCGCTCCAGATGCTCGCGGCGAGTCCATAGCGCGTGTTGTTCGCGAGCGTGACGGCTTCATCGGGCGTGCGGAACGTCATCGTCACGAGCACGGGGCCGAAGATCTCTTCCTGCGCCAACGTCGAGGCGGGCGCGACGCCCGTGACGAGCGTCGGCGGATAGAAGCAGCCGCCTGTGGGCACCGTCGTTTGCGTCGACTGATAGATCTCGCAACCTTCCAGACGGCCCGCTTCGACCAGCGAGTCGATGCGCTCCAGTTGCACCTTATCGACGATCGCGCCGATATCGATGCTCTTGTCGAGCGACGGCCCGACGCGCAGCGTCGCCATGCGGCGCTTGAGCTTGTCGATGAAGCGCGCAGCGATGCCTTCCTGCACGAGCAGACGCGAGCCCGCGCAACACACCTGGCCCTGGTTGAACCAGATCGCGTCGACCACGCCTTCGACTGCGCCGTCGAGGTCCGCATCGTCGAATACGATGAACGGCGACTTGCCGCCCAATTCCAGCGTCAACGACTTGCCCGTGCCCGCCGTCGCCGCGCGAATCACGCGGCCCACTTCCGTCGAGCCCGTGAATGCGATCTTGTCGACGCCGGCATGTTCGACGAGCGCTGCGCCCGTGCGTCCATCGCCCGTTACGACATTCAGCACGCCCTTCGGCAAGCCAGCGCGCTGTGCGAGTTCGGCGAACAGCAGCGCCGTCAGCGGCGTGTATTCGGCCGGCTTCAGCACGACGCAGTTGCCCGTCGCGATGGCAGGCGCGATCTTCCACGCGAGCATCAGCAGCGGGAAATTCCACGGCACGATCTGGCCGATCACGCCGAGCGGCGCGAAGTCCTTGAACTCGCTGTCCTGCAGTTGCGCCCAGCCCGCGTGATGCAGAAAGTGCCTTGCTACAAGGGGTATATCGATGTCGCGCGTTTCGCGGATCGGCTTGCCGTTGTCGAGCGCTTCGAGCACGGCAAACAGGCGGCTGTGACGCTGCACCATCCGCGACAGCGCATACAGATGCCGCGCCCGTCCCGCGCCGCCCAGCGCGAGCCAGCCCGGTTGCGCAGCGCGCGCGGCGGCGACGGCGGCATCGACATCCGCTGCATCGCCTTGCGCGATATGCGCGAGCAGTTCGCCCGTCGCGGGTTCGTGGGATGCGAAACGTTCGCCCGCTGCGGGCGCGCGCCATCCACCGTCGACGAAATGTCCAAACGTCGCGTCATGCTGCGCGAGCCAGGCACGCGCAGGCTGATCGTCCTCGGGTGCGGGACCGTACTCCATCGATGAAAAATACTCGGCTACGCTCATGGGATCGATCTGCTCAGGCAACAGGGTGACGGTTGAAGGCGGAATAACGGCCAGTCGCGTAATGCTCGAGCTGGCGTTCGATATCGGCGAGAAGACTGGATGCGCCGAAGCGGAACAGTTCGGGCTCGAGCCACGCGCGGCCCAGTTCTTCTTTCATCAGGATCTGAAACAACAGCGCCGTCTTCGCGTTCGACACGCCGCCCGCCGGCTTGAAGCCGATCAGGATGCCCGTGCGCGCGTGGTACTCGCGGATCATGCGCGCCATCACGAGCGACACGTCGAGCGTCGCGTTGACACCCTCCTTGCCCGTCGACGTCTTGATGAAATCGGCGCCCGCCATCATGCAGATCATCGATGCGCGCGCAACGTTCGACAGCGTCTGGATATCGCCCGTGGCGAGAATCGCTTTCAGATGCGCTTCGCCGCATGCGGCGCGGAACTCGCGCACTTCGTCGTAGAGCGCCTGCCAGTTGCCTGTCAGCACATATTCGCGTGTGACGACGATGTCGATTTCCTGCGCGCCGTCGGCCACCGATGCCTCGATTTCCTTCAGCTTCAGCGGATGCGGAATCAGACCGGCGGGAAAGCCCGTCGAGACGGCCGCAACGGGAATGCCGCTGCCGGCGAGCGCATCGACGGCGGCCGCGACGTAGCGGTGATACACGCATACGGCGCCCGTCGTGATGGTATGCGGCGGCACGCCGAGCGCCGCGAGAATGTCGGCGCGCACCGGCTGTCTCGCTTTCGCGCACAGACGCCGCACGCGGCCTTCCGTGTCGTCGCCGTTGAGCGTCGTGAGGTCGATGCAGGTCACGGCTTTCAACAGCCATGCGGCCTGCGCATCTTTCTTGACGGTGCGGCGCGTGCCGAGCGTCGCCGTGCGGCGTTCTACGGCCGACTGGTTGACGCGCAACCCGTCGAGCCACGCGAGATCGAAAGGCACACCCGGATTACGGGCGGGATGAACGTGGGCCGCGCGCCGCAGCGCGACAACCGACGAGGAGGACTGGGTAGGAGCTTCAGGCATAGACATCCGCAAGTTTGTGCAATGCACCGCAACGGCTGATGGTTTATTTGCATGTATCGTACATCGCTTGAGAGGATTCTAACAAGCTTCGTTACGATCGTTTCCAGCATTCACGGATGCGGAAGACCTTGTGGGTATGGGCGGAAGGCTTGTCCCGCAAGGCTTTGGGCATAGCCGACGGCGGGCATTGGTGTTTTCACCAGGGTGTGATCGGAAGCGCTTGGGGGTAGCGATGTCACATGGTTCTTCGCAAACAAACCAGTACGGCCAGCAGCCTGAAGGGCCCCCTTTGCAAACAAATCCGTACTGCGCCCATCCCACTATGGATTTGCTCAGAGGAGACTACGGCTCGATGCCGTCTGGAACGCGAAAGAGCTGAACCTTGCCGGCTCGGGCCACAAATGGGCCTATCGGCGTCTGAGAACGGTCATCGCCGCAGCACGTCCTGCATATCAAACAGGCCACTTTCCTGCTTCATCAGGAAGCGCGCGGCTCGCAACGCGCCATTGACATAGGGCAATCTGTTGAGTGTCTTGTGGGTAATTTCGATTCGCTCCCCTTCGCCGATGAACAGGACCGTGTGCTCTCCAACGATGTCGCCACCACGAATTGAGGAAAACCCAATCGTCGAGGAGTCCCGTGCGCCAGTCATCCCTTCACGCGCGAACACTGCACAATCGGCCAGATTGCGGCCAAGTGCATCTGCGATGGTCTCGCCAATCGTCAGTGCGGTCCCCGACGGCGCGTCCACCTTGTGTCGATGGTGTGCTTCGACAACTTCAATGTCATAGCCTTTGGAGAAGTTCTTTGCAGCCAATTCGATAAGCTGAAGCGTCACGTTGAGGCTGACACTCGTACTGGATGCGAACACTATCGCGGTGCTCCTAGCTGTCTCTTCTATCAACCGCAATTGCTCAGCGTCGAAGCCCGTTGTTCCGATAACCATTTTCACCCCGTGCCGCTTCGCTGCCTCGAGATAAGCGAGCGTGCCTGACGGCCGGGTGAAATCGAGCAGGACATCCGACGCTGACAGTACGGTATCGATATCGGCTGTGATTGCAACTCCCGTCGCCTTACCGATGAACGCGCCGGCGTCCTGCCCCAAAGCGGAGCCACCGTCCTTGCTCAATGCGCCGACGAGTGTCGTACCATCCGCTGCCAATACCGCCTCAATCAGCATCCGGCCCATTCGGCCGGTTGCGCCCGCTACCGCAATTCTCATCTGTTTCTCCGTGAAGCTCCATCAGGCAAGTCGGTCACGCGTATGGACGACGCCAGCGAAACGACCGGCTCATGCAATGCATGGCCTGCCGAAACGCGACATCCAGCGCGGTCAGGCACCGCGACCGACGGCCGCCGCCGGCCCCTGATAGCAAAACGGCATGTTGACCCAGCACGCGCAGGCTCGCATGTCGACGGCACAAACGGAGATGACGATTCCGGGCGACGTCGTGCAGTCTGCACGCACGATCGGTCAAGCCCCCGATGCATTTCTGTTCAGCAGACCACGCGCCGCCAGATTACCGTACAGGGCACGTACGCCGAACGTCCAGGGAGTGATCTCGTCGGAGCGCCGCACGATGTTGACCAACGCGCCCAGCGAGGGCGCCGAGATAGTAACGACGTCACCAAGGTGATGGGTGAACCCCGCACCTTTCGCGTCCCGGTCCTTGATTGGCGAAAACATTGTGCCGAGGAAAAGCATGAAGCCATCGGGATATTGATGGTGCGGACCATAGGTCTGGTTCACCAGGTCGATCGGGTCGCGGCTAATCTCGCTCATATGACTGACGCCTTCGAGCACGAAACCGTCGTCGATGCCGTCGATCTTCAGCGACACACTTTCCTTCCGGACGGAATCAAGCGTGAAATGCTCGTCAAAGAGGCGAACGAACGGGCCAATGGAGCACGAAGCGTTGTTGTCCTTCGCCTTCCCGAGCAGCAATGCACTGCGACCTTCGATATCTCTCAGATTGACGTCGTTTCCGAGCGTCGCACCTACGATGTGACCGGCGCTGTTCACTGCAAGCACAATCTCCGGTTCCGGGTTATTCCAGACTGACGTTTTGTAGAGGCCGATATTCGCGCCAAGCCCCACTGCCGACATTGGCTGCGACTTCGAAAACACCTCCGCGTCTGGGCCGATGCCGACCTCCATGTACTGCGACCAGGCGCCCCGTCGCTCCATTTCAGCCTTCAATTTCTGCGCGCTTTCCGAGCCCGGTTTAATCCTGGAGAGGTCCGCACCAATCAGTGTGTTAATCGTCTCCCGGATTTCCAATGCTTTGCTTGCATCACCGCCCGCCTGCTCCTCAATCACGCGCTCGAGCAGGCTAACCGCAAACGTCACGCCGCAAGCCTTGATGGCTTGAACGTCGCAAGGCGCGAGCAACCTGAGTCCGGTCGCATTGGGGTCGAGACTCCTGGCTATCAGTGCGTCCACGCCCCCGAGTGACTCACCCGGCGCGTTACGAGCAATTTCCAGTGCGTCCGCGCGGTCGAACAGGTCTGCCGTCGTGACAACGGCTTCTGTGATGTCGAAGACCTCATCGTTTCGAACGACTACGACTGACGGGCCGTTGTGCGGCGCTGGCCGCCATACGCGACCAATGAGTACCGCTCGCTCTGAATCTGCAGGAAGGTATGAATGTGCCGGGGAAATAGCCATTTACGCTGATCGCCTATCAAGGAGATGGAAGCGCAAATCCTATTGTTGCGGCGAGGGGGTGTCCATTATGTTGAAAATATGTCCAACTGGTTGGACAATCCTTCTTCAAATTCCCCGCGAATCTGGTTGCCATGGAAAAGGTCTACGAGGTACCGGCTCTGAAGCGAGCACAAGACATCCTCGACGTTCTGTCTGGGGCGCGGGAGCCCGTGCGCGTGTCGGCGTTGCGCGAGGCAACCGGCCTGTCGCGCAGTACGCTCTATCTGCTGCTGGACTCACTGCAGCGGCAGCATTGGGTTGAAAAACACGGCGACGGCTACCTCATCGGCGTGAAGCTTTTCGAGTTGGGGAACGCGTATGTGCGACACGACGGCTATCAGTCTGTGTTCCGTGCGTTGGCAGCGTCCTTCGTGGCCGCACATGACGAAGTGGTGCAGTTGGCGACGCTCGACGGAACCGACGTTGTCTACATCGCCCGAGAAGATTCGCGACGACCGGTGCGACTCGTATCGGACCTTGGCTCCCGGCTGCCGGCACATTGTTCAGCGTTGGGGAAAGCGCTGCTGGCAACGCTTTCTGAGGCAGAGTTGATCGAACTGCTCCCGGAAAAGCTCACCGCAGTGACGCCAGGGACAATCACGCGACGCGCTGTCCTGCTACGTGAGCTCGCAGTTGTCCGGGAAAATGGCCAGGCGAGCGAGTTCGAGGAATCTGCCGCTGGTCTGGCCTGTTTTGCTGCCTATGTCGGGCAGACAGCCTATGGGAAAAGACTTGCCGTCAGCACGAGCATCCCCATCGGTCGCATCGACCAGAAGCGAGAGAAGCAGATTCGCCTTGCTATAGCGAAGATGGCTTTGCAAATCGGCGCTCGCCTGGGAAATGTCTGACTCGCTTTAACCGCATGCCGATAGAGCAGTACTGCTCAAATTCTTGCGAGATCGATGTCGATCAGGCTCACTGGAAAGGCGCTGGCGAATGGCTGGCTAGTTATCTGGGATTGGACCGGGGCAGAGTCGGCCAGCGATAGCTTCAACCCCTCAGAGCCACCGTCCGACGCGGTGACGCGCACGAACCTCGCATCACCAGTTCAGCGTCCACCGTCAATCTCCTGCGGGGCAGTTTCGGGTTGTCCAAACGCTCCATCAGGAATCGCCCCGCCGCCTTCCCCAGTTGGTCATGGTTCCATCGAACCACAGTGAACGCAGGCGTCGCGAGAAGCGCGACGTCACTGTCCGCTCCGGCGACAACCGATAAGTCTTGCGGTATCACGAGTCCACGTTCCCGCGTTGCTTGCATTACGCCAGGAAGCAACGATGTTCCGCCGGCAACGATAGCCGTAGGTGGTTTGTCGAGCTCCAACAAATGCCTCGTTTCGGTATAGCCGGCGTCTCTGGCAAATGTGGCGTGCCGGATCAGTTCTGGCTCCAGCGTCAGGCCACGCTCTTTGAATGCATCTGCGAAACCCTTCAACCGGCTCTGCGTCGGATGCACTCCCGGTTCACCAGAAATGATTGCAATGCGGCGATGTCCCAGGTCGGCGAGGTGAAGCACCGCTTGCCGAACACCTGCGGCGTGATTCACGGAGACGGAATCAAGCTCGGCAGGCAACTCGCGGTCCAGCAACACGATTGGAAATTGTGCTTCCCGCAGCATCGTCAGAAGCGCTGGGTCCTCTTCCGACGACGTGGCGATTACCAGCCCGTCAATCCGTCGCTGCTGGAAGCCAAGCAGCAGCTCTCGTTCGCGCTTGAGGTCGTGGTAGCTGGATGCGACCATCAGCGAGAAGCCGAAACCTTCAATCTCCTTTTGCATTGAGTCGACGAACAAGCTGAGCACAGGGACGGTGAAGTCGCGCATTACGCATGCGAACGTCATCGACCTGTTGCTGCGCATGCTCTGGGCCACCATATTCGGCACATAACCCAGTTCGACGATGGCAGCCTTCACGCGCTTGCGTGTGTCCTCGCGTACGTTGGGATGCGCGTTGATTACCCGCGAGACCGTGCCCAGACTGACGTCCGCCAGTTGCGCGACGTCCCGGATTGACGGCTTGCGTTCATCGTCAGGTGATGCGACGTCAGCTGCGGCCGAAGTTCGGCGTGTCATATTGCCTTTGGATTCGATACTCATTCTGTCGGCAAAGCCTGCGTCAGGCCGTAAGCAAAACTGCTGCGTACCGCCCTCGGTGAGCCCAGCTCTTGCGAGCGCTACGGCTGCGAAAACGGAACACCCGGGAGAGCCGACGCCCCGCATCGACCCCGCGTTCAAATCTGGCCTCGCCTCTTGGCTGGGCGGCGAGGACGTCGCACTCGCGCTGCCTTCCATTCGACGACGCGGTGGAAACGTTCCCAATTTTCCCTGCCGCGCCTACTTTGTCAAGCAAGGTGAACGGGTTCCCCTTCGAGACTTGCTTTCCGCCGGTGGAAGGTCCTCCGCGGAACATCCCTAAAAAGCGACGGTAGATCCGCCAGGGAACTACCGCCTTGACAAAGACGTCCTTCGATCTATCATTGGAAACGTTTCATCAAGCACCAAATCACGTAGACGAGAGAGCTTCTAGTCATACGTTAAATTTTGGAAACGTTTCATCAAATACATCTGCGAGATACCGTGACCTGCCTCAGAAGCGCTACTGGAGGAAGATGCCCGCATACCGTGCGAACGGACGAATTGCGGAGCACAGCCAATCCTGGCAAGGGGATGCGCCATGGCTGAGAGACAAATGACGCGGCCGCTCCCGCTTGACGGCATTTGCGTCGTGGAGATTGGACACAGCCTTGCGGCACCGTACGCGGGCATCATCTTCGCGCACCTCGGCGCCCGCGTCGTGAAGATTGAGAACGCAGCCCAGGGGGACTACGCCCGCGGATGGGGGCCGCCCTTCATCGACGGAGCCTCCGCGCTCTTTCATGCAATGAACCACGGCAAGGAAAGCATCAGCGCCGATTTCAGCGACCCGGTCTGCACCAAACTCATTCGAGAGTTCATCGTCGCTAATGCCGATGTGGTCCTGCAGAACCTGAAGCCCGGCAATCTCGACCGTTACGGCCTCGGGGCAAAGGACCTGACGGAACTGTGTCCGTCGCTCGTCTATTGCAACCTCGGAGCCTTTGGCGCCACCGGCCCTTTGCGAAGCAAGCCCGGCTACGACCCGTTGGTACAGGCCTACAGCGGGATGATGAGCATCGTGGGGCATGCCGACGACGCGCCCAGCCGCGTTCCCGTCTCGATCAATGACATGGGCACAGGCATGTGGGCCGTCATTGGCGTCCTCGCCGCGCTGCGGGGCAAAGACCGTGGCGACCGTGAGCGCGGCCAGGTCATCGACGTGTCGCTCTACGAGACCGCCCTGGCCTGGATGACGGTGCCCCTTTCGGATTGCCTTGCCGGCGGGCCAGAACCCGCCCGCATAGGGTCGGGTAGCCCAAACATCGTGCCCTATCAGGTATTCGACTGCTCAGATGGCGAAATCCTTGTCGCCGCAGGTAACGACACGCTTTATCGCCGCCTCTGCAATGTGATGGACCTGCCCTCACTGGCTGACGACCCACGGTTTGCGACCAATGGTGACCGCGTCTTGAACCGAAAGGCCTTGATTGCACTTCTCGAAGTCAGGTTCAAGCAGAAGACCGCTAGCGATTGGCTTGAGGGTCTTGAAGCGGAATCGATTCCCTGCGGCCCCTTGCAGACGGTCGACCGCGTGGTCATGGACGAACAGACGGTGTCACTCGACATCCTTCGCGAGACGCCCGATGGACGAACGAGGACCGTCGCGCTGCCTGTCTCCTTCGACGGCCAACGCCCGCCCTTGCCCGGCAATACACCCGGCCTTGGTGAACACAACCATTTGCTGACCAGGCCGCCAGCGCGCAACCGCGAAGACGACCTTTTGCAACAGGAGTGCGATTGAGACGTGAGTTGTATCCGTCGCGAATTCATTTCAAGAATTCATTTCAAGTTTCACCCACACTTCCATTAAGCGTTCTCGGACGTTGGCCTCAATTGCCAGACGAATCGGGACAATCAGGAGACAGCAATTGAGCCAGACCTTTCTTGAACCGACTCCGACATCATCGGACGAACCGCCGTCCGTCGCGGCCGTGAGCGCGGAGGAGCGCAGGCTTTACCTGCGCGTCGCGCTTCGCATCGTGCCGCTGCTCTTCGTTTGCTATGTCGTCGCCTTTCTCGACCGCATCAACGTCGGATTTGCGAAGTTGCAAATGCAGGACGCCCTTGGTTTCAGCGATGCTGTGTACGGCCTGGGCGCGGGTATCTTTTTCCTCTCGTACTGTCTGCTCGAGGTGCCAAGCGCCCTGCTTCTGAAGCGCATGGGAGCGAAGAAGACCATCGCTCGGATCATGATTTGCTGGGGAATCGTTGGGACCTTAACGGCGTTTGTCTCCAACGTGACCGAGTTCTACCTCGTCCGATTACTGCTCGGCGTATTCGAGGCTGGCTTCTTTCCCGGCGTGATTTTCTATCTCAGCTCCTGGTTCCCTGAGCACAGGCGCGGCGTCATCATTTCATGCTTCATGGTCGGCTTTCCCGTTGCTGGCCTGGTCGGCGGCCCCATCTCCGGATGGGCGATGACAGCGCTTGCAAACGTCGCCAACATGGCTGGGTGGCAGTGGCTCTACATCGTGGAGGCGCTGCCTGCCGTCGCACTTGGCATCCTTACGCTGTTCGTCCTGGATGACAACATCGACAAAGCGAAATGGCTGACTGACGCAGAAAAGAACACACTGCGGGAAGGGTTTCGAGCCGAAACGGAACGCAAACGCAAGAACAACCAGAACGGCCACGGAACGCTCGCGCAAGCGCTCGCGGACCCCAAGGTCTATATGCTTGCGTTTATCGACTTCGCCTTCGTTTGCGGAACCTATTCGGTCACGTTCTGGCTTCCTACCGTCATGAAGAGTTCGGGCATATCGAACCTCGCGCAACTTGGATGGCTGTCGGCCATTCCCTACGGTATTGGCGCCATAGGGATGGTCGCAATTAGCCGAAACTCGGACCGCACGCTTGAGCGGCGCTGGCATGCGACCGTTGCCGGCGTCATCGGTGCGATAGCGCTTCTTCTTGTGTCGCAATCGATGAGCTCAGCTGTGGTGACAATCGCTTTGCTGACCGTCGCGTGTGTCGGCATCTTCTCGATAAACGTGCTGATCTGGTCAATGGCTTCCGGCTATCTCCACGGCTCGCCTGCTGCAGCTGGAAGCATTGCGTTCGTGAACTGCATCGGTCTGCTCAGTGGATTCTGCAGCCCTTTCATCATCGGATGGTTGAAGACAATGACCGGGTCGCTCAATAGTGGCCTTTACGTGATGACCGCCGTCCTCTTTCTCGGGATCATCGTCATGTTCGTAGGGTTCAAGCCGAAAGCGACCAAACCAGCGTGAACGCCAGCGAGGTTCCATCGAAACGGTAATCAGCAGCAGCTAACTTCTTCTTTGAACGACCCGCCGGGTGTGCGGTCGATACGCCCATCCGGCATCAACAGTAAAGAAACTCATGCACAAAATCGCCATCCTCGACGACTTCCAGAACACCTCGATGAAGTTCGGAAACTGGGACAGCCTGCGCAAGCATGCCGAAATCACCATCTTCACTGACCATATCGACAATGAGGATGCCCTGGTCGAACGGCTCCAACCCTATGACGTCCTGTGCGTGATGCGGGAACGAACCTGGTTTCCCAGGAGCGTCCTGTCGAGGCTCAAGAACCTCAAAATGCTTGCAAGCACGGGCCCGTGGAACGCTGCCATTGACATTGAAGCCGCGGACGAACTGGGTATCACTGTCTGCGGGACGGCATCGTCGCTGACGGCAGCGGCTGAACACACGTGGGCACTCATTCTCGCGGCCGCGCGTCATATCCCCGCCGAGGTCAATTCGTTCAGAAATGGTGGATGGCAAGTCTCCGTCGGCAGAGACCTGAGCGGCAAGACCATCGGTCTGCTTGGTTTAGGCTACTCCGGCAGCGTGACAGCACGCGTCGCACAGGCCTTTGGCATGAAGACAATCGCCTGGAGCCAGAACATGACAGCAGAATCCGCTGCCACGCATGGCGCTCAGTACGTATCAAAAGACGAATTGCTGGCGTCCAGTGACATCCTGTCAATCCACGTTCGCCTGTCCGAACGTACGAGAGGTCTGATCGGCGCTCGTGAACTCTCTCTGATGCAGCCACATGCGTTACTTGTGAACACAGCACGTGGGCCGATCGTGGACGAGAACGCATTGATTGCGGCTCTATCGCGCAAACAGATTGCTGGCGCCGCGCTGGACGTGTTTGATATCGAACCGCTTCCGGTCACCCACCCGTTCCGGACGATGGATAACGTCATTGCGACGGCACACCTCGGTTATGTCACCGAGGGTTCGTATGAGTTCTACTATGGCGAATCCGTTGAAAACATTCGCGCCTGGATTAAGGGCGAGCCGATTCGTACGTTGACTGCAGAGAGACGCGAAATCAGTTACCAGACCATTACTTCGTAGTCGCGCCCTCGGCTTTCGAATGATCCGGGCGGCGACCAGATCGTCGCCCGGATCGAACCTCGCTGGAGTCGCTCACGTATCGATTCCCGTTGCCTATCCGGCATATCGTGCTCGACCCGATGTTTTGTCCGGGATGCGGTGTTGCACTCATGGGCGGCGGAGCGCAATCCGCGAGACAGGACAACCAGCCGCCATGCGAACTCAGGAGGTCTCTTGAAGTGCGTCAGTGAGCAGATGGTTATGCTCACCGAGCTTCGGTGTGGACCCGGTATCGGCAGGCCGCTTTCCGCCAAACGATACGGGAAGCCCCACAAACGTCGCCGCGCCGTCCTCAGTCTTCTGCAGGATATCCAACGCTTTCGTCTGCTCATGGACGACGACCTGGTCGACAGTCTGAATCGGGCCG
>Ga0137385_10001986_pt1 | contig 17346 bp, 11 predicted proteins | sample SagtaG_FD_104921 | JGI IMG/M metagenome (GOLD analysis project Ga0137385, IMG submission 104921) | Vadose zone soil microbial communities from Sagehorn Ranch, Mendocino, California, USA - Sage2_R_80_16 metaG | ecosystem: Environmental > Terrestrial > Soil > Vadose zone | place: USA: California... | reverse complement strand
CTCGGCGCCATGGGCCTGCCGATGGCGGAGCGGCTGATCGCGAACGGCCATCCGGTACGGACTTTCGATCCCGATCCCAGGAGAGTCGCGTCCGGCGCGGTCGCCTGCCGAACCCCGGCCGAGGCTGCCGCCGGCGTCGACATCGTGGCGCTCATGGTGGCCACGCCGGCGCAGGGCGAGCAGGCCTTGTTCGGACCGGGCGGGGTCGCCGACGAATTGGCGGCCGGCACACCGGTGATCGTGTTCAGCACCGTCGGGCCGCGGGCGGTCCGGGAGTGGGCCGCCCGCGTCCCCGGCTCCATAGTGGACGCACCCGTGAGCGGCGGTGTGGCCAGGGCGGGCGCGGGCGAGCTGGTGATCTTCGCGGGCGGCGAGCGCACACCAGCGGTCGACCAGGTCCTGTCGGCATTGGCGACGACCGTCACGGACGCCGGACCCGAGCCTGGCGCCGGGCAGTTGGTCAAGCTGGTCAACCAGTTGCTCTGCGGCGTCCACATCGCCGTCGCGGCCGAAGCCCTCGACTACGCCGACGCGCTCGGCCTTGACCCACGCGCAGTCTGGACGGCGGTACGTGCGGGCGCGGCCGGTTCGTTCATGCTCGGCGACCGAGGTGAACGCATGCTCGACGGCCCGCCGGCCACCGCACGCAGCGCCGTCGACATCTTCGTCAAGGACCTGGGCCTGGTTCGCGACGAGGCCCGCCGCGTCGGCAGCCACACACCTCTCGCCGACGCGGCGGAAGCACTGTTCGATGAGGCCGCGGCGGCGGGTTTGGGTGCCGAGGACGACTCCCGCGTCATCGAGATCCTGCGTCGCTACCGCCGGCTCGGCTCGTGAGCCCACGGGCCTGCCGGTTCGTCGCCAGGCCGAGCCCGACCAGCAGCATCGGCAGCGCGGCAAAGGCGAAAGCCCAGCGGACGTCGATCGCGGCCAGCAACCCCATCCCGGCGATGGACAGCGGTGCGAGCGCGACGCGGGGCAGGTCCAGCAGGCTGTTCACCCGGCCCAGCATCGCCGCGGGCGTGGTCGTCTGCACAAAGCTGGGCAGTGCCACGTCACTGGAGTAGGCCACACCAGCACCCAGCAACGCCAGCAGCACGACCGCGAGCTGGTAGCGCGGCACCACGCCCAGCACCGCGAACGACGTACCTTCCGCCACCGCCATACCGATGATCAGCAGCCCCCACCGTTGGGGCAGCCCGGTCACGGTGGCCGACACGGTGCCCACCAGCTGGCCCAACCCCCACGCCGAGAACATCGCACCCAGCACCAGCGAGCCGTTACCGAAGTTCCTGGACAGGGCAGGCAAGCCGACGGCGAACAACCCGCTGTAACTCAACGCGCTCGCGGCCACCACCAGCAGCACGATCCGCACCTCGACGTTGCGGCGTGCATAGGACAGCCCCGCACGGATCTCCCCGAGCACCGCGCCGACCGAAATCCGCGCGCCGGCAGTCACCTCACGGCGCGGCGCGGCCAGCACGGTCCCGGCGGCGAAGAAGAAGGTGAGCGCGTTGAACCCCAACGCGGCAGGCACGCCCGCCCACACCATCAGCGCGCCACCCAGCAGCGGTCCGGCCAGCCGGCTGGCCTGTTCCGCCACGCCGAACACCGCGTTCGCCCGTGGCAGGTCGGTCTCGTCGACCAGGCTGGGCATGATGCTCCCGCTGGCCGGCCAGAAGAAGGCCTCGGCGATGCCCACCACGACCCCGATCGCGAACAGGTGCCACACGTGCAACGCGTGGGCGGCGGACAAGACGGCCAGCGCACCGACCGCGACACCACGCGCCACATGCGCGCCGAGCATCAGCAGTCGCGGCGAGAGCCGGTCGGTGATCGCCCCACCCACCAACAGCAGGAGCCCGCGCGGGATGGTCGCGGCCAGCATCACCGCACCCAACCCGGCCGGCGACCCGGTCACCGACAACACCAGCCACGCGAAGACCACCTCGTAGCTGGCGTCCCCCAGCATCGAGACCGCCTCACCGCCCCACACCCAGCGGAAGGCCCGCGATCGGAACGGCCCCCTGCTCAGCACGGTCAGTCCTTCGCTTGGTACACAGCCGATCCGGCCACACCGCAAGATACGCGCGCCCACCCGCGCCTGGTTACTGAATATCCCGTCCCGGGGATCAGCGGGTGATCGCTTTGCCGTTCTCGTCCAGGTAGTCGTGCCAGGAACGGGTGGGTTTCCAGCCCAGCAGACGTTTGGCCTTCTCGCTGGAGATGCCGCTGGCGTCGGGCCTGGTCAGCGCACGCAGTTCGATCTGGTCGCCATAATAGGTGCGGAGCAGTTCGGCGAAGTCCTTGCCGCACGAGTTGTCGGGGCTGGCGATGTAGAACACCTCATGTCCGGGTAGGTCGCTCTCGACGGCCAGCCGGATGGCGTCGGCCAGGTCGTAGGCGTCGATGTAGCTCCACAGATTCGGGCTGAGCACGGACGGGTCGCGCACCTGCGGGCCGAGGTTGCGTTCGTAGTTGCCCTCGTTCTGCACGTGGCTGGGCCGGATCGAGATGCAGCGGATGTCACTACGCTCCACGGCCGCATCGCACAGCTTCTCGCCGAAGAACTTGGACAACGCGTACGGGTCCTGCGGATGCATCGGGTGTTCTTCGTCGACCGGCGCGTACTGGGGTAGGAACGGGCGTTCCGGGAAGAAGAATCCGGGAACGGTCTCACTGGAGATGTTGACAAAGCGCGGCACGCCGAAGCGCACAGCCGCCTCAAGGACATTGAACGTGGCCATCAGATTGTTTTGGAACACGACGTGCGGCGGGTTGTGGGTCGGGTCGGGAATCGCGGCGGAGTGCACGACGGCGTCGTGCCCGCGAACGATCGCGAATGCCTGGCCGGCGTCAGTGAGATCTGCTTGCTGGTAGGGCAGTTCACCGGGCAGCGACCGCTCGAAGACCCCACGGCCGACATCGGAAGCCGTGACACGATGGCCGGCTTCGGCGAGCGCGGCGGTGACGGCACGGCCCACCTTGCCGTGTGCGCCCGTGACGAGCACCTTCATCGGAACTCCTTTCGAGTGGGTGTCAGACGCGGCGTAGGTCGCTGCCGCGCAGGGCGGTGAGGGCCGCCGCGGGGTCGCGGACGTACTTCACCATGTCGTTCTCGGTCTGGACGATGTGTGCGTGCATGGCCTGCCTGGCCGCCGCCGGGTCGCCTGCGGCCACGGCCCGCAGGATGTTGTCGTGGTGGACGATGGCGTGCCGGCGCACCGGCGCGTGTGCGGAGGTCTGGTAGCGGGTCAGCCGCAGGATCTGCGCCAGCGGATCGAAGATCGCGGCCACGAAAGCGTTGTCGGCCGCGTCCAGCACGATCTGGTGGAACTCGATGTCGGCCCGCACGAACGCGGCGACGTCCTTCGCCTGGGACGCCTTGCGCATCTGGGCCAGCGACTCGGCGAGTTGGCTGATGTCGTCGTCACTGCGCCGGCTGGCCGCCAACTCGGCGACGCCGACCTCCACCAGCCTGCGGGCCTCGATCAACTTCAGCGGGAGCAGCAGCGAGTCGGCCTGCGCGGCGGAGCGGGCGATCAGCAGCGTCGGGTCGAGCACCGACCACTCATCGGTGGACGCGACGAACGTGCCGCGTCCGTGCACGATCCGCAGCACGCCCTTGGACTGGAGCGTCTTGACGGCCTCGCGGACCGTGGCGCGGGACAGGTCGGACGCCTCGGCCAGTTCCGACTCGCTCGGCAACGCCGTGCCCACCGGGTAGCGGCCGGCGAGCACGTCGTCCAGGATCTGGTCCGCCAGGTCATCGGCCAGCGGTCGTCGCACGGGGTGCCTCCATCGGACGTCGGACGTTGTGCAGACGGTAGCGGTGGCCTCACCTCCCCTGACGGTGCTGTCCGCGCAGCAGGGTGACCGCGTCGGCCAGGGCGGACGTGTCGCCGACGTTGCCGGCGAACACGACGAACGGCAGGCCGGCATCGGCCTCGCCGTCGGCGGTGAGCCACACCGAGACCATGCCGGGGAACAGCTGACCCAGGACCTCAGCCCTGCGGATCTTCAGCGCGGACGTGGCGATGTCGCTGGACGTGATCCCACCCTTCGCGACGACGAAACGCAGTGCTGCCTTGGCATGCGCCATCGAGACGATGTCGACGATGGCACGCGACACCCGGCCGGCGATCTCGCGGCCCTCGTCCGGGTCGTCGCCGCGGACCAGCTCCCGGCTGGTCGCGATCAGCACGTCGGACCCGCCCAGCGCCGCCGTCACGTCGGCGGCCACGGCTGCGGTATCACCCGAGGCCAGCAGCGCGGGCACGTCGAGCACGACGGTCGCGAGGTCGGGCAGTTCGAGCAGTTCGGCCACCTGGCGCGTGCTGTGGCCGACGTGGGATCCGACGACCACCAGCCCGTGACCTGGTCGCGGGCCGCGCGGGTAGAGCTGCTCGTGGCGTAGCGGTGGCCGGATGGGCAGCCCGCCGAGCACCCGGACCAGTGATGGCCCACTGCGGTGCAGGAACCGACGGCCTTCGCGCTCGGCCAGTTGCACGCCCAGCGTGACCACTTCCAGGTCTTCCTCGGCAACGGCGTTGACGATCACCGGCCGGCAGCCGTGCACCCGCAGCAGCAGGTCGCGGACCGCGTCCGGCCCACCGGTCCGGATCGTGGTGAGATCCAGCGACGTGATGTCGTCGGGTCGCCATCGTGTGCCGGTCTTCTCCAGGATGAAGTCGCGCAGGTTGGAGCTGCGGTAGCCGAACGTCGCGTCGCGGGCGTATTCCGTGGTCGCGATCGGTACGAGTTCCGTGCCGCGTCGGTTCCAGTGCACGTCGTCCATGGTGATTCGGCCTGCGGCAAGGTATGCCGGGCTGAACAGCATGGCGTCGTACCGTCCGGCGGCCTCGTGGACGTCCGTCTCCAGTGGATAGTGGCCGCGCAACGTCGAGTCGCACCGGCTGACTAGGCGAACCCGCTTGTTGGTTGCTGCTGTGGACAGGTTGGCCGCGATCTCGGCATTGCGGGCGCGTGCCTCTTCCGGGCCGACGCTTCGGGTGTTGGTCAGCACGAAGAACACGCCCGGACCTCTTTCGAGTGCCCAGCGCAGGTCTGTGACGGACCACGAGGTGAGTACGGGGACGCCTGCGACGGTCTGGGTGCCGGTGGGGTCGTCGTCGAGTACCGCGATGTGCGTGCCCGTGCGTTCGTTTTCCGCGCGGATCTGCGCCAAGGCGTCCGGGATCACGCGGACCGGCATCTCGTTCATTGCTGGACGATCTTGGCCACGGTCCGCTCCTCATCAGACGTCAGACGTCTTATGCGTAGCGCACGTTACCCGGTGGTGCCGCAGGGCTCCTCCGTCCGGTCAGAACCCGCCGCCGTCGCCGCCCCAGTCGCCACCGCCGCCGCCGTCCCAGTCACCACCGCCGTAGCCCTGGTCGCCGTCGAACATGTCACCGAGCGCGTTGCCGAGCACCTCAGCGCCGAGCACCGCGCCACCGATCCCCAGCGCCTTCTTCCAGAACGGCGTCTGGTAATACCCGGCCGGCGCCATGTTGTTGCCACCAAAGAAATGCGGGCGTTCCGGGTGATAGTCGGGATGGGCAAGGTGCGGCACACCGTCCACAGTGACCGCGGTCGGCGAGTTGACCGTGGGCGTGGCGAGATCAGGCAGTTCCGGACCGAGCGGCAGCCCACGCCGTTCGCGCACCAGGCGGGTCGCGGTCAACCCCTCGACCACGATCCGTTGCCCTACGCGCAACTCACCCACTGTCGTCGCGGTGGCCAGAAGGCTGCCGGCGGCGGTCTGGCGTTCGCTGGCGTCCGCCAACGCCTGACGGCACATCGGGTCGTCGCCGGGGTCCAACGTGCTCACATCGGCCGACAACCTTGCCTGCAGACTCTGTACCTCGGCTCGCAGTGCCGCCAACTGCTCCTGCTCCGCCCGCTTGCCGAACATCGCGTTCCCGCTCTCCCTCCGCACGTCGCACGTCCGCGCGACACTTTCAGCCTAACCCGTGCGCGCCGACAACTCCGTCGACAGCCGTTGACCTGCGGTTTTCAGGAGGCGGGCAGCACCTCGTCCCAGGTGACCGGCAACGAGACCGGGCCGTACACGGTCGTGTCCGACTTGAACTCGACGTCTCCGAACGGCACCGCCAGCCGCAGCGACGGCACCCGGCGCGGCAGCGTGGCCAGCACCGTGGACAGCTCCAGCCGCGCGATCTGCTGGCCGACGCACTGGTGCGGGCCGTGACCGAAGCCGATGTGCGCGTTGTGCTGCCGGGTGATGTCCAGGTGCTCCGGGTCGGCGAACTGGGCCGGGTCGTGGTTGGCTGCCTGGACCGCGACCACGACGTACTCGCCTGCCGCGATGGGCGTGCCGCCGATCTCGATGTCGACCTTCGCGACCCGCAGCAGGCCCGAACCGACGGCCAGCAGGCGCACCACCTCCTCGACCGCGCTGGGCACCGTTGCCGGGCTCTCGCGCAGCAGCGCGAACTGCTCGGGGCTGTCCAGCAGCGCGAGCATGCCGTAGGTGATCAGGCTGGCCGTGGTGTCGTAGCCGGCGACCAGCAGGCCGGCGGCCATCTTGATCAGTTCGATGTCGCTGAACGGGGTTTCGGCGTCCTGGCCCCGCGTGACCAGCACGCTCAGCGCGTCCTCGCCCGGTTCGGTCCTGCGCGTGACGACCAGGTCCTGCACGTACTCGAACAGCGGGAAACGTGCCGCATCCAGGTCGTCGGCGTCGGTCTTGCCGCTGAACAGCGCCTCGGCCACCCGGTGGAACAGGCCCCGGTCGGCATGGGGCACGTCCAGCAGCTCCGCGATGACCGCGGTCGTCAGCGGCTTGGAGAACTTGTCGTGCAGGTCGACCGGCCCGGTCACGCCGGCAAGGCCGTCCAGCAACTCGTCCACGGTGCGCTGGACCATCGGCCGGAACAGCTCAAGGCGCTTCACCGTGGAGACGGCGGGCGCGAACACACGGCGGAAACGTATGTGGTCGGGGCCGTCCATCCGGAAGAAGTCGCCCTCGTACACCGGGCTGTCCGGCGGCATGTTGGCCAGCACGTGGCCGGCCTGTCCCGAGTGGTTGCTGAACCGCTGCGGGTCGCCCATCACCTCACGCACGTCGGCATACCTGGTGACCAGCCACGCGTCGATCCCGGTGGGGCAGGTCACTTTCACCAGCTGACCCTGTTCCCTGATCTCGGCGACCTCGGGCGCCGGGCCGAACGGGCACTTCTTCTCGCGAGGCAGTGGCAATGGCCGTGGCTGTTCGCTGATCGTCGAAGACAAGGGAAGCTCCTTGTGGTCGCCCCAGAATGCGATAAACGATGTTTACCACAGTACGACTACGCCACGGAGCGAATCCGGGTGACCAACGTGCCGCCGACCAGAGTAAGGACGGCGGCGCCGGCGAACAGGCCGCGATAGCCGCCGGCCTGCGTGATCAGGGTCGCGGCGATGACCGGGCCGATCAACTGCGGCAACGTGTTGGCGATGTTGAGAATGCCGAGATCCTTGGCGCGGCCGGCCGTCGTCGGCAGCACCTGGGTGATCAGGGCGACGTCGACCGCCACATATACCCCGAATCCCAGGCCCTGCACGGCCGCCGCGATCACCGCCGCCGTCCACGTCGGCCACGCGGCGATCAACCCGGTCCCCACCGCGATCACGGCGGCCGATGCGACGACGAAGATCTTGCGGCGCCGCAGGCGGTCGGACAACCAGCCGGCCGCCACGACGGTCAGCAGCAGCGCGCCGGTATAGACGGCCACCAGCAGCGCGACCCCCTGTGCCGCCTGGTCACGCGGCAACCGCACGACGTCCTGCAGAAAATAGATCAGGTAACCGATCCCCAATGCCTGACTGAGGTTCACCAACAGCCGGCTCACCCAGGCCCAGGCGAAATCCGGATAACGACGCGGACTGACCCAGAACCCATCCGACGCCGGAGCACGCGACAGCGGCGGTTCCCGAACCGCGACAACGTAACCCAACGCCGTCAACAGCAAGACGGCCGCGACCACGTCGTAGCCGACCGCCGGTGACGTGACGATCCGACTTACCACCGCGACGCCGACGGCCACCCCCAACGGCTGCGCCAGCCCGACCACCCCGCTGACCAGCCCACGCTGTCGCGAGGGAACCTGGTCCGGCACGGCCGCGATCAGCGCCGCCAGCTGCGTGTTGAGGCACAACTGGGCACAACACCAAACGATGGCGACCCCGGCCACCGTCGACTGCACACCGAGCAGCACCAACGCCACCGCACCGAGAACCGCGCTGCCCAACACCCACGGCCGGCGCCGCCCCAACTTCGACCGGGTGCGGTCGGACAACGCGCCGGCCAACGGGTTCACCACGAGCGCGACGGCGGCCCCGCTCGCCGTGACCAGCGCCAGACCCGACACCTTGGCCGCCGGATCGATCGCGGCGACCTGCTCGGGCAACAACACTTGTAGCGGCGCGAAGAATCCGGCCCACAGCCCCAGCATCGCCAGCGACAGCGAACCCGTGAACCGCACGCCCACCCGGCGCGTCGGCTCGGCCAAGGCGTCGACCGTATCCGTCACGCTCACACCATGGAGCGTCCCGAGCGATCACGCCAGGTGTTCAGCCCGGACGTCCACGTGTTTCGCGGTTCTGACGAGTCCCCGGTGGGTGTCGTCTTCGCCTGCGGAGCCGGACTGGCGCGTCCCACATGCGTTCGTGACGCACCAGTCCGGTAACCCTCAGCCGTTCGGTGACAGGACGCGGGAGGCCGCTGCCGCGTTGTCGGCGGCCGCCTGGCTGCGCTGCGCTGGGGTGACGCACACGTCGTCGAACGTCGGATTGTGGAACGCTTCCCGCCACACGAATCCGTTGACGCACGTGTGTGGCCCGAACGCCCCGTTCACCCAGCGTGACGGTGCTGCGGCGTTGTCGGCCGCGACCTGCGACCGCTCGGCCGATGTGACGCACGCGTAGTCGAAGCTGTCGGCCTGGCGCCAGACAAACCCGTTCTGGCAGGCGTTCGGGCCGAAGACCAGCCGCGCAGGGTTGATCCGGGACGCCGCCGCCGCATTGTCCGCCGCGGCTTGGCTGCGTTGGTCCGGTGTGACGCACACATCGTCGAACGTCGGGCTGGTAAAGGCTTCCCGCCACACGAATCCGTTGACGCAGGTATGTGGCCCGAACGCCCCGTTCACCCAGCGTGACGGCGCTGCGGCGTTGTCGGCCGCGACCTGCGACCGCTCGGCCGGCGTGACGCACACGTGGTCACTCGGGATCGCCTGGCGCCACACGTAGCCCTGAAGGCACCGGTTCACGATGTCGGTCGTGATGCTGACGGTCGCGGTGTTTCCGCTGACGCTGTTGACGGTGATCTGCACACCGTTGGCGTTGAGCGACTGCACCGGGGACTTCGATCCGGCGAGATCCCGGATCAGCGTGGGCTTGCCGCCCTGGACCTCGTGGATCAGCACGGTGTCGCCCGGGATGGCGCGGCTCCAGCCGACCTGCCGGCGGAACTCCACGGTGTAGTAGTGGTTCAGGTCGGCGGGATCGAACGGTATGCGCACGAGCAGCGGTCCCGGCGCCGACTGAACCTCCAGCGGCGCGAGCGTGACGGTCCGCGAACCGACGCCGTCCGAGCCCACGGTGACCACGCGGTTGATCGGCAGCCAGCCCAGCTTGTCGCGCTGGTAGGCGGCGAGACCGACCGCGCTCGTGCTGAAGTTGGGCGTGTTGAACGCGAAGATGTTCATCGCGCTCATCTCGTCCCACGGATCGTCGTACTCGCCGGGCGCCCCGCCGTGCAACGCGGTGGTGTCGTTGGAGAACGAGTGGTTCAGCCCGTAACTGTGGCCCATCTCGTGCGCGGCGAAACCGACGTCCCACGCCAACGGATCGAGCACGACCCGCCCGCCGGGACCGCCCACCTCACCGGAGTCGACCTGGGCATTGATGATCGTGATCACGCGACTCCCCGCCGGCACGGTGTAACCGCCGGCCGCCGCGGCATCGACGCAGTGCTGGCTACGCGTCCAGCGGTCGACGGTCTTGTCCTGCGCGAGCGTGTACGACTCGGTGTACCAGCCCTGCACGACTGAGCCGGACAGGGACACCAGCCCGTCGGACTGGTCGGCGTAGTAATCGGCGAGTCCGCCCATGCCCACTCCCGCGCCGGTCAGGAAATTGGCGAAGAACGACGGCGGTTGCGGCTCCTGTGGCTGGTCGACGAACTTGCACAGCAGAATGGACCACGGTGTGCTGTTGCGTATTGGTACGGCATTGGCCGAACCGGCCCCCATGGTGGCCATGGCCGTGCCGATACAGGCCAGCGCGGACAGCAGAATCGCCCCGCGTCTGGCCGTTCTCGTGCGCCAGTTCATTGTGTGAATCAACTCCTGATCGCCGGTGCGGCCGTCGTCCCCAGACCCCCAGAGGCCAAAGCACACACGACTGCCGCGCATATTCGATGGATCACCGACGCTACCGGGAGCCAGCCTTGTCAAACTATGTCAGTCTGCGTCCATCGTGGGGCGGAGCAGGCTGCGCTGGAGGGCGGTCATTACGGCGCTGGAGGCCACCCGTCCACGCTAGCTGTTCAGCCCGGTCACACCGTACGTTCACCCGCCGACGGCCCGATCCGGCCATAGTGTCGAGTCGTCGGACGCACCGAGTCGGACGTCCCGAGGAGGAGACCATGGCTGGACGTACGCGGATAGTGGTGACCGTAGCCGCCGTAGCCGCCGGGCTGACCTTGGCCGTGCCCAACGCGTCGGCGAGCGCTCCCGTGCCGCACTACGACCACGTCTTCATGGTGGTGGAAGAGAACCACGGTTTCACCGACGTGATCGGGAATCCGGCTGCGCCGAACCTCAACGCGCTGGCACAGCAATACGGTGTGGCGACGGACTACTTCGCGGTGAGCCACCCGAGCGAGCCGAACTACGTGGCCATGTTGGGCGGCAGCACGTTCGGCGTGACCACGGACAACCCGTACTACGTGAACAAGGTCGACCAGCCGAGCCTGATCAGCCAGCTGGACCACGCCGGCATCAGCTGGAAGGCCTACCTGCAGGGCCTGCCGCAGGCCGGCTACCAAGGCATCTGTTACCCGGCGAACTGCAACGGCGCGCCGGACAAGGATCCGCTGTACGTGTCGAAGCACAACGGCATCACGAACTTCACCACGTCATGGAACGCGGCCGACCGTTCCCGGCAGGTGCCGATCGAGCAGTTGACCACGGACCTGCGCCGAGGCACGGTCCCGGCGTTCAATTACGTGATCCCCGACGAATGCCATGACCAGCACGGCGATCCGCCGTACTGCATCGACTCGGGCACGGTGGGCGACCCGCAGGACCAGCGGCTGGTGGCCACCGGTGACCAGTACCTCGGGAATCTGGTCAGAATCATTACCGGAGCCGGTTTCTGGGCCAAGGGCAACAACGCGATCGTCGTCGTCTACGACGAGGGCGACGACAACGCGGGCGGCGGCGGGCGCGCGGCCAGCGTCGTGATCACCAGCCACGGCCCGCGCCACGTGCAGGACGCGACCCCGTACAGCCACTATTCGCTGTTGCAGACTGTCCAGCGAACGTTCGGGCTGGGTTGTCTGGCGAACACCTGCGACACCGCCCATGTCACGTCGATGAGCCCGCTGTTGACGATCACCGGCGCAGCCGCTCGTGCGACAACGGCGTTGCCCGTGCCCGCCATCGCCACGCCGACACCCAGTCCGGCCGAACCGGTCTCGTTCGTCACGGACACCCCGTCCAGCGCTGGGTGGACGGTGCAAGCCGCGCCGCGTCTGGGCACTGCGGACAACACGTTTGGCGCGGTGGCCCCGGTCTCACCGAAAGATGTCTGGGCGGTTGGCAACTTCCTGCCCGACACACCGTCGAGCAACCCGGACGCGACGCTGTCGACCGCTGCGCACTTCGATGGCACTCGCTGGACGTCGACACCTACCCCGAACACCGGGCCGAACTTCAACACATTGTTCGGTGTTGCCGCGGTGCCCGGCCGGGCGTGGGCAGTGGGGGTGGCGCTGGACCGGGATTATCAGGCGCACAGTCTTATCGAGGCGTGGGACGGTGCCGCGTGGCACGTTGTCGCCACTCCCGCGCTGGATACCCAGCGCGATTATCTGACGTCGGCTACCGCTTTGTCTGCCGACGACGTGTGGGCCGTTGGGGAGCGGCAGGATCACGCTGGCCTGTTCAGCACGCTTGTCGAGCACTTTGACGGGCATCGGTGGACTGTGGTGCCCAGCCCGAATCCGGGTGCCGCCGGCGACCATCTCTACGGGGTGGCCGCCGCGTCGGCTGACGATGTGTGGGCGGTCGGTCAGCGGTCCGATAAGCCGCTGGTCGAGCATTGGGACGGGCGTCGTTGGACCGTGGTCGGCGTGCCGGGTGTGGGGGTGTTGGACGCCGTTGCCGTGCAGGGCAATGACGTGTGGGCCGTGGGGCAGACCGACGACGCGGCGCACCAAGCGCATCCGCTGGTCCTGCGGCGTGTTGGTACCGACTGGACCGCTGCCATCCCCGCTGGGATCGGCGCACCGTTCTCCAACGTGACCGGCGTGGCCGTGGCCGGCGGTACCGCGTGGCTGGCCGGCACGTATTTCAATACCGCGACCGGCTTGCAGCACACGCTCATCGCCCGGAACGACGGCACCGGCTGGCGGGCCGTGGCAGCGCCCGATCCTGGCACGGGCGACAAAGTCCTGGGCGCGATCGCGGCGACCGGCGGGGATCTATGGGCTGTGGGATATGACAAGACCAACACCGCCCGTGACCCGCTGATCGAGTTCCATCACGGCTAAACCGCAGCCTCCTTACACTGACGACAACGGCCGGCTTTGTCGCTGCTCTCCCGGTGGCGGCGTCGGGTGGGCCGGGCGGATCGGTTATGTACGGCCAGTTCTCGTTGAGTCACCTGTGGACAGCTTCGAGGTTATCCACAGATTGCTCGCGAACCCCCCTTTTTGGGGCTTGACAAGTGTAGATTGAAAAAGGGCCGTAGCCCCCAGGGTTGGGCGGGGGTCTGCCTGCGGGTTCGTTTCGTCCACATTGGATTCTGCGCGATTCTGGCTGGATGGACCACGGCTGAACCGCCGGGCGGGCAGACTCGTGATTGCGAACGCGCGCAGTCTCTATTGCTTGGAAGGGCTGCGGGCTGGGGACGGCCGTGGTCACTGTGTCGTTGCGCGTGCTGGTCGGGATGCCGGGCACGGGGGTGTTCGCCGGTGTCACGGATACGCCTTCCGAACGGCTGCTTGCCTCGGTCGGGTTCGTTCGTAACGGTCCGGCTTAGGTTCGGACGAACAGACGTTCCACTCTGGACAGTGTCTCGTTGAGGTTGTCCTCGGTGATCAGCTTGCGCGCTTCTGGCATGGTCAGCCAGCGCAGTGGGGCGGTGGGTCGTTCCGGGCGGGCTTCGTCGGGGGTGTCGGTTGCCAGGACGAAACGTAGGTCGGCATGGTGGTGGGCGGGCTCGCTGTCCGATGCGGGGACCGATACGACCACCACGTGCCGCAGGTCGGGGTTCGGCCACAGTCGCAGGTCCTTGAGGCCGGATTCCTCCTGGCCCTCGCGCAGCGCGATGTCGATCGGCTCGGTTTCGCCTGGGTCGCCGTGGCCGCCGATCTGTAGCCAGCCGTTCATCCGTTCGTGCCAGCGCAGTAGCACTCGGGCGGTCGGTGGGTGCACGATCAGCGCTGATGCGGTGAGGTGCAACGGGATCGAGCGCGACCACGGGTCGGTTGCGGTGCTCAGTTCGCGGACCATGGCCAGGTCGGCGGCCTCGGTGTCGTCGACGGCCTGGTAGTCGGCCAGTAGGTCGGCCGTGGAGACGCCCATGGCGCCTGAGTTTAGATGAAGTGGTCGAGCAGTTCGGGGAACGTGGCCACGGTGAGGACTCGCTCGTCGTCCTTGGGTACCTCGTCGTGTTCGAGTGCCCAGGTGTGTTGGTTGGGGATGAACACCGCGTTCATGCCGGCCGCGCGGGCTGGGCGGATGTCCGAGCGTGGGGAATTGCCGATCATCCAGGTGTGGTCCGGGTCGAGGCCGTGTTGTTCGATCAGCGCGGTGTAGGTGTCCTTGTTCTTCTCGGGGACGATGTGAATGTGGTTGAAATGGTGCGCGAGTCGGGACGCGTCGATTTTCCGCTGCTGTTCGTCGTGGTCGCCCTTGGTCAGCAGCAGCAGGTCATACCGTGTGCCCAGTTCGGCCAGTGTCTCGTGGACGCCGGGGATCGGTTCGATCGCGATGCGGGTCAACGCGGCGGCCAGGTTGTCGATGGCGGCGCGCTCGGCCGGTTCGGCGGGCCGTTTCTGGAGCCGCTCGAAGCAGTCGTGCAGACTCCGTAGCAGCATTTTCGCGCCGTATCCGTGGGTGACCGCGTTGGCGGTCTCGATCTCGTCCAGCACGGCGCGCACCTGGCTGCGGTCCAGGGTGGGGTGGTTCACCCAGTCCATGAAGTCCTCGATGACGCGTTCGAGCAGGGCGTTGTTCTCCCAAAGGGTGTCGTCCGCGTCGAAGATCAGGGTCTTGCTCACACTATAGACGGTACCAACCCGTGTCGGGAGAGCGCTCTCTTGACGGGCCGTGGCCAGCGCGCAACACTACGTCCCAAGCAGAGAGCGCTCTCTGAATAGCCGCCATGGGTATACCGAGAGTCATAGACTATTGCCCTAGGTTACTGGACCTGCTCACCGAGAGAGCGCTTCCCCAGACTGCAGGAGACGGTATGACAGCCCCGCACGGCGCGACGAGGCGCCGGAATTCCCTGCGAGTCGCGATGTCGCTCGTGGTCGCGATCGGCTTGGCGGCGTACGCGCTCGTCGTGACGGGCACCGCCGCGCACGCCGCGCCCGCGCTGCTCTCGCAGGGCAAACCCACGACCGCATCGTCGGTCAACGCCGGCAACACCGCCGCCAACACGGTCGACGGCAACACCGGCACCCGTTGGGAAAGCGCCTGGTCCGACCCGCAGTGGTTACAGGTGGATCTGGGCGCTTCCGCGTCGATCAGCCAGGTCGTCCTGCAGTGGGAGACCGCGTCGGCCAAGGCCTACCAGATCCAGACCTCACCGGACGCGACCAACTGGACCAGCATCTACTCCACCACGACCGGCCCTGGCGGCACCGAGACGTTGAACGTCACCGGCACCGGCCGCTACGTGCGCATGGCGGGCACGCTGCGCAACACCGGTTACGGCTACAGCCTGTGGGAATTCCAGGTCTTCGGCACGATGGGCGGCGCATCCGGGTCCTGCGGCACGACGAACGCGGCGCTGAACAAGCCCGCGACCGCGTCCTCGACCGAGAACGCCGGCAGCCCGGCAAGCGCGGCCTTCGACGGCAACGCGGGCACCCGGTGGTCCAGCGCATTCAGCGATCCGCAGTGGGTCCAGGTCGACCTCGGCGCCAGTCAGAGCATCTGCCAGGCGTCCCTGCAATGGGAGGCCGCGTTCGCCACGGCGTTCCAGATCCAGGTCTCCACCGACGGCACGACGTGGACGCCGATCTATTCGACGACCACCGGCACCGGCGGTACGCAGACGTTGAACGCCAGCGGCACCGGCCGTTTCGTGCGGATGTACGGGACCGCACGGGGCAGCGGGTTCGGCTACTCGCTCTGGGAGTTCCAGGTCTTCACCACGGGTGGCGGCGGTGGCACCGGCGGCAGTTGTTCAGACCCGGTCATCTCGGGATACGCGCCGGTGAAGGCATCGTCGCTCGTCGGCGCCAACGCGCCGGCGGCGGCGCTGGACGGCCGGACCACCACGCGCTGGGAAAGCGCGGCCAGCGACCCGCAGTGGATCTACGTCGACCTGGGTGGGTCGGCCACGATCAGCTGCGTCGTGCTGAACTGGGAAACGGCATCTGCTACGGCATACAGCATCGACGTCTCCACCGACGCCACCAACTGGACCAGCATCTACTCGACCACCACCGGCAAGGGCGGCATCGAAACCCTGGCCATCAGCGGTGCGGGCCGATACGTGCGCATGAACGGCACGGCCCGCGCGACCGGCTACGGCTACTCGCTGTGGGAGTTCCAGGTCCATGGCACGGTCGACACGTCGTCCTCGAACCCGACAATCCTGTCCCCGCCGACGAAACCGCCGGCAACCACCGGGCAGTTCACGCTGTCCGGCCCGGCCAACGGCGCGATGGTCACCGACACCCGCCGGCCGACGCTGTCCTGGGCGACCGTCCCAGGCACGGCGCACTACCAGGTCTGGATCAACATCAGCCGCACCGACTACGACTTCACCGCGTCGGGCAACCTGCTCGACTTCTACACGAAGGTGGCCGAGCCGACCGGCACCAGCTACACGCCGACCTGGGACCTGCCGGACCGCTGGACCTACAAGTGGTTCATCGTGTCGGTCGGCGGATCGACCACGACGTCCAACATCTCGACCTTCAGCGTCTACCGTCCGACCGTCAGCACGGTCGCCGACGGTGTACCGGTCATCAACGGCATGCGCGACCTCAACAAGGACGGCGTCATCGAGCCGTACGAGGACTGGCACCAGCCGATCGCGTCGCGCGTCAACGACCTGCTCGGCCGGATGACGTTGCAGGAGAAGTCATATCAAATGTTCTACAACAACCAGCTCTTCCCGCAGTCGGGCTGGATCTTCGGGCCGGCCCAGCCGCAGGACCTGAACAACTTCCTGCTCACGTCGTCCGGGACCCGCCTCGGCATCCCGCCCGTCGCGGCCGGCGACACGATGATGGGGTACCAGACCACGTATCCGGCGCAGAGCGCGCTGGCCGCGGGCAAGGACTATCCGCTGGATTACAAGCTTGGTGACATGCAGCGGCGTGAGGAAGTGCAAGCCGGTGCGCGTGGTGTGCTCGGTCCGCTGGCGGAGGTGGGCACCAAGGTGATTTACCCGCGGATCCAGGAGGGTAATGGTGAGAACGCCGACGTTTCCGCGGCGCAGGTCCGTGCGCTCGTGGCTGGTCTGCAAGGTGGGCCGGAGCTGAATCCGCAGTCGGTGCTGGTGACCGTGAAGCACTGGCCCGGTGAGGGTGCTGGTGGTGAAGCGGGTATCACGTATGACGCGACCACGATCAAATACCACATGATCCCGTGGACGGCCGCGATCGAGGCGAACGCCGGGAGCATCATGACCGGTTACGCTGGCAGTTCCTTCTTGGATCCGAGTGGGGCGGGTGCCGGGAACAGTGCGCCGATCATCAACTATCTGCGCCAGAACATGGGCTACACCGGGCTGATCACTACCGACTGGTTGCCGTCCGGCGCGTGGGTCAGTGCGGCCAATGCTGGTGCTGATGTGATGGGCGGTGCCGATCCGAGCGCTGCGGGGTTCTCGATCGACAGCTTTGCGGCCAGTGTGCCGTTGAGTCGG
>Ga0137385_10001981_pt1 | contig 17358 bp, 16 predicted proteins | sample SagtaG_FD_104921 | JGI IMG/M metagenome (GOLD analysis project Ga0137385, IMG submission 104921) | Vadose zone soil microbial communities from Sagehorn Ranch, Mendocino, California, USA - Sage2_R_80_16 metaG | ecosystem: Environmental > Terrestrial > Soil > Vadose zone | place: USA: California... | reverse complement strand
CCCGGTCACAAGCGATCATTATTTCATCAATAATAATAATATAAGCTTATATTATGTTAAAATCTGCGTAAGCGATTTCGACTTTGGTAAGTGAATAAAAATTTTAGGTTTTTTTGCTGATGCTGGGAATAACCGCAACTATTCTCGCAGCACTATGCGAACAGTATCGGTGCCCATCCCGGCGGGTGTACCGAGCAGGGCCACAATAAATTACGTGTGATTAAATCCTTGGTCTTGGACTTACTGAGCTTGCAAAGAAGCGCGACCCGAGCCATGTCCCCGACAATAACTTACTCTCGGATCGATATCTTTTCACATGCCAAGCCACATGCTCAAACAATTCTCGCTTGGATTCTTGCTTGCTAAGGCAAGGGATGGTACAACGATGAGCTTGGAGGGTTCTCTCGCACTCCAAATCTGACTACAGATAGCCAAAATCACAATCGGTGCATACGCTGAACTTCCATCCTGGATGCGGCATGTGTATTATTACGTTTACAGTATTACGTGGCGCTCAAACCCGCAGGTTTGAAAGTTACTGTACTTGGGGTGTTCACGCGCGGCCACAGTCGATGCTCAAGCCCTGTTACATTCGAATTGCGATTTCACGGTGATGGCCGATGGCATGGGGAAAATCAGGTATCGATCATCATGATTTCTCGTTCGTTCTTTGGTAGTTCTACTAGCCAACCGGTCGACGTTCAGCATTCGACACCGAAGGAGAGCATTTCAGGTCACAGACGCCTGACAAGTGACAGAGAGCGATGAGCGCGTTCACCGCCTGGCCTCCCGACGTTACAACGGAGCAACTCGACCAACTCACGCTCCTGGCTACCACTAGGGCACTCTCACATTCTCACATTTACTTATTTCCATTCACTCCTAACCAGCCTCCCCCGCCTGTTCCATTCATTCCCCGCTCTCTCTATTTCCGACGCCGATCCCCTGCCAGCTCTTTGAGAAAGCGTTGGCTCTCCACTGGCAACGTGCTTATAATATCTTGTATGCCCGTATCGCGCTCGATACTGCTTTCCTAGATGAGATCATGGGCTCTGGAGGCGTCGCTAATGTCGACAATTTTTCCTCTGCGCTCGGAACGGTCCGAATCCGGTCCGTTTCAACTTTAACCGTCAACGTCCGTCGTCCGTCAAAGTCTATCACTCCCCCTTCACTATGTTCAGCCAGCGCCAATGCGATACGGACCTAAAGCAGCGGCCGAGATATAGACCACCTTGTGTGGTCGATGCCGTCTCCCACCGCACCTCGCAAATGAGATCTTAAATCGATGAGACCACGTGGCAAAAATGCGCAACGAGAGGCCGCGTGTACTTGCCTTGCTCATGCCTGTTCCTCATGGCTGGGGCTACGGCCCGAAACTGGCCTCGCATTTTCCAGGCGGCTATCGTCTTCGTCCTGCAGTTTCCGCTGGACATTACCCCTCATCACCCATTCGATAATCCTCCATGTCAAAGCGTAATCAGTACCATATGTTCGACCGTAAGGAAGAACCTGTCAGAACAGGTTTGTCACCACCATTCTACCTCAAACATATCTGCGATTTTAATTGTTACACACACTGGTGACTACTAAGTCGCTGCTCCAGGAGAACATTTACAAGGAGAGGCCAGCTATGACGGTGGTTATGGGCCTCTCTTCGACATGTATTTGGAGATGGCGGGGGAAGAAGACAGGAACATGTCAGATGGCTTGAAGGTGGACGCAGATAGGATCCTTCTCTTTGTGAGCCCTCATGTTTATTCTACGCTCTATGGATTAATCCCTGAGGTTGTAGTCTAGTCTGTTCTCTGCCGTTGTTGCGACGTTCTTTGTGGTATCGGTTCAGGACCTTCGACCAGATCCACAGGATAAGCCTACATTCTATCTCGAGAACATTTATCAACTCCTCGCCGACCCTAACAGAACTCGTTTCCCCACCCCTCTAACTCTGCCTAACCCATCCGCTTTCTCTCCACCGAAATCCGCCATCTGGGTCAATTCGCTCTGGTCCTTGAGTTTGGTTATAACCCTTTCCTGTGCCCTACTGGCGATGTTGTTGCAACAGTGGGCTCGCCGATACATCGAGTTCACTCAATCACGGTCTGCAAGTAGTCCGCATCAGGAAGCTCGGATCCGCGCATTTTTTGATAAAGGCGTCAAGGATCTACATCTTCGATTGGCTGTTGATGCATTGCCTATCCTCCTGCATGCGTCCATTGCTCTCTTTCTGGCAGGCCTCCTTGTCTTCGTCTTCAGGATTGGCTCCAATCATACAGTCTTCCAAGTTACGGTGTCTTGGGTCGGGCTCTGCACTGTCATATATGCATACTTCACGCTCTTGCCCATCTTTCGACATGAAAGCCCCTATCATACCCCGCTCTCTTCCCCACTCTGGCTCCTTTATACCGGCACACTATATGTCGCCGTCCGAATTCTCCGGTGGCTCACGGCATTCAACTGTTGCAACGAGAAGACTTGGGACCGCTTTGGCCGCTCGAAGGATGATTATCAAAGACAATTTTTTCATGGTATAGACCGGGTTGCTAAAGAATGTGCCCGGAAATCGTCATCGGAGATTGACAGCCGTATACTACTATGGACGCTCCAGTTTTCGGATCAAGACCACAAGCTAGAGCAGCTCTTTGCGAGCATCCCGGGCTTCTGCAACTCAAGAGTGTTCAACGATCTCTTGGCTGCTTCCAAGGTATCGATAGGCGAGGAGATGGCAGATGCTCTAATTGGACTAATGAGCCGTACATTATCATCTGATCTGCTCCCCCAGTCAACCAAACAATCCCGGATCATGATCTGTGACAGGGCGATGGCCGAAGCGTCTCTTCCTATCAACCCGCGAACACTCAGCCGTGTTCTGTACAATGACTGGAGTGGACTCTTAGATTCTGTAGAATTCGGGCTCATGCTGAGGAAAGCCCGTTACACAGACCCATTCACGGAGTACTATTCACAATGCGTAATTTCCGTCATCGTTGCGAGGGTACAAGAACATGATGACCGTTGGTTTGAACTCGCCACTAGCCAATTACGCATATCAAAGTCCACCCTCGAAAACTACCTTGCTCACGGCGATAGCATGTTACTTGCTAATTGCGTATTTATGTGTCGGCGCACAATGGAAGGCTACTCTGAACACGGTTGGCGCTGTGACCTCTACTCACGATCAAAGACTTTGGAACTAGTTTCTAGATTCGATGTTCAAGATACGCTTCCCGAACTACAACACGAGTTCTGCGTCATGTGGAATGATCTTGTTCGAAACACAGGGAATCGGCGCTCTCGGAAGCTTCCAATCTACATTCTCAAACATGTCCGCAATGTTTATTATGGCTTACATCAAGGCACTGTCGCCGCACCGACAGCGTTCTCCTCCACCACCTCTGATCGCGACAGCGTCCTGCTATTCCCGCAGTCATATCCTTTATGCACAATTGCGCGCCACCGCCCCACACAGGAGCCATCTCCCGAAGATGTGCCTTCTGCAGTACACGACCTTACCTCGGTCGCCACGTCATACACTCCTCGAATTATAACCGCCGGCAGTGAAAGCCACCGCCTCCAGCCAGTTTTACCTTTTCCGGAAACTTTTGGTGGGATTCAAGGTGACGCCCGCACCCACGCCACCTCATTCAGCCCCAACATCACCCCTCACTCAACCTACGCCGCAGTCCCGAGGCCTCCATCGTATCTGCTGCGGAAGACCTGTGACCGTCGTACAGAAGCGGCGTCTAACACGTCGGACGCCACTGCTAGTACAACGGCATGGGGTGCCCATACACCTTCTGCCTCCTCCTTCAGCGCGTTGCACCACAGTTCCATTCTGGAAACCTTCGCACCTCTGGATACACGTGACGCATCACATATACCCACATCTAGTGCTGGCCACGTTGGTATCGCCTTCGCGGATATGCAGTCAGTTGACAATCATCCCTATATACCGCAACAATGTATCTCGGTCGCCCCACCTGCTCGCGCTGTACTTCGGGACTCTCCTGTCAAGGACGACCGTCGTTTAACTGGGCTACTAGCTGATATAACACATGGCACCACTAGTACCTCCGCCTTTTCTACGACTAGTTCTATCCCTGATGTCTCTGGCGCAGTTTCCACGTCCCCCCATTCGCACACTGCCACTTCCTCATCTATTGGTACCGTCACTTCAGGTGGTAGTGGAGACCTCCAAATTGTCCCTGCTCGGACGGTACTTGACACACCATCACCGTCCTTCCCAGTCCCAGTTCTAGGCAACACAATTCCCGCGTACTCCCAGTCATCCCCAACCTCCTCTATGTCCCAGTCCGACGACATTCCTTCAGGGAAGAGACCACTCGCCACAAGTTCTGCTACTGCTCTCCACCCCTCCACTTCGCGGGACACTACGGTCCCCCCGCAGCAACGGCAATCGGCGGCATTTTTCCCTGCTATAACTTCAGATTTCCCACGACCTGGTACCTCCTACTCGGTTGTCTAACATGGCGTCGTAGCCTGATGGTTGTGTTGTAGTATTGATGGTTATTTGTAAGTTTTGTCCTCCTTTGCCTGCTACTTGTGGAGGCTCAGCCCGAGCATAGATCATGATGGCGCGCAAGGAGTGGATAAACGAAGCTCGCGCTTCTTCAGCTTCCCATCCTGGCGGTCTCTTAGAGCGTTTGCGCGCCGCGCAGAGTCCAAGTCGCCCTGTAGCTCGCGGGTGGGAAAAGGTATATGAGGTACTTATGCGCCCGGGTGTGCTTGAATCCTTCCTTGCACCCTCAGAGGGCGCCGAATTGGTGCGCGAAAGCTTTGTGCGCATGTGTGGCGCTCGATGAGGGCTCCGGTAGGGTGGGCGCGGAAGAAGCGTGTGCTGTACACGGGGTGCTCGTGTTCAAGCTGCAGCGCGAGGACTGGGAATAGCATCTACTGCGACAGGAAGCTTCCGGAGCGCACTGGCAGCTGCCGGAGGGCGAGTGCGGGGGGTCACGGTAGACCCTATCCGCCCACCGCGCATCGGAGGGCGAGCGCGTCTGTGGGGAGTGTGCTTGGTGTATTTGGGTGGGTACTGGGGGGACGGACGGAAGGTGACGGTGGGGCAGGCGGGGTAGTTGGTGCGAATTAAGGCGGAGGACGTTGACCAAGGCGGCGTCGCAGCGGGTTTCAACGTGTTGTGACAGTGTTGTGGTGGTAGACTGAAGGCGACTGGGTTCGTAGTATTCGATTCCGTTCTAGAATTTTGCAGAACGTACAGCTGTGTGACTGCAGGATAGGTAACAGAATAAAGCCGAATGCACGGTCAGGACCCGAAGGTCTTCGCCAAGTCGAGGAGCATTGAGACAGCGGTCCACTGTATCCATTCCCGGCGTGACCTGATGTGTCGATGCGAGATGATCGATGACCACTGGCATTCGTTCCCAGACCATCCCTTAGTATTCGTCGCTTCGACGAGTCACGATATCTCATTTACCCAAACATACGGCCCATCATTCCTAAGCCTGACGATAAGTTGGAACGTTCTGAATTATATCTATTCAGGCCTTTACGCCTATGCTCGTACTTGCATTCCGAAGGCCCAAAGCATCTCGGGTGTTTCCGATCCAGCTGATGTGTCTCGGGGCTCGGGGACCAAAGTAATACATTGCTGTGGACGAGTACGATCATCGAGCGATGTAAGTTTTATGAACACGAGAAACCCTCGTTTGCGCCGTCTTTTCTGGCCCTGCATTTTCTCGAACACGCGATCGACCCCGAAAGTATCAAAAAGTGGAACAAGTAGATTTTGGACATAAAGCTTAAAGACCCAAAGAAGTGCCAGTGACTCGGAGCCAATCGATATCATTCACGAAAGCTAGGGGGTGTGCGTAAAGTCTCAAATTGTCAAGTCATCACAGTGTCGTCACTAGATGATGGTACGCTACCTATTGCGCGCTATATACCACGGGGAATAGCTGAGTAACTAAGTAGAATCGATTCAACCTAGGCGTCGTAGTACCTGCTGGTAGGATGTTGTAGGCATCATTTACAATACCCAAGAGATATGATATGTCTCTCGTCACCCAAATGTTCCATGAAGTTCTCCTCGGGGTCGGCCCGAGGTTCACGCGTTCACGAGTGTGGGCAGCAGATTGGGGCGGCCGTTATGTATGACCCGGGAGAATATATTTTGGTTATAAAACGAGTGGTTTCCGAGCGCACGGCAGCAAGTGACAATGTGCACGAAGTGGGAGAAAGAGAATTGGTTACATTTAGGGGCTCATTATCAAGCTCCTTTTAAACTACTTGTATAAGTATACTACGGAATTTGGAAACTAAGTAAATACATGGAAACTAGTGACGCTTGTACAGCGTCATTTTGCTATAGTAAGAAAACCCGAGGCGGTAGCGCTTGATACAGTAAGTCGAACACGGGTACACACGTACGAACATAATAACACGAACACACGCGCGCACAAACACAAAGCAGAGCATAGACGTACAAACATATGATAGGCCATACCGAGTCGAAAGGCCATTCCAGAACCGAGACCGAACACGAACGAGACTTAGTGACCAAAATCCACCAGAAGGAAGTCTTGAAGGAAGTCGAGAGAATGCGGCATGCGATGCCCAAATAGTCCAAGATATCATATTCAGTTATCAAGTCTGCCGAGAATTTCTCCGGCTGATGCTCCGTCGGAGCGGCATAGTCCACCTTCTGAGGCGTGCGAGTAGGGCTACCCAGGCTGGGGCTGCCCGAGATGGTTCTTGTGACTGAGATTCATGGCTGATCCCTAGTTTATCCTGCTCCCTGTCAGGGGGGACTCTGACAGGCGTGACTACAAAACTTACTGTGGTACTATTTTGCTCGTCGGACGCCGCTGAAGAAGAGTTGTTTCCCGAGTTGTAACTATCTCCCTGGTGACTGCCAGTGTCTTGCACTGTCGTTGGAGGCGTCAACTCGGAGTTAGTAGGCGTTTCTGCTTCTTTAGGAGCAGTGGGTTGGTTGGAGGCGTTGCCATTAGCATTGATGTTGGAAGCCATGTGGTAGGAACGGTGTAAGAGATGTAAGTTTGAGATATTCGCAGAAGAGCTGCTGAATAGTGTGGGCTGATATCATTGCCTCTCTCTACCAACTGGAGGCGAACTATAAATGCGAATACAGTGGCCATGAATCTACGATAACAAGCTTGGTGCCCTGAGCTGTGAGCGGGCGTAAGTGACATAATCATTCATCGACTTATTCAGTGGCCCTCTAAAACCGTCCTTGGTGGTATAACTTGAATTTTTCCCGTTTTTACCACCGGCATGGAGCTTGCTTTCGCGCCTCTGATGAGTGATGGTTACGCAGGTGTACCAGGATCAGATATCCCCGGAAGGCCCGTGAGAGAAGCTCTCAGGTAGAAGGTGTCAGTACGGTATCCGAAACACCGCCTCCCGGACAGTCGGTCATGCCCTCTCCGGTCCGAGACAACGAATGCTCCGTGGCATCGCGTACGCACAACTCATTGGTGTCACCTCTGCCCCACCGCCAGACTGCGTGATCATTGCTCCTGCTTCGCGGCCTTTTCAAAAATTGGCTCGACCCGGACGACCCGACCGGTACAGCGCAACTCAAAGAGTCTCAAAAATGCGCCCGGATTCGAATACTACATTACTAGCAGCGCACTCTCGCGAGCGTTTAGGAGAGCTCAGAGATATAGCTTTTACTTTCGCATGAGTTAATACTTTTTATTCCTCTCTTTTACTTTTTTATTCCGAGCTCCTATTCACTACAAGTGCGACCAAATCCACTTCAATCCTTACAGTTGAAAATACTTGTGAAAACTTTGGTGAAAACTTGAATATGTAAAAAGACTCTAATATATCCAATAAATCTCATCCTGTTCTCGAAATTTCCTGTGTCCCCTCTTGCCTGAATCCACTCCAAAGCGAGCTTAAATGTCGCTTTGTTCCATCCCTCGCGCTCATCCTATCTTGCATATCTTGCATCCTATACCCTCCATCAACTTCACTTTTTTGCCGGTTGTACCGACTCTCGTCACCTGACCGGTTACTTTGAGCTGGCACCCGACACCCGACATCGTTCCCATCGCAGCGCCCCCACCTGATCCAAGGCGACAGCCTCCCAAAAACAATATACAGTACTACTTTGCTAGTACTGTATCGCCTCAATGGATCCTTGGTCTAGGAGTTTTAGACCACCGGCCCACGTCATGTCCGCAACACCAAGCCATTTGGAGCAGAGCGCGCATTCCAATTCGATCCCAGAAAGCCTAGATTCCTGAAACTTGATTGACAATACCGTATAACCCGCACCTATGCTTAGGCCGGTTTTGCCAGTACCTTGGCCAGAAAACACCATGGAGCCAACTGCGCGGTGCATTTAGTGCTCCTTCCTGTGGCATCGCTTCCCCGGGCGTTCCTGTATTGTATACCCAATGCATCTGATGCACGACACCAGTGCACATGCCATGGTATTCTCCTTGCCTCCAGTTCTGCCCTCTCAACCCGCAGCATTTTCACATTAGCAGCTGGCTCCACGTTTTAGAACCCACCCATTGCTTAGATAATGTCTTGTACTTATTCCGAACACCCCGGGATTTGCTAGGACCTATCAAGTGGTCATGTAAACAACGCGTTCAGCGCACTAATCTCTTTTCATGTATGTAAAATGGTTGTACACTACACCGAGAGCTCCGAAGGTTTCGACAGAACAGGGATTTGGGTTATTAAAACAGGAGCAAGTCGTCTTCCGAGTCTTCTTGGGTGACCTTACAGTATGGACGCCCTGGATCTCGTGGTTGCCTCAGCCCTCGTGGATCAACCCATGACCTGCATGACCGGTCATGACCGTCTTAAAACCTTCGTCTTACACACGGGCATACCAATAATCAGATGTTCCAATTCCCCCCCCCCAGTACTCATCGAACTTTTGATATCACAAATGCGCTCGAGGAGGGGACTCTAACAGGTACCAGTTCTCTATTTTTGTGGAAACCTCGCCGTTCTCATAGAAGCGCATAGCTGGCTACTCACCTCAGTTGGAGAAAGACGACTTATTGCGGGGGGGGGGCAACTATGAGGGTGATGATGATGACGACGACGACGACGACGACGACGATAACGACGATGGATCAGGACCTCTCTTTTCCATGTATCTGAAGACGGCGGGGAAAGAAGACAGGATCATGGCAGATGGCTTGAAAGCGGATGCAGATAGGATCCTTATCTTTGTGAGCGCTCATGTTTATTGTACGTTATTTGGATTGACCCTCGAGGGCCGAGGTTGTAGTCTGGTCTGTTCTCTGCCGTTGTTGCGGCGCTCCTTACGGTATCGGTTCGGGACCTTCGACCAGATCCTCAGGATAAGCCTACATTCTATCTCGAGAACATTTATCAACTCCTCGCCGACTCTAACAGAACTGATGTCCCCGCCTCTTCTACTCGGTCTAACCCCCCCACTTTCTCTCCGCCGAGATCCACCGTCTGGGTGAATTCGCTTTGGTCCTTGAGTTTGGTTATGACTCTTTCCTGTTCATTGCTGGCGATATTGTTGCAACAGTGGGCGCGTCGATACATCAAGGTCACTCAATTACGATCTACAAGTACTCTGCACAAGCGAGCACGGATGCGTGCATTTTTTGACAAAGGCGTCGAGGAGCTGCACTTCCAATGGGCCGTTGACGCATTGCCAATCCTCTTACACGCCTCCCTCTTTATCTTTTTGGCCGGCCTTGTTGTCTTCTCATTTGATTCCAATCATACAGTCTTCAAAGTGGTGGTGTCGTGGGTCGGGCTCTGCGCTCTCATATATGCATGTTTCACGCTTTTGCCAATCTTTCGATACGAAAGCCCTTATTATACACCACTCTCTCCCCCACTTTGGTTCCTTTATACCGGCACACTATATGTCATCGCCCGAATTCTCCAGTGGCTCACGGCATTCCATTGTTGTAGCGAGGACACCTGGGTCCGCTACCGCCACTTGAAAAACCGTTATAGAAGACGATTGTTGCGTGGTATAGAGGAGGCTGCCGTAGAATCTGCCCAGACATTGCCATCGGAGATTGACAGCCGCATACTACTATGGACCCTCCAGACTTCGGATGAAGACCACGAGCTAGAACGGTTCTTTGCGAACATCCCGGACTTCTGCAGCTCACAAGTGCTCGAAGATCCCCTGGCTGCTTTCAAGACGTCGAACGGCGAGAAGATGGCAGATGCTGTAGTCGGACTAATGGACCGTACATTATTGTCCGATTTGCTCCCCCAGTCGACCAAACAACGCCGAATCATGATTTGTAATAGGGCGATGACTGAAGCGACACTTCCTATCAACTGGCGAACACTCGAGCGTGTTCTGTACAATGACTGGAGTGGACTCTTGGACTCTGTTGAATTCGGGCTCTTGCTGAGGAATGCCCGTTACAACGACCCATTCGCGGAGTACTACTCGCAGTGTGTGGTTTCCGTCATCATTGCGAAGGCACAAGAACACGACGCCCGTTGGTTTGAACTAGCCACTGCCCAATTGGGCATATCAAAGGCCACCCTTCAAAACTACCTCGCACGCGGTGATAGCATGTTACTTGCTAATTGCATTTTTATTTGTCGGCGCACGATGGAAGGCTATTCGGACCACGGTTGGCACCGCGACATCTACTCACGATCAAAGACTTTGGAACTAGTCTCTAGATTCAGCATTCAAGAGACGCTTCCTGGGCTGCAACACGATTTCTGCGACATGTGGAATGTACTTGTTCGAAACACAGGGAATCGACGCTCTCGGAACCTTTCGATCCACATCCTCAAACATATCCGCAACGTTTATTGCAGCTTGCATCAAGGCACTAGCGCCGCTCCGACAGTATTTTCCACCACCACCTCTGATCGCCACAGCGTACTACTATTCCCACAGTCATATCCTTCATGCACAATTGCGCGCCACCGCCCCGCGAAGGAGCTATCTCCCGAAGATGTGCCTTCTGCACTACAAGACCTTGCCCCGGTCGCCACGCCTGCATACGCTCCTCGGATTATACCCGCCGACAGTGAAAGCCACCACCTCTTGCCAGTGTTACCTTTTCGGGAAACTTTTGCCGTGACACAAGGTGAGGCTTGCACACGCGCTACCTCAACATTACCCTCACTCAACCTACGCCGCAGTTACGAGGCCTCCATCGTATCTGTTGCGGAGAATCTGTGACCATCGTGCAGAAATGGCGTCTAGCACTTCGGACACCGGCCCTGCCCATGCCCCTTCGGTTTCCTCACTCATTGCCTTGCACCACAGTGCCGTTCTGGAAACCTCCGCACCTCTGGCTACACATGACGCATCACTTATGCCCACACCTAGTACTGGCCACGTCGGTATCGCCTCCGCGGACATGCAGTCAGTTGACAGTGAACCCTGTATATCTCAACAACGGTTCTCAGTCGCCCCACCTGCTCGCGCCGTACTTCGGAGCTCTCCTATCAAGGAAAACCGTGGGCCACTCGCTGATAACACATGGCACCAGAACCTCCAGTGATGACGTGACGGTGATGGGTAGCGCGTGACACGAAAGTGACGCGCGCGTTCGGAAGAGATGAGAGATGGAGACTTGGATGGAGTGTCGAGTTCGGAGAGAAAAGCGGAAGAGCGTGAGACATGATACAACAGTCGGACGGTTTCGAGAACCAACGGGTAGTTATTCCAAGGCAAAAATGTGCACAATTTATCCCAAGTTCTTATCGCGAATTTGTAAATACGAGACTGGCAAAAAAACACAAGGTCTCACACGTGTTTATGAACGCGTCGTAAAGTAAAGAGGTCAGGCGTGACACATTAGCGACAAGTCATATTGATCAAAAGGCGGTAAACAAAAGGTGTAAGTCGAGGTGGATAGTACAGTAGGTATACTGGTGCCTTCCCTAGTCGTCGGGCTCGGCGCGCTCGCGCTCGATCATAGAAGGAATTCTTGTAACAGTAACGATAAGCTAGTAAAAGGACCGAGGCAAATATCAAGCAGAAGAGAGAAACGCGCTGGTACTGTATCTCAAAGTGCCATTGGCGCACAGTTGGAGTACCGTTAACGTTGGCAGTCCGTTGGCGCGTCATCCTCGCCGGACCGCCGCCCCGCGCTGTTCGGTAACGGGGATCACTTGGGGACCGAGATACATTCCCGCAACCTTCGCCTCTTCTACGGCTGGTTCTATCCCTGATGTCTCCGGCGCAGTTTCCCCCATTCGCTCACTGTCACTTCCTCATCTATTGGTACCGTCGCTTCAGGGAATAGTGGAGATCTCCAAAATGTCTCTGCTCACAGCCTCAGACGCCGACGGCACTTGACCGGTTGACCCTCCATCACCGTCCTTCCCATTCCTGGTTCTGGGCAACAAAATTCCCGCACAATTCCCGCACACTTCCACTCATCCCCAACTTCCTCTAGGCTATGTCCCGATCCGACGACATTCTCTTCGGGGATGAGATTACTTGCAACAAGTCCTGCGTCTGCTTTTCACCCCACCACTCTGCGGGATACCACGGTTCCCCCACAGCAACAGCAATCAGCGCCATTATTCCCTGCTATAACTCCAGATTTCCCACTGCCCAACACCGACCACTCGTTTACCTAACATGGCGTCGTAGTCTGATGGTCGTGCTATGGTATGTACTGATACTTATTTGTGAGTTCCGCCCTCCTTTGCCTGCTACTTGTGGAGGCTCAGCATAGATCATGACGGCGCGCAAGGAGCAGATAAACGAAGCTCGCGCTTCGTCGGGTTCCCATCCTGACCGTCTATTGGTGTCGCGTACTTGCCGAAGACAGCAGAGACACCTACAGTACGTGCTCGACGTGGTAACGGTATTGTTGGGAAAGCAGGTGGCATAAGGAGGGATAGCCAACCGAAGCACGACGCGTGTGAGTCCGAGTCACGGTAATGGCGATAATGAGGTGACGGTGCGATCCGCTTCGTTCCTCTTCCGTCTTCCTCGGTTCTGCGTCCTACATGCTGAGCCTGTACTCCGGTATACTGTATAAATGGGTTTTTTTTTTTTTTTACAAAAATAACAAAAAAAGCCGAGCGCTGAGTACTGCTTACAGCTCTAAACGCATTGGTAAGTTCCCACTTCACCGCAACTTCAACGAATTTCCAGTCCATCTTTCACGGTGATGTCGATGATGTCCCGAAGCGGCCTTACCAGTTCCTCCTACCCATGATAGGCGTCCTTCCTGCGGAACCATGACCTGCCCCCAGCCTCGCCGTTGCCGGCCGTCAACTTCGCTATCCCCATCTCCCTGCGTGTCCAGCATGCATGAACCACACCACTCCTGCACCGTCTTGTGCACAGCGCCTGGCACAGAGTGTCACACAGGCGGTGCAGGTAGCAATACGAGGTGGCTCGTGCCAAGCCGCGGCCGCAACGTGATGAGCACGTCCGCGATGCGGGTGCGCGAATGCCAGCAGTATCCCGTCCTGCAGCATCAGGTGCTTCAGGTGCATGTACTCCACATGGTATTTGGCAGGTGTTCGGGGAGATTCCAGTAGTTATTTGGTGGCGTGTAAGTCTGCTACTCAGTAGAATGTAGAATCACGAATAAAATGTGCATGTGTACAGCCGGTTTGCCTGGAGCCCAATGCAAGAAACTAGGACAGTTTCTGCGATATTGTGGACCACCACGGAATGCCGACACAAGCTCCATCCAGGACTGACAGAGGGTCCAGATTCAATATTTATCCAACCCTCCGACCTGAATTGTCAACCCATCAGCTGTGCTCGGAACGGTCCGCATCCGGTCCGTTTCAACGCTGTCGACGTTACTGTCGACGTCCGTCCAAGTCTATCGCACTCCCCCTTCACCGTGTTCACCCGACACTAACGAGATACGAACTTGAAGCAGCGGCGATTGAGAGATCATCTAATGTGGTCAATGCAGTCTCTCACCCCACCCAGGGACTGGCAGCACTGACACCCATCCTCTGCCTATCTCCCGTTTTCCCTGTCTCCTGGTTCCATCGCCCCACACCAAAGCGATGACACGACGCCTGACCCCTGGTGCGGGTATGCGCGTGGCTTGTACATGCGTCCTTCGACAATGAGAACGCATGGTAAAAATGCGCAACGAGATCTTGCCTGTCCATACCTGCTCTTCACAGCTAGGCCTCCTCGCATTCTCAACGCGGCCGTCGTCGTCTCCCTAGAGCGTTTGCTAGGTATATAATGCCCTACTCTTACCCACCACCGCCCGTCCTACAATTATCCAGATTCAGTACCAAATGATGAACCGTAAGGATGAGCCCGCCAACAGGGAAACAGGTGCGTCACCACTATTCTATCTCTCACGTATCTGCAAATTTAATTGTTGCACACGCCGGTGACTACTTAGCCGCTACTCTAAGAGAAGAGTTACAAGGAGACTCCGGGTTTGTCGATGGTTCCGGGCCTCTCTTCGGCAGGTATTTGAAGATGGCGCAGGTAGAGGATGAGAAGACAGCGGAAAACTGGAAGGCGGTAGCTAGTGATAACTTGACCTTTGTGAGTCCCTATATTGTTGTCCATCACATGCTAACTCGACTGCTGCAGTCTGGACTCTTCTCTGCCGTTGTTGCGACGTTCCTTGCGATGTCGGTTCAGGACCTTCAACCAGATCCGCAGGACAAGCCTACGTTCTATCTCGAGAACATTTATCAAGTGCTCGCCGACCCTAACGGAACTCGTGTCCCCACCCTTCCCAGTCGGTATAATCCTCCTGCCTTCTCTCCACCGAAATCCGCCGTCTGGGTCAATTCGCTGTGGTCCTTGAGTTTGGTTATAACCCTTTCCTGTGCCCTGCTGGCGATATTGGTGCAACAGTGGGCCCGCCGATACATCAAACTCACTCAACGACATTCCGCAAGTAGTCCACTTAAGCGAGCACGGATCCGTGCAATCTTCCATAGAGGCGTCGAGGAGCAACATCTTCAATGGGCCGTTGACGCATTGCCTATCGTCCTACATGCGTCCCTTGTTCTCTTTTTGGTCGGCCTTGTTGTCTTCTCGTTTGGTTCCAATCATAAAGTCTGCAAAGTTGTGGGGTCTTGGGTCGGACTCTGCACTGTCATATATGCGTGCTTCACGCTCTTGCCCATCTTTAGGCATGAAAGCCCCTATTATACCCCACTCTCTCCCCCGCTGTGGCTCCTATATACTGGCACACTATCCCTCGCCGTCCGAATTCTCTGGTGGTGTACGGCATTCCACTGTTTCAACGAGAAGACATGGGTCCGCTTTGGCTTCTTGAATGACGATTATAAAAGACGGTTTTCCCATCGTATAGAGGAGGCTGCCGAAGAATCTGCCCAGAAATTGTCATCGGAGATTGACAGCCGCATAATACTCTGGGCACTCCTGTCTTCAGATGAAGATCACGAGCTTGAACGGTTCTTCGCGAGTATCCCGGGCTTCTGTGTCTCGAGAGTGCTCGACGATCCTCTGGCTGCTTTCAAAACGTCGAACGGCGAGAAGATGGCTGACGCTCTAATTGGGCTAATTGATCGTACATTATCATCCAATGTGGTCCACCAGTCGACCAAACAACGCCGGATCATGGTCTGTAAAAGGGCAATGGCCGAAGCGGTTTTCCCTATCAATCGGCGAACACTCGAGCGTGTTCTGTACAAGGACTTGGGCGGACTCTTGGATTCTGTTGAGTTCGGGCTCATGCTGGGGAATGCCCGTTACAGAGACCCATTCGCGGAGTACTATTCACAATGTGTGGTTTCCGTCATCATCGCGAAGGCGCAAGAACAGGATGACCGTTGGTTTGAGCTTGCCACTGGCCATTTGGGCATATCAAAGGCCACCCTTCAAAACTACCTCGCTCGCGGCGATAGCGTGTTACTTGCTAATTGCGTTTTTATTTGTCAGCGCACGATGGAAGGCTATTCGGACCACGGTTGGCACCCCGACGTCTACTCACGATCAAAAACTTTGGAACTAGTCTCTAGATTCAACATTCAAGAGACGCTTCCTGAACTGCAACACAAGTTCTGCTACATGTGGAATGAACTTGTTCGAAACACAGGGAATCGGCGCTCTCGGAAGCTTTCAACCTACATCCTCAAACATATTCGCAACATTTATTTTGAATTGCATCGAGGCACTAGTGCCGTTCCAACAGCATTCACCGACAAGACCCCTGATCGCGACTGCATCCTGCTGTTACCATCTTCATATCCTTCGTGCATGATTGGACACCACCACCCGAAGCCCAGTTCCGTCAAGGTAGATGATGTCAATGTCAAAAGGTCCGAGGTCAGTCCTTCCGTGATCACTGCCTGTACAGCGACACCATGCTAACCCCTCCGCAAAGGAGCCACCTCCCCCTCCCAATCCTGCGCATCCTGTACTACAATACTCTACCCCAGTTGCCACGCCTGTCCACACTCAAGCCACACCCGCCAACATTGGATCCCAGCGCCTCCCACCAGGTTTACCTTCTCCGATACCTTTTAGTGTGATACAGGGCGACGCCCGCCCGCACGTTACCCCGTTCATCCCCAACGTTACCCCTCACTCCAACCACACTGCCCTGAGCCCTCCATCGAATCCATTGAGAATCCGTGACTGTCGCACGGAGATGGCTTCTAATACTTCGGACGCGACTCCTGGTGCGACGGCGCGAGTTGTCCACACCCCATCTAATGCTGGTCATACCGGTATCTCCTCTCCCGTCATAGTCAGTTGACGATGTACCCGCCGTATCGCAACAAAGTATCTCTATCACCCCACCTCCTCGCGCTGTACTTAGGAAGGATGATCGTCGTTTAAATGGGCCACTCCCCGATAGTAACACTCGTGGCACCACTCTTACCTCCGCCTCATCTACGGCTAGTTCTATCGCTGATGCCTCTGTCGCAGTTTCTGCATTACCCCATTCGCTCACTGCCACTCCCTCATCTAGTGGTAGCGTCGCTTCACAGGGCAGTGCCGATCACTGTATTGTCCCTGCTCATGCGGTACCTGACACTCCATCACCTTCCTTCCTAATCTCGGTTCCGGGAAACACGATTCCCACATACCCCCAATCGTCCCCAACCTCCTCTATGTCCTGGTCCAACCACATTCCTTCAGGGACGAGATCGCTCGCAACAAACAACTCTACCACGGTTCTCCCGCAGCAGCAGCAGTCAGCGCCGTTAGTCCCTGCCACGAATCCAGATTTCTCGCAACCCGTAATACCGGACCATCTCCTGAAGATGCGGACGGATCAGGGAGATCCCGCACACCTCCACACCCTTTTTTTTTTTTTTTTTTAAGTGGCATCTCCCCGCACCTTTGGGTATCGTACCCTCTTTACCCTTTTATTCTTTTTCTTCACCCCACCACCCTTCTCTCTGTCCCTCTCCCGTTCCTCCCTTACCTCCCAT
>Ga0137385_10001980_pt1 | contig 17361 bp, 17 predicted proteins | sample SagtaG_FD_104921 | JGI IMG/M metagenome (GOLD analysis project Ga0137385, IMG submission 104921) | Vadose zone soil microbial communities from Sagehorn Ranch, Mendocino, California, USA - Sage2_R_80_16 metaG | ecosystem: Environmental > Terrestrial > Soil > Vadose zone | place: USA: California... | reverse complement strand
TTCCGCTTGCCCCTGTTTCGACTCCCGTTAAGGACTACCTGCGTTGCGCGATAACGAGTACGAGCGCGCCGGCCACGGCCGGCGCCGGCGGTTCGATGACGACGAACCACAGTTCCTGAAGCGCCCACCCCACCTCGAGCCGCAGCCGACCGGCGAGGACGATCCGGAGACCGGCGACCGCTGGTCGACCTGGGACCTGTCCACGGCCGGCGAGCGCGGCCCCAAACCCTATCCCGACTGGGTGGTCACCGAGCTGGCCGCCGTCGACACCGAACTGGGCATCGTCAAGACCGGCAAGGAGGCCGACGTCCACCTGGTCCGCCGCGGGGTACCCGGTACCGACCGGGAATGCCTCATGGCCGCCAAGCGCTACCGCTCCGCCGAGCACCGGATGTTCCACCGCGACGCCGGATACCTGGAGGGCCGGCGGGTCCGGGAGTCGCGCACGAACCGGGCGATGGCCAAGCGCACCGGCTTCGGCCGGGAGATGATCGCCGGGCAGTGGGCGGCCGCCGAGTTCGCGGCGCTGTACCAGCTGTGGGAGGCCGGCATCCAGCTCGGCGTGCGGGTGGTGCCGTACCCGGTGCAGATCCTCGGTACCGAACTGTTGCTGGAGTTCCTGGGTACCGGCGACGGGCAGGCGGCGCCGCGGCTGGCCCAGCTTCGCCCGGAGCCGCGGGAACTGGCCGACCTGTGGCGCCAGACGGTCGACGGGCTCGTCGTGCTGGCCCGCTGCCAGATCGTGCATGGCGACCTGTCCGCCTAGAACATCCTGGTCGACGGCGGCCGGCTGGTACTCATCGACCTGCCGCAGGTCGTCGACGTCGTGTCCAACCCGCACGGCCGCGAGTTCCTGGCCCGCGACGTCCGCAACGTCGCGACCTGGTTCGCCGCCCGGGGCATGGACATCGATGTCGACGAGCTCATCCGGGATCTGCTCAAGGAGGCCGGGATGCGGTAGCTGCCGGCCCTGAGACAATGCCGGCATGTCGAGACGGCGCTGGTGGCTGGTCGGCGCCGTCGCGCTCGTGCTGCTGGCGGGGCAGGCCGGCGCGGCCGCCGCGGTCTGGCGGTACACCCGGCCCCGGCTGCCGGCGCTGGCCGCCGCGGTACCCACCCTCGACCGGGCCATCGCGCTGGTGGTCGGCGCGGTGGACGGGCGCGCCGCGGTGGCGATCGGCCCGCTGGTACCGCTAGCCAGCTGCACGAACACCCCGCTCGCCAAGGGCAGCCGGGTCAGCCGTACCGCCGACCTCTACACCGACCCCGGGCAGGAGGACGCGCTGATCGGCCGGATCGCCGCCGCCCTGCCGGCCGAACAGCACGCGCGGCGGGAGGCGCCCGTCGGCGGTGGCCCGCCGCCGCTGACCGCCGCCCTCGGTACCGGACTCAGCCTGCACGTGACCCGCCTCGGGAACGGCTGGGTGGCCGCGATCGCGGAGACCGACTGTCGCAACCCGGGCCGGCCCGCGCCGTCGGTCACCACGGCACCGGCGAAAGCGAGCGCGGAGGTGACCCAGGTACTGGCCGCGCTCGGTACCATGCCGACGACGTGGCGGGCGGACACCGTCGCGTGCGCGGGCGGCGCGATCGTCACGGTCGCCACGATCAGCGCCGAGACCGGCGCCGACAACCTGCGCAACCGGCTGGCCGGCGCGGTACCGGCGGGTGCCCGGCGGTTCGTCTCCGACGCCAACCGGCTCGCCTGGCGCGACGGGACGACGAGCGTGATCGTGGCCGCCTCCGATGACGGCCGGCACGTCACCGTGCAGGACACCGCCGCCGCGTGCTGAATACGTCCCGCATCCGCTAGGCCGCCCGCGTTTCCGACATCCGGGAGGGGGCCGGGACGCGGAGCGGCTCTGGTCGCCTCGGCGGCGAGGCTGGCCTGATCAGTCCCGGAGCATGCGGCGCAGGACGTACTGCAGGATGCCGCCGTGCCGGTAGTACTCCGCCTCACCCGGGGTGTCGATGCGTACCACCGCGTCGAAGCTCTTACCGTCCTCTGTGGACACTCCCACCGTCTCCGGGGTACCGCCGTTGTTCATGGCGCTGACGCCGGCGATGGTGAACGTCTCCGTCCCGGTCAGCCCGAGCGATTCGGCGGTCTGGCCCAGCGGGAACTGCAACGGCAGCACGCCCATGCCGATGAGGTTGGAGCGGTGGATCCGCTCGTACGACTCGGCGATGACGGCTCGCACGCCCAGCAGCATCGTGCCCTTGGCGGCCCAGTCGCGCGACGATCCCGAGCCGTACTCCTTGCCGGCCAGCACCACGAGCGGTACCCCGGCCTCCTGGTAGGCCATGGCCGCGTCGTAGATGCTGGTCTGCTCGCCGGTCAGATGGTTGACCGTGAACCCGCCCTCGACGCCGGGTACCAACTGGTTGCGCAGCCGGATGTTGGCGAACGTGCCGCGGATCATCACCTCGTGGTTGCCCCGCCGCGACCCGTACGAGTTGAAGTCGCGCTTCTCCACGCCATGGTCGGCGAGATAGTGCCCGGCGGGGGAGTCCGGCTTGATGGAGCCGGCCGGCGAGATGTGGTCGGTGGTCACCGAGTCGCCGAGCTTCGCCAGTACCCGGGCACCGGTGATGTCCTCCACCGGCGCGGGTTGCGCGGCCATCCCTTCGAAGTACGGCGGCTTGCGCACGTACGTCGAGTCCGCGTCCCACGCGAACGTGTCACCGGTCGGCGTGGGAAGCGAGCGCCACCGGTCGTCGCCGGCGAACACGTCGGCGTAGTCGCGGCTGAACATCCCCGCCTCGATCGCCGAGGCGATGACGTCCTCGATCTCCTGCGAGCTGGGCCAGATGTCACGCAGGTGCACCGGCTGGCCGTCGGCGCCCTCGCCGAGCGCCTCGTTGGCCAGGTCGATGTCCATCGTGCCGGCAAGCGCGTACGCCACCACCAGCGGCGGCGACGCGAGGTAGTTCATCTTCACGTCAGGGTTGATCCGGCCCTCGAAGTTGCGGTTGCCGGACAGCACGCTGACCACGGCCAGGTCGTACTCGTTCACGGCCGCCGAGATCTCCTCGGGCAGCGGGCCGGAGTTGCCGATGCAGGTCGTGCAGCCGTACCCGACCAGGTTGAAGCCGAGCTTGTCCAGGTACGGCGTGAGGCCCGCGCGCTCGTAGTAGTCGGAGACCACCTTGGAACCGGGCGCCAGCGTGGTCTTCACCCACGGCTTGCGGGTCAGGCCCATGTCGACCGCGTTGCGGGCCAGCAGCGCCGCGCCGATCATGACCTGCGGGTTGGAGGTGTTGGTGCACGAGGTGATCGCGGCGATCACCACCGCGCCGTGGTCCAGCTCGTACTCGACCCCCTCCAGGCTGGTCACCCGGACCGGGTTGCTCGGCCGGCCGCCGGCGCCCAGGGCCGCCGACTCCAGGTCGTGCGGCTCGTCGGCCGGGTCGCTGTGGCCGTAGGCGGGGGAGTCCGAGGCCGGGAACGACTCGGCGCTGGCCTCGTCGGCCATCCCGATGATGCCGTCGCGGCCGCCCGAGGCGTAGTCGGACAGCGCGGCCCGGAAGCAGGTCTTGGCATTCGCCAGGGGTACCCGGTCCTGTGGCCGCTTCGGCCCGGCCAGCGACGGCTCGACGCTGCCGAGGTCGAGTTCGAGCCGCTCGGAGTAGGCCGGTTCGCCCTCCGGGTCGTGCCACATGCCCTGTTCCTTGGCGTACACCTCGACGAGCGCGCGCTGTTCGAGCGGGCGGCCGGTCAGCTCCAGGTACCGCAGCGTCTCGCCGTCGATCGGGAAGATCGCGCAGGTCGAGCCGAACTCCGGGCTCATGTTGCCGATGGTGGCCCGGTTGGCCACCGGTACCGCGGCCACGCCGGAACCGTAGAACTCCACGAACTTGCCGACCACGCCGTGCCTGCGCAGCATCTCGGTGATGGTCAGCACGAGGTCGGTGGCGTTGGCACCCTCGGGCAGCTCGCCGTGCAGCTTGAACCCGACCACGCGGGGGATGAGCATCGACACCGGCTGGCCGAGCATGGCGGCCTCGGCCTCGATGCCGCCCACGCCCCAGCCGAGCACGCCGAGGCCGTTGACCATCGTGGTGTGCGAGTCGGTGCCCACCAGGGTGTCGGGATACGCGACCCCGTCCCGGGGCATGACCACGCGGGCGAGGTGCTCGATGTTGACCTGGTGCACGATGCCGGTACCGGGCGGGACGACCTTGAACTCGTCGAACGCGGTCTGTCCCCAGCGCAGGAACTGGTACCGCTCCTTGTTGCGGCCGTACTCGAACTCGACGTTGCGCTCGAAGGCGTCCGGGCGGCCGAAGACATCGGCGATCACCGAGTGGTCGATGACCAGTTCCGCCGGGGCGAGCGGGTTCACCTTGGCCGGGTCGCCGCCCAGGTCGCGGACCGCCTCGCGCATGGTGGCCAGGTCGACCACGCACGGTACCCCGGTGAAGTCCTGCATGAGGACCCGCGCCGGGGTGAATTGGATCTCCACGCTGGGGTCGGCATCCGGGTCCCACCCGCCCAGCGCCCGGATGTGGTCGGCGGTGATGTTCGCGCCGTCCTCGGTGCGCAGCAGGTTCTCCAGCAGGATCTTCAGGCTGTACGGCAGGCGCTCATGCCCGGGCACCGTGTCGATCCGGTAGATCTCGTAGCTCGCGTCGCCGACGCGCAGCGTGTCTTTGGCACCGAAGGTGTCGAGGCTGGCCACGTCCGTCACTCCTTCACCCGTCCGTCACTTCCTGCAGTCTCCCGCAACCCGACCGGCGCGTGTGCAGCAAGGGGTACCCGCGCAAACAAACCGTACGTCCGTCTTGCTAGTGGCGCAAGTTCAGACTGATGATCGCCTTCACCCTCCGATCAGATCTCCGACACTCAGCGTTAAATTGATGTATGACGTTGCATGTCGGCGCAGAATGTCGGCATGCGGGTTCAATTCCACCGCAGCGACCAGGGCGACGGCGCGTACGTCGTCCTGGTTGGGCGGGAGGACGGGCTGACCGTCCAGCTCCCGGGGTACGACCGACGGGCGGCCGTACCCCATCATCTGGCCCACTTCGTCGCGGAGCACGAATTCCGGCTGACGCACGGGGTCTTCGGCTGCATCGCCGCCGGTGCGATGTTCGGCAACATGTCACTGGTCGGCTCGCGGCCGCGCTACGACACCCGGGTGCGCTCCCGGGCGGTGCTGCGCAGCCACGCGGGTGAGCTGGGCCTGGCCGAGTCGCTGTCCGGCGTGGTGCACGAGGTGGTCGAACAGGGCCTCGACCTCGGCACCGGGTACCGCCGGCTGCGCGAGGCGTGGGGTGCGCTGCGCCCGGGGTCCTGCCCCTACGCGCCGGCCGACCTGGACCGGGTGCTGGACCTGCTGGCACAGCTCGGCGACCGGTGGCACGCGCTCGGGCCACGCGAGGTGCTCGCGCTGCGCTGGGCGGCCGCGCCGCCGCCGGCGTCGGACAGCACCGCCCGGCCGGCCGCCACCGGTACGCCGGGGCGGTGGGCTCCGGCGCCGGTCCGTCGGTTCAGCTTCAGCGGCGGCCGTCGCGACGAGTGAACTCGGCGCACCCGCTCAAGCCAACTTCGGGGAAACCGTGGCGTCCAACCGGCCCACGGCGGTGGCCAGCAACCAGTACACCGCGCGCGGATCCGGTACCACGGTGTCCGTCCGGACGGTGAGCGCGACGGCGGTGTCCCCACGGCGGGCGACCGCGAAGCCCGGCCCGGTGTAGGCCTCCTCGCCGATCCCCGGCAGCGGCTGCTGGCGGCGCCCGGACCGCATGGCGAACTGCGCCGGCAGGCCCCGCATCACCATCAGCATCAGCGCCACCCGGCCGTCCGGGGTGTGGAACTGCGCGGCGCCCACCGGGATCGGGCCGGCGGCGGCCCCGCCCCGCACGGCGACCGGTACGCCCAGCGCCCGGCCCACCTCGTCGGCGGTGAGCAGCGCGCCGGGAGCCACCGGCGCCGCCGGGCCGACCGGGTGCGCGCCGGGCGAACCGCCCATCGCGAGCGCGACCAGTGCCTCGGTGTTCTGGGTGTCCTGGTCGGCCACCTGGACCCGGCGCATGGTGCCCGGCTCGACGACGGCCAGCTCGATGACCCGCCGGCTCCACGGCCGAACCTTGACCGTCACCATGTCGCCGTCGGCGCACCGGCGCACCTGGGCACTCGGGATCGCCCAGGCGGTCGTCCGGTCGTCGGAGCCGTCGTCGATGGCCAGGTAGTGCAGCACCGGTCGGGGCGGAGAGTTCTCGCCGCCAGCGGTCTGCCGCCAGACCTGCCGCCAGAGCACCTGTCCGCTGATCGTGCGGGGTGCGGCCAGGTCGATCGCGGTACGCGCCAGCGAATACAGCCCGAAGGCCAGGAGCACAACCCCGACGAGCAGGCCGATGTCGGTCACGGTACCGGCGAGGCCGGCCACGCTGCCGGTGCGGGCCGCGGCGGCTGCGACGCCCTTGGCCCAGGAGTACAGCAGCACGAAACCGAGCCCGGACGCCAGCAGGCCACGGAAGAACAGGCGCGGCGCGGTCTTCCCGTACCGCGGCCAGAACTTCGGGTAGCGCACCCGCACCCGGTGCCAGGTGCCGCCGAAGGAGGACCACACCCGTTTGCGGTTGCCCATGCCCAGGTCGATCACGGCGCTCGCGACCCGGGTGGTACCGAGAGCGTCACCGTAGGCCAGGTACCGGTCCCAGACCGCGACGGCGGCCGGTGGCAGGTCCGCGAACGCCTCAGTGTTGCGCAGCCAGGCCTTGACGCCCAGCCAGCGGGCGGCGACCACCCGCCCGGCCTCGGTGTCCCGTTCGCCGTGCGACCGATGGCCGATCGCGCTCAGCACGACCGCGGTCGCCAGCCAACCGAAACCCGCCGGCCGCAGCGGGTCGGCGCTGTGCCGGCTGGCCACCAGCACCGCGCCGCCGACCCCGAGTCCGGCCACGACGGCGGCACCGTTGAGCAGGGCGAGCAGGGCCGGCCCGAAGCGCCGCCGGGACAGGCCACGCGCCCGCGCGTCCGCGATGACCTCGGCGCGCAGCCGCTTCTCGAACGCCGCCGCCTGGCCGGGGTCGCGGAAGGTGAGCGCCGGCAGGGGTACCGCGCCGCCGACCGCGAGACCGGTGACCCGGTCGAGGATCCGCCGCTCGTAGGGGGTCAGCCCGGGCGGGTTGGCGTCGCGTACGTGCACCGTGGTCTGCATCGGATCGTTGCCCGGCTGCCGGAACTCCAGGTACCGCCGGGCCGCCAGGTCGATCAGCGTGGACTCGGCGGCGTCCTCGCTCAGCTCCCAGTACCCGGCGAGCAGGCTCACCACCGCGGGCGGCTCACTTCCCGGCAGGTCCTGGGCGGCCGGCGCCGGGTCGGGGTGCGCCGGCCGGGTGGCGAGCAGGACGACGGCGTAGACGAGGAACCAGGCGCCGACGGCCGCGGCGCCGAGCCCGATCGCGACGACGAGCATGTTCATCGCCGGCTAGAACCGGACCTGTACCGGCCCGCGTTCGTCGCCGACCGCCTGGAACAGGTCGCGCGCCCGGAAGCCGCCGACCCCCGCGACGATGTTGGTCGGGATGGACTGGGTGCTCGTGTTGTAGGTCTGCACGGCGCTGTTGTGGAACTGCCGGGCATAGGCGATCTTGTCTTCGGTGTTGCCCAGCTCGCTCTGCAGGGCGAGGAAGTTCTGGTTCGCCTTCAGGTTCGGGTACGCCTCGGCGAGGGCGAAGAGCCGGCCGAGCGTCTGGGTCAGCGCGTTCTCGGCCTGCGCCCGGGTCGCCGGGGCCTGGGCGGCCGCGCCGACGGCGAAGTTGCGGGCCTGGATCACCGCGTCGAGCGTGCCGCGCTCGTGCGCCGCGTACCCCCGGACCGTCTCCACCAGGTTCGGGATCAGGTCGTACCGCCGCTTGAGCTGGACGTCGATCTGCGCCCACGCGGCGTCCACCTGGTTGCGCTGCCGCACGAGACGGTTGTAGCTGGACAGGCCCCACGCGATGATCAGGACCGCAAACAGGCAGACCGCGCCGCCGAGCACGAGGAGGACCACGCTTGTCATGGGCTGACGTGCCTTCCGTCAGGGGGATCGGGATGGTGACCATGGTCGCCGCGGCGGACCGGCGATTGCGCTAACTGTCAGCCACCTGACTGCGGTGTTCACCCGGGAAGGCGAGGACCGGCGGCCCGCTGGGTGGCCAGCCACGCCTCGACGTCGTCGGCGGTTCGCGGCAGGCCCGCCGACAGCACCTCCGCACCCTGCGCGGTGACCAGGACGTCGTCCTCGATGCGCACGCCGATGCCGTGCAGCTCCGGCGGTACCAGGTCGTCCTCGGGCTGGAAGTACAGGCCGGGCTCGACGGTCAGCACGTACCCTTCGCCGAGCGTGCCCTCGCGGTAGCGCTCCTTGCGGGCCTTTGCGCAGTCGTGGACGTCCATGCCGAGCATGTGACCGAAGCCGTGCAGCGTCCAGCGGCGGTACACCGTGGACTCCTTGTCCATCGCCTCGTCGACGCCGACCGGCAGCAGGCCGAGGTCGTACAGCCCCTCGGCGAGTACCCGCATGCACGCCTGGTGCACGGTGTCGTAGCTGACCCCGGGCGCGATGGTGTCGATGCCGGCCTGCTGGGAGGCGTACACCAGCTCGTAGATCCGGCGTTGCAGCGGGGTGAACGTGCCGGCGACCGGCAGTACCCGGGTCACGTCGGCGGTGTACAGCGCCCGGTTCTCCACGCCCATGTCCATCAGCAGCAGGTCGCCGGGGCGGGTCCGGCCGGTGTTGCGGGTCCAGTGCAGGATCGTCGCATGCCGCCCGGCGCCGACGATCGGCGCGTACCCGACGTCGTTGCCGTCGTGCCGTGCGCGCAGGCCGAACACGCCGTCCAGCAGCCGTTCGCTGACCGGCCGGTCGTCCGGCAGGATGCGGGCCACGTCCTCGAACCCGCGTACCGTCGCGTCGATCGCGTCGCGCAGCTGGGCGACCTCCCACTCGTCCTTGACCAGCCGCAGCTCCGACAGAGTCTGGGCCAGCTCGCCGTCGCGCTCGGGCTTGCCGCGGACCGCCCGGTCCACGGTCGGGTCCAGCCCGCGCAGGACCCGGGTACGGCCGGGGGCCAGGTCGTCCAGGACGGCACCGAGCGCGTCCAGGTGCGCGGTTTCGATGCCCAGCTCGGTCGCGTTCTCGGCCAGCGTCTGCCGGCGGCCGACCCACAGCTCGCCGTGCCGGCTGCGGAAGAACTCGTCCGTGTCGCGCGGGGAGCGGGGCCGCATGTACAGCGTCGCCTCGCCGCCGGGCCGGACGATCAGTACCGACTCCGGGGCGTGGTCGCCGGTCAGGTAGGCGAAGTCGGTGCCGGGGCGGAACGGGTAGTACGTGTCGTTCGCCCGGACCCGCTCGGTACCGGTCGGGATGACCAGCGTCGCGCCGGGGAAGGCCTCGGCCAGCGCGGCCCGCCGCTTGGCGTAGTGCGGCGCCTGCGGTACCGGGGCGAGGTCGAGATCGCTGTCCCGCCACCCGGTGCTCATGAACTCCAGGAACTTCTCCGGAAAGTCGGGGTCGTGCGACTCGGTACCGGGCTTCCTGTCCTGTTCCGCCATGCCCCCGAACTTAGCGCGGCCGGGCTGCGGGCAGGTGGGCACTAGTATGCGGACCATGTGCGGACTGCTCACGTTCATCAGCTCCCGCGGCGAGGCGGCGACGTACCAGCAGGCGGTCGCGGAGGCCCTGGAGAGCCTGCACCACCGCGGTCCGGACGACACCGGCGTCGAGGTCGTCGGGCGGGACGTGATCTTCGCGCACAAGCGGCTGTCCATCATCGACGTGGCCGGCAGCCACGAGCCGCTGCCGTACGCCGACGGCCGGTACCTGCTCACCTTCAACGGCGAGATCTACAACTACATCGAGCTGCGGGAGGAGCTGATCCGCAAGCACGGTGCCCGGTTCGACACCGAAGGTGACGGTGAGGTGATCGTCGCCGGGTTCCACCACTGGGGCGAGGCGGTCGTCGAGCGGCTGCGCGGGATGTTCGCGTTCGTCATCGTCGACACCCAGCAGAAGCTGGTCTTCGGCGCCCGCGACCCGTACGGCATCAAGCCGCTGTTCCACCTGGTCACCCCGGACGGTCTCTACCTCGCCAGCGAGAAGAAGGCGCTGCTGCCGTTCGCGCCGGCCGCCCACGCCGGGGACGAGGGCGTCGAGGCGGCCAACCTGTCGCACTACCTGACCCTGCAGTACGTGCCCGAGCCGGGCACGCTGCACAAGGGCATCGGGCGGGTCGGCTCGGGGGAGTGCTTCACGTACCGGGCCGGCGGCGTGTTCGCCACCCGCCGGTACTACCAGCCGCGGTTCCGGCCCACCCCGGTCGCCACGCCGCAGGACCTGTACCGGCGCATCCAGGCCACCCTGCGGGAAAGCGTCCGCATCCACATGCGTTCGGACGTACCGGTCGGCGCGTTCCTGTCCAGCGGCATCGACTCGACCGCGGTGGTGGCGCTGGCCCGCGAGTTCAACCCGAACATCCTGACCTTCACCGTCGGGTACGACGTGGCGGGGTACTCGGAGATCGAGGTCGCCCAGGAGTCCGCCGCGCATCTCGGGGTCACCACGATCCCGACCAAGATCGGGCCGGCCGACATGATGGAGGCACTGCCCAAGATCGTGTGGCACATGGACGACCCGGTCGCCGATCCCGCCCTGGTCCCGCTGTACTTCGTCGCGAAGAAGGCCGCCGAGCACGTCACCGTGGTGCTGTCCGGCGAGGGGGCGGACGAGTTCTTCGGCGGGTACACGATCTACCGGGAGCCGCTGTCGCTCGCCGCGGTGCACCGGCTGCCCGATCCGCTGCAGCGGGGGCTGCGCAAGGTCGCCTCGGTCATCCCGGAGGGGATGAAGGGCAAGAGCTTCCTGGAGCGCGGTACCACCCCGATCGAGCAGCGGTACTACGGCAACGCGCGGATGTTCACCGAGGCGGAGAAGCGCAAGCTGCTGCGCCGGTACGACGAGCGGGTGCGCTACACCGACGTGACCGCGCCGATCTACGCCGAGGCGGCGGCGGCCGGCCTCGACCCGGTGACCACGATGCAGTACGTCGACCTGTACACCTGGCTCCGCGGCGACATCCTGGTCAAGGCCGACCGGATGTCCATGGCGCACTCGCTGGAGTTGCGCGTGCCGTTCCTGGACCGCGAGGTGTTCGAGGTGGCCGCGTCGGTACCGGTGGAGCTCAAGCTGCCGCCGCACTCCAACGACACCAAGTACGCGATGCGCCAGGCGCTGCGTGACGTGGTACCCCCGGCCATCGTCAACCGCAAGAAGCTGGGCTTCCCGACGCCGACCCGGGTGTGGCTGCGCGGCGAGATGTACGAGTGGGCGCACGACATCCTGGACCGCTCCGGCGCGGGCGGGCTGCTCGACCTGGACTACGCGCGGGGGCTGCTGGAGGAGCACAAGCGCGGCGACGCCGACCAATCCCGCAAGATCTGGACAGTACTGGTCTTCTGCGTGTGGCACGCGATCTTCGTCGAGCACTCGCTGGACCCGGGCATCACGCGGGCCCAGTCCGCCTTGCTCACCAAGCCGGTGGTCGGCTCGGTCGTCGCCTGACCAGCGCCGGGGCATCCTCGAGGGGAGGGGGTCCCCGGCGACCGGCGAGGCGGGGCGGGGATGGCGCGCGACGGCACCTCGCGCGAGGTGGATCCGCGGCGGCTGATTGCGGCGCACGTCGCGGCGACGGCGTTCTACCGCGCCCGCCTGCCCGGTCACCTTGCGGCCCTGGCGTACCTGCACAGCCGGGGCGTCTCCGCCACGACCGCCAACCGTCCACCGTGGACGGTCGGGTATGCCCCTGCAGGCTGGACGGAGTTGCGCGACGCGTTGCACGCCAAGGGGTTCCAGGATCGCGAGCTGCTCGCGGCCGGCCTCGCCACGACCTCCCGTACCGGCGCCGTCATCGACGCCTTCCGGGACCGGGTGGTGTTCCCGGTCCGTAACCGCTGCGGGTACGTGGTCGGGTTCACCGCCCGCGACCTGTCCGGCCACCCGGAGGCGTCGAAGTACCGCAACACCGTCACCACCGCGATCTACCGCAAGAGGCGCCTGCTCTACGGGCTCGTCGAACAGATCGAAGCCGGTCCTGCCCCGGCCGCCGTGCTGCTGGTCGAGGGACCGACCGACGTGCTGGCCGTCGCGGGCCTGCGCCAGTGGCTGCCCGGTCCGCGCTACGTGGCCGTCGCGCCCTGCGGTACGGCGGTGAGCGCGGAGCAGGTGCGGTTGCTGGCGGACACCGTGGCGCCGGGTACCCGGCTCGTGGTGGCGTTCGACGCCGACGCCGCCGGGGAGGGCGCTGCGGATCGGACGTACCTCGTGACCCGGGACTGGTCGGGTCCGGTCGACGCGGTCGCGCTGCCCTCGGGTACCGACCCGGCGTCGCTCGTCGCCCGGCACCGCCACGCCGCCGTACACGTGCTGGAGCGCTTGCGGACCTCGCTCGCCGAGCTGGTCGTCGACCACCGGCTCCGCCGGTTCCGGCTCGACGAGCCCGAGGGCCGGGTCAACGCGCTGCGGGCGGCCGCTCCGCTGGTTGCCGAGGTCGGCGAGCGGGATACCCGCCGGGCGGCGGCGCTGAGCGCGCACCTGAGCGCCCGGCTGCGACTGGACCCGCTCACCGTCTTCGAGGCCGCGTACCCGGCGCCGCCGGCACAGCCCTGACGCACGCGAGGTCCCACTCGCCCGGGTACTGCGCGTTGAACCGCACGTACGCGTCCCGGCTGCGGACCCGTTCCCGGGTCTGCGGCAGCTCGTAGACGACCCCGGGAGCGAGCAGCGCGCCGAACCCGGCCCAGTCGCGCGCGCTCATCGCTTTCCAGAAGGCGGCGATGACATCGGTGGCATCCATGCCCACACTCTGCCCGACGGGTACGACATCCTTAACCATGTGGTTGATGATTGCCCGGCCCACGACTACCTTCAACCATATGGTTAAGGATTCGGTCGGCATGGACGCGGTGTTCCAGGCGCTGGCGCACGATGCCCGGCGCGACATGCTCAGGCGGCTCGACCGGGGCGAACTGACCGTGGGCGAGCTCGCCGAACCCCTGGCCATGTCACTGGCGGCCGCGTCCAAGCACGTCAAGGTGCTGGAGCAGGCGGGGCTGGTACACCGGACGGTGGACGGCCGCCGCCATGTGTGCCGGCTGGAACCCGGCCCGCTCGCCTCCGCCACCTCCTGGCTGCGCTTCCACGAGCGGCACTGGAACGAGCGACTCGACGCGCTCGAGGCGCTCATCGGAACCTCGGAAGGGATGGACTCATGATCGTCCGGCTGGAGCGCACGATCTCCGCCACACCGCACACCGTCTACCGGGCCTGGCTCGAACCCGACCTGCTACGCCGATGGTTGGCTCCGGGTGGCCTGGAGGTGACCCACGCCGAGGTCGATGAGCGCGTGGGCGGCCGGCTCCGGATCTGGCAGTCGGACCAGCGCCGCCCTGCTGGTCCGACCCAAGTGCCGGCCCACGACTCCGGCTCCGACGCGGGCGGGTTCGACTGCGAGCTGGTGGAGCTCGTTCCGGACGAGCGCATCGTGTTCCGCTGGGGCTTCGTGGGCCCGGACCCGCGCGCCGGACCCGCGTACGACTCGCTGTTGACCATCACGTTGCGCGCGGCGCCGGGTGGCGGTACGGCGCTGACCCTGGTCCACGAGCGCCTCGATGAGCTGGCTGCGGCACTGCCCGACGTGGCCGCGAACGTCGGACCGGGCTGGGAAATGGCATTGGACAAGCTGACCGCGACGATCGGAGGGTAGTCGAGATGCGAAGGGTGATCGGGTGCGAGTGGATGAGCCTCGACGGTGTCGTGCAGGCGCCCGGGGAACCCGACGAGGACACCAGTGGCGGGTTCGCGTACGGCGGCTGGCACCTGCGGTACTTCGACGACATCTCCCGCAAGTGGATGGTCGAGAACCTCACCCGGGCCGGCGGTTTCCTGCTCGGCCGCCGTACCTACGAGCAGTTCGCGGCGCACTGGCCGAACGCGAGCGAGGAGGAGCAGGTCATCGCCCAGCCGCTGAACACGAAGCCGAAGTACGTGGCATCGACCACGCTGGCCGAACCGCTCGCCTGGCAGAACTCCGCGGTGCTCCAGGGTGACCTGGCCGGGGCGGTGGCGGCGCTGAAGCAGCAGGACGGCGGCGATCTGCTGGTGATCGGCAGCGCGCGGTTGGTCCAGAAGCTGATCGAGGACGACCTGGTCGACGAGTTCCGCGTGATGATCGACCCGGTGGTCCTCGGCGGCGGCAAGCGGATCTTCCAGGATGACGGCGTGCGCCGGCCGCTGCGGCTCGTCGACAGCCAGGTGACGACGACCGGCGCGATCCTCGCGACCTACGCGCCGGCCACAGACTAGGTGGACAGCAGCGCCCGCAGGCCCTGCCGGTACGTGTCCAGGTCGGGTTGGCCGGTCAGCATGCGCTGCAGGGCGTACCCGAGAACCAGCGAGAACAGCGCCGCGCCCACCGCCTTCGGATCGGCCTCGGCGGGTAGCTCGCCGGCCTCGGCCGCGCGCTGCGCCAGCTCGACGAAGTTGCCGCGCATGGTGCCGTAGATCTGCGCAGCCAGCGCCCCGACCGCCGGGTCGCGCTGCGCCTCGGCCCACACCTGGACGGCCAGGCGCATCATCCCGTCCGGTCCGGTGTTCGCGTCGATCAGCTCGACGGCCCGCTCCATGACCTCGCCCAGGCTCAGCTCCGGATGCGCCGCCAGCTCGCCGAGGACGGTCTTCACCTCGGCGGCGTACCCGTCGGCGATCGCCGCGATGATGTCGTTCTTGCTGCGGAAGTAGCGGTAGACCGCGCCGACGGACACGCCGGCCTCGGCGATGACATCCTGCATCGACGTGCTGTGGAACCCGTTGCGCAGGAAGCGGCGCCGGGCAGCGTCGAGGATCTGCTGCCGCCGGGCGGCGAGGTGGGCTTCGGACACGCGGGGCACGCTGCCAATCTAAAACGAACGCTCGTTCTTGACAACGAGGCACGCCGCGACGAGGATAACGAACGATCGCTCGTTTTGGGAGGGTCACCAGCGAGGGGAGGGGCCACATGGCACGGAAGGTAGGCATCGCCGGCCTGCTCGCCGTCGGCATCGTCGTACTCCAGGCCTTACTCATCCTCTGGTACGCCTGGCCGTCCGAGAAGATCGCGCCGCGCGACCTTCCCGTCGTGGTGGCCGGGCCGGCCCCGGCCGCGAACGCCGTCGCCGAGCGGCTGCGCACCGAGCGGCCGGGCGCCTTCGACGTGACCACCGCACCGGACGCCGCAGCCGCCGACCAGGCGCTGCGCGACCGGACCGCCTACGCGGCGTTCGTCGTGACGCCCAGCGGGCCGAGCCTGCACGTCGCCTCGGCGGCGAGCCCGACCGTCGCCACGCTGCTCACCCAGGCCGCCCAGCAACTGGGCAACGGGCAGCCGGTACCGGTCGTCGACGTGGTACCCGCACCAACCGACGATCCGCGCGGTGCCGGCTTCGCCTCCGGGTTCCTGCCGCTGCTGCTGACCAGCGCCGCCGCCGGGGTGGCGCTGCTGTTCGCGGTACGGTCGCACGCGGCCCGGCTGGTCGGCCTGCTCGCCTTCGCCGTCCTCGCGGGGCTGGTCGCGACCGCCCTCCTGCGCTGGCTCGGCGTGCTCACCGGCGACTACCTGCGGGAGGCGGGCGTGGTGAGCCTGCTGGCGCTCGCCATCAGCGCGACCGTCTCCGGCCTGGGTGCCGTCCTCGGCGGGCCCGGCGTCGGCCTCGGCGCCCTGCTCGGGTTCCTGCTGGGCAACCCGATCTCGGGGCTGACCTCGGCGCCCGAGTTGCTACCCCAGCCGTGGGGCGCCGTCGGCCAGTACCTACCGCCCGGGGCGGCCGCGACGCTGCTGCGCTCGGTGGCGTTCTTCGACAGTGCCAAGGCCAGAATGCCGCTGATCGTGCTCGCCGCCTGGGGCGCCGGCGGCCTCCTGCTGACCGCGGTCGGCCACTACCGCGACCGGCGCCGGTCAGACCCGGCCGGACAGCTCCGCGTACCCGCGATGGACCGCGACGAGCGACGACTCGGCGCCGAACGGTGACCTGGCCGCGACAGCCCGCTCCGGCGCGCCGTCCGCGTGGCCGTCGCGGATCAGCCAGTCCAGCTCGGTGAGCAGGCTGTGCGCAGCGTGCACGAAGGCCCGGTCCACCGGCGCGCCGTGGCCGGGTACGACGACCGTCGCGGGCGAGAGCAGGTGAGCCAGCGCGGCCAGCGTCTCCGGCCATTCCAGGGGGAACCCGTCGCCGAAGTCGGGCGGCCCGCTCTCCTCGACGAGGTCGCCCGCGACGACGAGGTCCACGTCCGGTACCCACACCAGCAGGTCCCCGTCGGTGTGCCCGCGGCCGAGGTGCTGCAGCCGCACGGCCCGGCCACCGACGTCCACCGTCGCTTCGGTGCGCACGGTGCGGTTCGGCGGCAGGATCGTCGCCTCCGCCAGTCCCTCGGCCAGCTCCGGCTCGGTCGGCAACCACTGCTCGTACCACTCGCGTTGCCAGTGCGCGCCGCGCTCGCGCAGGTGCGCCGCGGCCGCCTCGTGCCCCCAGACATCCGCGCCGTCCGCGGCCAGTACCGCGTTGCCGAAGCAGTGGTCGAAGTGGTGGTGGGTGTTCACGACCGTCAACGGGTACCGGGTCACCGCGCGCACCGCCTCGACCAGCTCGGCCGCCTGCGCCGGCGTCGAGAGGGTGTCCACGACCAGGGCCGCGCCGTCGCCCACGACGAGCGTGACGTTGACGTCGAGAACCGGGTACCGCAGCAGGTACACCCGGTCGGCGAGCTCGGTGAAGTGCGTCATGGGGAGACCTTCGCCAGGAACTTCTCCCGGTCGACCAGCGCCCGCTCGACGGTACCCCGGGCGACCAGCCGGTCGCCGTCGTGCAGGGTGACGGCGAAGGCCAGCCGGCGACCGTCCACACTGGACAGCCGGGCGGCCGCGGTCACGGTACCCCCGACCGGGGTGGCCAGCAGGTGCTCCAGCTCCACCCGGGTACCCACGGTCGTCGTACCCGGTGGCAGGTGCCGCGCGGTCGCCCGCACCGTCGCGGCCTCCATCAACGCCAGTACCCGCGGGGTACCCAGCACCGGCACGTCCCCCGAACCCCATGTCTGTGCCGTGTCCGCGTCGGTGATGGTGAGCGCCACCGACGCCGCGAGCCCCGGTTCCAGCTCCATGAGGGAAGCCTACTGTTGTCGCATGAGCGCGGTGGGAACCCTGACCGGCGCGCGGCGAATCGTCGCGCTGACCGGAGCGGGCATCTCCACCGACTCCGGGATACCGGACTTCCGCGGCCCCAACGGGGTCTGGACCCGCGATCCCGAGGCCGCGAAACTGGTGACGCTCGACGCCTACCTG
>Ga0137385_10001969_pt1 | contig 17423 bp, 16 predicted proteins | sample SagtaG_FD_104921 | JGI IMG/M metagenome (GOLD analysis project Ga0137385, IMG submission 104921) | Vadose zone soil microbial communities from Sagehorn Ranch, Mendocino, California, USA - Sage2_R_80_16 metaG | ecosystem: Environmental > Terrestrial > Soil > Vadose zone | place: USA: California... | reverse complement strand
TGCTCGGGATCGACGTCCCAGTCCGGCCATCCGGCATCGAGCAGCGCGGCACGGGCGGCGGCGAGTGCCCACCGTTGCCCGTGATCCATCTGCTCGGCCACCTTGGGCGGCAGCGGCAGGCGCCAGCCCATCGGGTCCCACGGGTAGTCGCGGACCCAGCCGCCGATGCGCGAGTAGGTCTTGTCCGGGGCATGGCGGTCGGCGTCGTAGTACAGATCGGGATCCCACCGCTCCGGCGGGACGTCGCTGATGCTGTATCGGCCGGCCTTGATGTTCGCCCAGAACGTGGCGGCGTCGGGCGCATCCGGCATGATCGCGGCAACCCCGACGATGGCAATCGGCTCTAGCTGGTAGCTCGGCATATCGCCCTCCAGGGGCGGTTGATGAATCAGGCGGAACGGTCGTAAAGCGCGTCGGCGACCCGGTCCATGTCCGTGATCAGTCCGGTTTGCGCGGCGCGGATCTCGTCCAGCCGCAGTTGCTCCTCGAACGCGGTCAGCTCGGCGTCCGGCGCGGCCGCGCCGCGTACCCAGCGCGATCCGTGCTCGGCGACGGTCTGTGCGGCCTCGCGCGCGAACGCCCGGCTGATGGTGGCCAGGACGGGCGGAGCGAAGCGGGTGTCCGCCTTCGCCGGCAACGTGCCGTCGGCGGCCGCGGCTGCCCGCCGGGCGAGGCTGGCGGCGCACTCGGCCCAGGCGATCAGCTCGCCGAGCCGGAGCAGTACGTGCTGGTTACGGGTGAGCCTGCCGACCCGGCACGCTTCGAGGACGCCGGCCAGCGCCCAGGTGGCGAGTGCCGCGGCGTTCGCTCCGACGTCCGGGCGGCGCGCATGCAATGCGTCGAGCTCGCGAGCCCGCTCACGGTAGTACTCGCCGCGAGTCTTGAGATGCTGCTGCCAGCGGTCGCGGGCGATCGTCATCTCCATGATCTCCGACGTGCCCTCGTAGATCGTGGTGATCCGCACGTCGCGCTTGATCTTCTCGACGATGTAGTCGCGCGTGTAGCCGTAACCGCCGTGCGCCTGGATCGCGGCCTCGGCGGCGGTGTTGCCCGATTCGGTCGCGAAGTACTTGCCGATCGCGCCCTCGGTGTTCAGCGCGCCGTTCTCGCCCTCGCCGGCGTCGATCCGCGTCGTGGTCTCTTCGATCGAGGCGCGCGCCGCCTCCAGCCGCACCACGTGCGGCACGATCAGCTTGTGCGTGTAGCCCTGCTTCTCCGACAGTGGGGCGCCGGCCTGGATGCGCTCGGTGGAGTAGGCGATCGCTCGGTCGAGCGCCGACCAGCCGGCTCCGAGGCCGAAAGCGGCCACCATGAGGCGCGTGTAGCCGAAGACTTGCTGGGCCTGGACGAGCCCCTGACCTTCGACGCCGCCGACGAGGTTGTCCAACGGTACGAACACGTCGTCGAGGAAGAGCGCCGCGGTGTTCGACAGCCGGATGCCGTGCTTGTCCTCCGGCTTGTTCTTGGTAAACCCGTCGGCGTCGCGCTCCAGAACGAACCAGGTAGGACCGGCAGGCGCGAGCGCGAGGATCGTGTACGCGTCGGCGATGCCGCCGTTGCTGATCCATTGCTTGCGGCCGTTGATGCGGTACCCGACAAGCTTGTCGTTCTCGACGACCGGCACGGCAGTCGTGCGCAGCGCGCCCAGGTCGCTGCCGGCCTCGGGCTCGGTAGCGCCGTACGCGAAGAGGATGCCGCTCTCTGCGATTCGGGTCAGCCAGACCTTCTTCTGCTCCGGAGTGCCGCCGACGAACAGCGGATCGCTGCCCAGGAAGGTCGCGAGCACACTCGTCGCCAGCCCCACGTCCAGGCGTGCCATCTGCTCGCACACGCGGTACACGTCGAAGCTGCCGCCCCCCATCCCCCCGTACGCCTCCGGGATGAACAGCAGCTGAATCCCGAGCTGCTCGCCGCACATTGCTCGGACCAGATCCTCGGGGCAGATGTCCTCGTGGTCCAGCTCGAGCATTCGGCTGTCCGGCAGTTCGTGTCTGGCGAAGTCGTGCAGCGCGGCCAACATCATCGAAAGAGTCTCGGCGTCCAGGCCCGCCGCAGCATTGCTCACAGATAAGTCCGTGGTGGCCATATGACTACCCTCTCCCCGACCTTGCACTGACCCTCGTCCGTTACCGGCGAATACGCAGGGGTCCTTGGTCCTGAGGGCCCGGAGGCAAAGGGCCAACGTTCGTTCGCGGGCCGCCGCTCGTCCCGATATGGGGTGACGGGGATGGCTCAGTGCAGTGACTCGACGCGCCGCTTGAGGCCGTCGGTGCCTGCCCTGAGTGCTTTCTTCATGGCCTGCCGAACCAGCAGTCCCGGCAGCGGGACGGCCGTGCCGATGTGCAGCTCGCACTGCACGTGCGAGACGCCGGACCCCTCCGTGATCGAGTAACTGCCGCGCTGGCTCTTCTGCTGCAGCGTGGGATTGACCAGCGACCAACTGACGCCGAGTGCAGACCACTCGTAGTCCAGCACCTGCGTGTCCGTGAGTCCGACGGAGGAAATGCCCATGCTCGCGCGCTTGGGCCGGCCGTCCGGGAACTGGCTTTCGACCCTGGCCCATTTGTGCACCGCCGACCACTGTGCATACGCCGGCACGTCCGCGATCACCGCGAGGATCTCGGCGGGTGTCGCCTCGATGTCAATCGTCGCGCTGACGGTCGCCATGCCTCCACGCTAGGCCGCTGTCGGTCACCCTCACCTGGACCGTCGGACCCGTACACCGCCGCGGACGAACTGGCCGAGTCGCTGTGGCCGCGCGGGCGGCTCAGCTGGCCGCGGCGTGCGCCGCCTGGGCCGGCAGGGCATCGATGAATTCGCGAGTGAGCTGCGCGGTCAGCTCGGGGTGCTCGAACTGCGGCACGTGGCCGCAGTCATCGATGACGACGCAGCCGGCGCCGGGAAGTGCTTCGGCGACGAATCGGCGAAAGCCGACCGGGATCAGCGGGTCGCGGTCGCCCCACAGAAACAGCGCGGGCGGCTCGAGGGTCGGTAGCCGCTCCCAGAAGCCTCTCGTCCCGAACGGTTCGTCGAGGTAGACGTGGCGCAGCGCCGAGAACATGGCCAGGCGGTTGGCGCGCATGTTGAGGACGCGGATGAACTCGTCGATCGCAGCGACGTGCCAGGCGTCCGGCAGGCGGGTCGGGTCGGCGAACAGGCTGCGCAGGCACCGGGTGGCGATGCCGCGCGGGATGCGAACCGGCAGGAACGCGATCTCGTCGCGGACCAGCCGAACGAGTGGCACGAACTGGCGCAGCTTGCGGAACGCGCCGGCCGGGCACAGCAAGACCAGGCCACGCACCTCGTACGGCGAGCTGAGTGCCGCCTCCAACGCGGTACGCCCGCCGAGGCTGTTGCCCACGAGGACGGCCGGCTGATCGCACGTTTCGCGGAGGAAGGCGAGCAGCCAGTTGCCGAGGTATTCCGCGGCGTGGGCGGCACCCTTGGCCTGCGTACCGCCGTGGCCGGGCAGGTCCGGCGCGAGCACGTGAAAGTCGCGAGACAGCGCCGAGATCAGGGGCAGCATCGAGGCGTTCGTCGCGCCGAGGCCGTGCACCAGGACCACCGGGGCAGCGTCGACCGGCCCGGACTCGAGGACGAACGTCTCGATCCCGGCAGCCACGACGGACCGGGTGACGGTGCGGGTGTGGTCGGCCCGGTCGCCGGGGAACAGGCCGTCGAGTTGCAGGGCGAGGGCGACGTTGCCGCGCAGGGTGAGGTCACCGGCGAGGAATGCCTCGATACCACTGCGGGTGCCCGCAACGACGTCATTGAGGACGGTGAGCGGTGCGTGCACGGTTGTCGTGGGGTTGGCCGGTGCGCCGGGGGTGGCAACGGCGCGTCCGCGGTCGATCTTGACGGTCCAGTTCGCCATGCCGCCGGCGGTGAACAGCAGCGTCGCCGTCGTGTTGGCGAGCAGCGGCGAGTACGTGCCGAGCAGCCGATCGCGAAGCAGCGGAAGCAGGTCGATGTCCGACACACCCGCGTCCTTCCCGGCCGGTGCCGTCCCTCGCGCGGTGCGGGTGAGCGATAGCGCTGCACCGCACCATGCGGGCATGGCGCCCCAACCTCGTCTTTGTTCGGGAACCGGACGAATGCCTAAGGCTACCTGATAGCTACCCGCTAGTAACAGCGACGCCGCGTCACGCGAGCGGTTACCGCGCCTTCATCTAGTCGGATCGAACGGGTGCGGCCGGCTCGCTGGCGTCGAGGGAGCGGCGGGTTGATGTCGGCTGGCTTCGGATGCAGATCGTCATGCAGCCGAGCACGATCGCTGCGGTCGCCGGCACGGCCCAGGGAATGTGCTCGCCCAGGAGCAGGGCAGCCCAGACGACCGAGAGAAATGGCTGGGCGAGGTTGAGCTGCCCGATGCGGGGTGTTCCGCCGATGGCTAACCCGCGATACCAGGCGAGCGATGCGGCGAACATGCTGATCGAGCCCGCGTACGCGAGCCCGGCCCAGGCCGATGCCGGTGCCACGCCCGCCGGGTGGGTGATGAACCCGATGATCAGCAGCGGCGCTGCCGCTGGCAAGAGCAGGATCATCGCCGCGCACAGGGCCGGTACGGCGCCGATGAAGCGCGCGACGCGGGCGCCTTCCACGTAGCCGACGGCGCACGAGACGACCGCCGCGGCGAGCCATAGGTCTGCGGTGCGCACGGCGGCGCCGCCGCGGGTGAGGGCGAACGTGGCGACGGCGATGAGTCCGATCGTCGAGGCCAACCAGAACCACCGCGACTGACGCTCGCCACTTCGTGCCGTTGCCAGCACTGCCGTCGCGGCAGGTACCAGCGCGATGTCGATCGATGCATGACTCGCGGGGACGCGCTCGACGCCAAGGGCAAGGAACAGCGCGAATCCAACCGCGAGGCCGATGCCCATGGCCAGCAGGCCACAAGCGTGCCCACGCCCCGGCCAGTGCCACCGGCCCCGGTTGGTGAGCCAAAGGGTGATCAGACCGAGCATCGCCGCAATGACGATGCGGGCGAACGTGAGCGTCACCGGGCCGAATGCCGGTGCAGCGGCCCGGGTCGCCGGCGCGGTACCGCCGAACCCGACCACGCCGATGCAGCCGAACAACAACCCGTCGGTCGAACGGGCCCGCCCGCCACTGGCCGTCCGACCGTCGACGGCAGCGGGCGCCACGTTGGACGTCCGGCGGCTAGTCATGTTGCGCTGGCCGCACCTTGGGTCGGCGTGCTCACCGCCCCGGCTCGAGAGCGATGTCTGCGCACGTGCTCGCGGTTGCCGCATCGATTCATGGCGCACCAGCGGCGGGTGCCGGGCCGCGACATGTCGACGAACAGGAACGCGCAGTCGGCGGCCGCACACTGTCGAATACGCTCGCTCCACACGCCAGAGATCAGGTCGATGGCGTCTCGAGCGATCGTCGACAGCGCGGCCGTGAACGGCTCTCCGGTGCGCCACCCCAGTTCGCCGTTCAGTGCGAGACGAGGTATCAGACAGGGGTGGCTCGCGGCGGCGTTCACGACGGCGACCTCGCGGCGGGGTAACTGCCGGTCGTCCACGTGCGCAGTCATCACGCGATACACGGCTTCGCGCAGCACCCGCGTCTGCAGCAGATCGTCATCGGTCGGAGCGTCGGCTGCGCGGCCGAGGCGGGCTGCGAGCCGCCAGCGCCCGACATCGCGGGGGGATCCAAGTAGCTCGACCGGATCCAGGTTGCGCCACAGCAACGTCGAGCACAGATCCAGACTGGGCCGCCCGGCACGAAACCGGAACGCGTCGCCGTCTGCTGTCCTGGGCTGCGATGCGATCGACATTGCTCAAGCGTAATGCGTTTAACTGGTTACGACGAGACATTCATCTCGCTAACTCGGGCGGGCCGCTCAGCGGGGTCGACGGTCAGCCTGCGGCCTCGAGCAGCTCTTTCATGGACTCGGCGATGCCGTCCGCTAGCACCTCGATGTCGGGCACCGAGTTGTAATCGGCGGTAATGCCGAAGGTGAGCGCGTCGCGGTAGGAGAACATCGCCACGCCGATGCGAACCCGGTCGGCTATCGGTACGTACGGAAGGATCTCCTCGAGCTCGCAGCCCAGGCCGTACAGAGTCTCGCGCGGGCCCGGCACGTTCGTCGTCACGGTCGCGATCTGGTGCTGCGGCAGGCGGAGTCCGAGGCGGATACCCATCGCGACAGGCGGGAACAGCCCGTACTCCGCAGCCGTCGTGATGCTGTTGCCAGCCTCGGGCTCGCCGGCGGCCCGCAGTGCGCGAACCCGTTGCCGCACTGCGACGAGGCGATCGCACGGGTCATCGAGATCCACCGGCAGGTACGGAAGCATGAGCGTGACCCGGTTGTCGGCAATCGACTCGGCCCCCGGGTCGCGGGTCGACACGGGCACGAGTGAGCGAACAGTGTGTGCGGTCGGCTCCTCACCACGCGACAGCAGCAGGCGCCGGAAGCCGCCGGTCGCAACGGTCAATGCGACGTCGTTCACGGTCACGCCGAACTGGCGGCGCACCGTTCGGACGTCGGACAGCGAGACGGTCGTCCAGGCGTATCTGCGGCTGCCACCGAGCCGCCCGGTCAGCGACGAGCTGTCGACCGGACGGAGCGCGCCGGTGATCGCCAGCAGCCCCTTCGCGGTCTGGACGGTGAGCAGGGCGAGACGGCGCGGTGTCTCGAGTGCAACACCGATTGCGCGTACGGCAGCGGCCGGTATCCGTGCCGCATCCCATAACGCCTGAGCAGTGAACGACACCGTCGACTGCGGCGGCGCAGGCTGCCACTCGTCCGCCAAGTGCGGACGCGGCTCCGGGCTCGGGTCGAGGACGAGACGGTAGAGGTCGGTGCCCGAGACGCCGTCCGCCAAGCTGTGGTGCAGCTTCGACAACAGCCCCCATCGCCCGTCTGGCAGCGCCTCGCAGAACCAGTACTCCCAGAGTGGGCGGCTGCGGTCCATGCGCTGCGTCATCACGCGGCTCAGCAGTCGGCCGATCTCCGCGGGACCGCCCGGAGCCGGGAGCGCGGTATTGCGGACGTGCCAGCGCACGTCGAAATCCGGATCGTCGACCCACGCTGGAGCAGCCAGGCCGAACGGAGTGGTGCGAAGCTTTTGCCGGTATCGCGGAACCAGCGGGAGTCGTTCCTCGATTGCGCGCACGAATTCCTCGAAGGACGGCGCGGGCCCTGCGAATACGGCGAATGACCCGATGGCGAGCGACGCCTTGCTGTCTTCGCGCTCGGCTTCGAGGAATGCGTCAGACAGTGGCGTTAGACGATCCATCACGACCTCGCTCACCTACGCCCCGAGAGGGGTGACACCTCAGTGTGGGCGTCCGCGCCTTGGTCGCGCCCGGATCGAAAGCCACCAATGGACGGGACGTCGGACCTACCTGCACTTGGCGTCTGCTCGAGAGGGCAGCATCCGGGCCGTGTCGGCCGCGAGCTGCGGTCGATGGCTTGGTCAGCGTGTCCGGGCCATGTGTTCGGCGAGGTATTCGGCGGAGAATAGCCCTGATTTGAACGTGTGCATCCAGTGCAGGCCGAGGAAGTAGAGCCCGGGCCGCTGGGTGACGCCCCGTTGCTGGGCCGGCCGGCCACGCTCGTCGAACACCGGAACCTTTACCCAGTCGAAGTCGTAGCGGTAGCCGGTCGCCCAGATGCTCGTGTTGACGTCGCCCCTGGCGAGGTTGAGCGAGTCGACCTCGTTGATGGCGGCGGGAAGACGCGTCGGCTCGGCGGGCTGTTCATCGGCAAGGTCTTCCTGCACCCGGGTGAGGGCGAACTCACGGGCCGCCGACAGGAAGTCGGCGTATGCCTTGTCGGCCTCGTCGAGGATCTGGTTCGCATTGGCCTGGATCGCAAGCCTGTCGCCGGATGCGCCCACGACCCGGCCGACCACGCGCACGCCGTCGGCGGCGAGCTGCCGCACGTTCACGTCGTAGCCGCCGTTCGCCCCGGTGACGACGGTCGACGGTGGCCATTGGCGGCCGGGGAAGCTGTCGATCGGCTGGGCGAAGCGGCCCATCTTGTCCAGCCACCAGTAGACGTCCCTGCCCCGCAACCGTCTCGGGGCGCGCCGGTGCCGGCTGACCGACAGGTACACCCTGCGCCCGGCGTGCAGCAGTTCGTCGGCGATCTGGCATCCGGATGCGCCGCTGCCCACTACGAGCACCGCCCCGTCCGGCAGGTCGCCGGGGCATCGATAGCGCGTCGGGTCGGTCTGCAGCGCCGACGGCGAGACGTGCTGCGACGGCTGCGGGATCAGCGCACGCTGGAACGGACCGGTTGCGACGACGACGCGCCGCGCGTGCAGGGAACCGTCCGCCAAGGACACCACGAAGCCGGTGCCGTGACCGTCCTCGCCGAGGCTGACGACCTCGGTGTGCTCTCGCACCGGCGCCCGGGTGCTGACCGCGTAAGCCTCGATGATGCGAAGGATCTGACTGTAGTGGGCAAAGCCGTCGGGATCGGCGTTGGCGTAGGTGTAGCCGGGCAGCTGTAGCGACCAGTTCGGGAACTGAAAGCGCAGCGAGTCCCACCGTTCCGTGCGCCACCGTTCTCCGACGCGCCGCCGCTCCAGCACCACATGCTCGCGGCCACGCTGCCGCAGCACGGCGCTCATCGCCAAGCCGGCCTGGCCGGCCCCGACGATGACCGTGTCATGGTGCTCTCGCATCCGCGGCACCGGGCGGCGCTGCGGATCGTCACGCGGGTACGGCGGACCTTCGGTCTCCAACGGGCTGGCGACCCTTCAGCTTCGCAGGTAGCGGATGACGGCGAGGACGCGCCGGTTCTCCTCGCGCGAGTCGGCGATCTGGAGCTTGGTCATGATGCTGCCGACGTGTCCTTCGACGGTCTTCGCGGACAGGAACAGGCGGTCTCCGATGCCGTGGTTGGACCGGCCTTCGGCCATGAGGGCGAGCACTTCGCGTTCGCGGTCGGTGAGCCGGTCGAGGGGGTTGTCGAGCCGGGGTCGGCCGACCAGGGTGCGGATGACCTCAGGGTCTACGACCGATTCGCCGCGGGCAACTCGGGCGATTGCGTCGCAGAGGGCGGTCACGTCGTTGACCCGGTCCTTGAGGAGATAGCCGGCGCCGGTGGCGCTATGGCGCAGCAGCCGTTCGGCGTAAGCGGCCTCGAGGTACTGCGACAGCACGAGCACCGCGACCGTCGGATGGCGGGCGCGGATCGTCAGTGCTGCGGTGAGCCCTTCGTCGGTGAACGTCGGCGGCATCCGGATGTCGGTGACGACCACGTCGGGTGGTTGCGTGTCGACCGCGGCGAGCAGCGTGTCGGCGTCGCCGACGGCATGGGTGACCTCGATGTCGGCGTCGCCGAGCAAACGGGCCAGCCCTTCGCGGAGCAGCACCGAGTCCTCGGCCAGGATCACCCGCACGGCAGCCTCGCAACGACCGTCGTTCCGCGGCCGGTGGGGCTGGTCACGGTCATGCGTCCGCCGAGCGCGACCACACGGTCGCGCATGCCGAGCAGGCCCGACCCGCCGGGGGTGGCGGGGTTGGCGCCGCCGACACCGTCATCGCTGACGCGGACGCTCATTTCGTCGCCCGCGACGGTGACCTCGACGCGCACGACCGACGCTGCGGCGTGCCGGGCGGCGTTGGTCACCGCTTCAGAGACGAAGAAGTACGCGGTGGACTCGACGGTGTCGGGAAAGCGTTGGGATGGTGCGCTGATCTCGACCGGCAGCGGCGCCCGCTCAGCCAGCGCCTTCAGCGCGGACGCGAGGCCCTCCTGCGTCAGCAGCATGGGGTGGATCCCACGAGCCAGCTCGCGTAGTTCGGTGATCGCCTGCTGCAGATCGTCCGCCGCGTGGTCGAGGAACGCGCGCAGCCGCGGGTCGGCACCGTCGCCGGCGCGGGCGCGGGCCTGTCCCAGGGTCATCGACAGCGCGAGCAGCCGCTGCTGCGCCCCATCGTGCAGATCGCGCTCGATCCGCTGCCGCGCGTCCTGCCCGGCCTCGACCAGCCGGGCGGTCGTGGAGCGCAGTTGCACGAGTTGGCTGCGCACCTCGGCCTGCAGCCGTTCGTTCTCCAGCGCCAACCGCGCCATCGCCCCGGCCGCCTGCAGCAGCGCCGGCTCCTGCAGCACGATCTCGTCGACCAGCATCACCGCCAGCGGCCCGCCCTCGCCGCCGATCGGCGCCACCGTCCGCCCCGGTGAGGCAACCGGCTCGCGGGGGTGACCGTCGAGGTCGACGTACCCGTCCGTGATCGGCGACCAGTACAGCAGCTCCAACTGCGGGTCGTGCAACGTGGCAGCCAGCGCGTCGCGCACCCGGCCCGGCGCGACCTGACCGGCCAGCTGTGGCAGCAACGCGCCGACGCGGGCATAGTCCAGGCGGGTGCGCAGCAGCCCGACCAGGAAGACCAGCGGCCACACCGCCAGCCCGGCCGGCATGAACTCATACACGATCCGCGCCCCGGCCGGCGACAACGTCACGAAATCGTCGGCGACCTCCCTCGTCACGAGGTAGGCGAGCGCCGGCCCCGCCGCCCACACCACCGGCGCGATCACGTACCGCGCGGCGCGGGTCCGGCGCCACCAGTGCCGCACGATCACCGCCCCGACGGCCACGATGACTGCGGTGTCGAGGTAGCTGCTGACGTCGTTTCTCCACCGCTCGAGGCCGGGGTCGTGGACGACGAGCAGCAGGTTCGCCGGGCAACCGGCGCAGCCCTCGGCGTGCGGGTCGAAGAACAACATCCGGACCAGGTTGTTGACCAGCATCCAGGCATACAAGCCGACCATCACCCGGCGCTCGAACCCGCCCGGCAGCCGCCCACTCGGAAACGCCAGCGCCAGGTGCGCCAGCACCGTCCCATAGAACAACGCGAAGGTCGCCGCGATCGTGAACGCCAACGCGCCGGGGATCCAGTACAGGTCACCGACCAGCCACAAGAACCCGATCGCAGCCATCAGCAGCCCGGTCGCGTTGCCCGGCCGGCGCAACAGCGCCACCACACCGGTGCCGATGTACGCAGCGGCGACCCCGGTGTGGATCGCCTGATCCAGCGGGTGCAGCGGCAACCCACGCAGCGCCGGCGCCGCGATCGACAGCGCACACGCCACCCCACCCGCTGCCGCGATCACACTCGCCAGCGCCGCGGTCCCCCGACGGCCCTCCCGCCCGGCCACCTGATCGAGCGGGAACGGAGCCACCGCCGTGCCCATGCCCGACATGGTGACCCCTCCCCGGCCTCAACGGAACCAGGGACAGCCCCCGCCCCGATCCCGGGCCGGCCCCGATGCGCCCGACCGCCCCCCGTCCTAGCGTCCCGCCACGACCGAGTAGTTCACCGACAAACGAGGTGACGAAAATGATCAAGAGGACTGGCACCGCGGTAGCCCTAGCGATCGCCGTCAGCACGATCTGGATCCCCGCCGTGCCCGCAGGAGCCGCACCGAACCCCAGCCCGGTCGCTCCGGCGCACACGGGCACGGCATGCGCCAACGTGCTCGCCGACAACCCCCAAGCCGGTCCCGGCTCGCACAGCGCCCCGCCAGCCCAGGAAAACTTCTTCGAGGTCGGTGCCGTGTTCTGCGGCATCTCCTAACCCCGGTACCAGAACCTCGCACACTCACCGCTTTCAACGCTGGATCAGGCCTGACGCCTCGATCCGTGAACCGCATGACGACATGACTTCCCGAGGACAGCCATGAGCAACGAGCACCCCACCCCTGAGGCGATCATGCAGCTGACCCGCGCCTATGCCGGGTCCAAGGCACTGGTCAGCGCGGCCCAGCTCGGACTGCTCACGACCCTCGCGGACGGCCCGCTCACCGGTGAGGTGCTGCGGGCCAAGCTGGGGTTGCAGCCCCGGGGCACCACCGACTGGCTCGCCGGGCCAACCGACGAGGGCGTCCGCATCATCGACGTCTGGGACAGCGAGCAGGCCCTGGCAGCGGTACCGAGCAGAGCGTCTCGAGCCCGCGATCGCCGCGCTCGGCGGGCCCTCGCGCCCAGAGCCCACCTTCCGCGACCTGCGTCCGGAGCACCTCGTGCTCCGGCAGACAAAGGAGGAAAAGTGATGAAGAAGCTCGGAGTCCGTCGGCGGATGAGAGCCGGGAACAGAGGATCTGGCTGGGAGGAATCCATGAGGGTTCGGAGAACTGTGGCGGCCGGGGCCATTTCGGTGCTGGGCGCCGTGGGTGCGGTAGCCGCGTGGGGAACCGGAACGGCGCTCGCCTACGGCAACGATGCCGTGCATCAGGTGGAGATCTCGGCGAGTCTCACCCCGAACCCGTTCGGGCCGGGCACCGGCGGCGGCATCTGGTTGTGGATCGAACTGGACGGTACCCAGTCCGGAGGCGACGGTGACTACACCGGTTCGGACTGCTTGCACCGCACTCCGATCGAACCCTCGACCGGCGCGGTGGCCGATCACGGTGACGTGACCTGGACCTCAGACGGCTCGACCATCACCATCACCGGCGTGGTGATCGGCGGTAACACCCCGGTGACCATCACCGTGCCCGAGTCGGGACACGAGTCCGCGTCGCTGGGCGATGTGTTCCAGGGGCTGACCCCTCCGGGCGTGCCAGCACCGCCGGGCACCGCGCAGGTGCAGGTGGTGCCGTAGGGCAACACAGGCCGCCCCGGGCGTGATCCTGACTGTGCGCGTCCGGGGCGACCGGGGCCGCCCCGGACACCATTGGCCGAGCCAGCCGGACAGCACGTCGCATCGATCGACGACCTGCCGACCGGTGAGCTCGACATCATCTGGCTGGAGTCGTCGCGGCTGGTCGGCTGCCCGAATGCGTTACCCGGCCGAACTGCAGTGGCGCACCGTCCTGGGCAGCACCAACGGCCGATCGAACTCGTGAAGGTCTGCTGCGTTCAGCGGCACTGGTTCCTGCTTCCGATCTGCCAAGTCACCGGACAAGTTGAGGAATGACCCGGTGCGCGCGACGACGTAGGGCGTGCGTCTGGGGCAGCGGACTGATTGGCGGGTTGGCCGTCGCTATCGTGGAACCCTGACGGGATGACCACTGGCCGCGCATGCGGCAGATCGTCCGCACAGAACAACGGCGCATCGCCGTTGATCGCGGCCCGGCCGACTGCTCCGTATTCGGCGATCGCGTGGACCTCTACGTCCTGGTCGCTTCGCGTGCGAGCAAACCTCGCCCCCATGCCCGCATAGCACAGCGAGCTGCGTCGTTACTTGCACTCGGCAGATCCTTGCTACTGCCCTATGGCCGGTATTCACCACCCGGCAATGAGTGACGCGCTCCCGGCCGGTTGGCGAGCCGTGTCCGCCTTCGACGCCAGCGTGACCGACGCGATCATGTGTCCGGTAGTCGCGATGCCGCTCAAGCCGCCGCCTGGCCTCCGGCGATCAGGCCCGTGTCCGTCAACGGGTCGATGCCGGCACGGCATGCGGGGCCGACGCCGACAGTCGGTGCAGTCGATCGCGTAGATCCGGGTCGGACCTGACCAGGTAGAGACCAGCCCGCAGTCGTACGGGCCGGAGACGCCCGGCACGCACAGCGAGCAGGGCTCGTCGCGCCGGATCGGGCACCTGGCGGCCAGCTGCCGCGTCGATGTGCCCGTCACGATTCCCTCCAAGCATGCCCGGCATCGACGGTAGCGCCGCTGGCGCCGCGTCGCCGGGTTGGTGGTCGTGCATAGGACCGACGAACGGCCCTGGATGTTGATCACGCCGACCAGACAGGCCCGACGGGTTCGCGTCTTCGGGCGATGGCTGACAGCCATGGCTGACGACGGCCCCGGTCACTCCCTCCCAGGGGTGGTGGCCGGGGTTGTCTAGATCTAACGAGGCAGGTCCCGGGCAGCTACCGTGCTGGCCCGTCCCGCGAAGTGCTGGGCCGGTTGGTCCGCGTGTTACGCCTGCCTGATCTCGGCAGGCGCGGCGCTGATCATGGCCGTAGGGTCCGGCGCCATGGCTGAGTCAGACACGATCGCGGTGTGGGTGGTCGATGACACCGAGCACCAGGTGCTTGACGAGTTCGTCAGCACCCGCGAGGCCGTCGAGCAGCAGATCGAGGAGATCGTGGCCCTCTGCGCGTACGAGCCCAGGTGGACGATGGACGTCATCCGAATCAACGGCAGTCCACTTCGCCTGGTCGGCGTTGCCATCCAGAAATCGTGAGCCGTCGCGGACACTCCTGGTCTTGCCGGCCTTCGTGGACCGGCTCGCAGACCGGCGGCCCACCGTGCAGCATCATCGTGGCGGTCCGGCCAACTGTCTTCGGTTCCGGTCCCGTCGATCCCAGATCCTGGATCGTGCGCGTCGCGGCGATGCGGCTACCTGCCGGGCATCGCGCTCGGCGTTGGCAGGGTCTCTCGCTGAACGTGTCCGAGTCCGGACCGAGACCCACGGGAATGCGGCACCAGACACCCCGTCGGTTGCCGCCGTTGCCGCCGTGCCAGCGGGCTCAAGCGGCCACCTGCCCCCAGCGGCGGCACCGACCACAGTCACGGTCCGGCTGATCGCGAGGACATCGGGTGGAGTCGCCGGACAGGCCGCTTGTTCTCGTTCGCTGCGCGGCTGGGTGAGAGTCCTGTCACCTCGCGAACGGACACGCCGCGCGTGCGTTCGCTGGATACCCCGGTCACCGAGGATATCCCCCTCCCACACTCGGTGACCGGGGCCGCCCGTGGGCCGCGTCCCCCCGCGTGATCAACGACGCGGCCTAATCGACCGTAGACCCGATTACACCGTGAAGTCGACGATTCCGGCATACCGCTGATCCCTGCTCGGGTCGGCCCGAAGCTGCGGGCCGCTGAGCCGTCGCGTGCGTCGCCCGCGACCGTCGACCTCGTTACCACTGGTGATCACTGACGGTGCGACATCAGCCGGTTGATTAGGAGCGTCGCGGTGAAAACCAAACAAGCGAACGGTGCCCGGACCTACCTGCATGTGATGCCGCGCTATGCCGCGGAGCCGCGGTGGCACGTGTACCAGATCAGTGACCAATCCCCGAGGATCACCTTCGCCGAGAGCGTCACCTGCTATGTCGATGCACACAAGCTCGCCGCGCGAGAGCAGCGACGCTCCGGATCGCTGAGCAGGCATGGCAGCCGATGCTCGACGCCGGAGTCGCCCCCCAGACAAAACCCGACGACGTCACTCTCGTCTAAGCGCGCCACGGCGACGGTCCGCGCCGCGCGCGGCGCGCGCGGCCGGTAGGGCGCGCGTGCCGAGCGCCACCGGCGACACCGCTGCGACCTGCATGACCGCGGTCGCCGCGCCGGTGAGCAGTTCGAGCGGTTCGGGACCGGGCTCGCTTTGGCGCTGTAGGTCAGTGCCGCATGCGGCTGACTACTATGGCCTGTGCGGGTATCCGGGGGCCGCCATGAGGCCCCCGATAAAGCCAGCCGCGTCGCTTGAACACCACATAGAGGGTCACCGAGGTGGCGAGCATCGGGGCGAGCGCGAGCGGATAACCCGCCCAATGCAGTTCGGGTATGTGGTCGAAATTCATTCCGGGCACCGTGCCCACCAACATCGGGGCGAACAAAATCGCAGCTCAAGCCGAGATCCTCTTGACTTCCTCGTTCTGCGCCAGGCTCGACTCGGTGAGCGAACGCATCTCCTCGTTCTGCTGCTGCCCGACCAGGGTGGTATGCACGGTGAGCGCGTTCTGCGGCAAGGCCCGGAAGCATCGACCCGTTCAGTGATACGGATCGCGTGGTCATGCACGTCACGCAGGTTGCGCTGCAGCTCCACGTCCACCGCGTACTTCTCGAAACCACCTTCCAGAGACGTGAGTGTGTCCAGCAGCGGTTTGGTCGCACGCTGGAACTCGATCACTTCCAAGGACAGTTCGTAGATACGTCGCGGCACCACAGGGTCACCCTGGAAGAGCTGGCCCTCGATCTCGTCGATGTCGTTCTCCAGCCCAGCCACGACCGGCGCATACCCGTCGACGACCTCATCAAGGATCGCGTGAGGGATCGCTTCTGGCCTACAGTGCAGCAGCGCCGGGCTGTTCTCCAGCCGCCGCCGAACGAGTCCGAGGTCAGGTGCCTCCGCATGGCGGATCGCGTCGACGAAGTCCTTGCCGGTGAAGATGTGCAGCGCGCCGACGAACAGACGCCAGACCCGGGCCGCGGTCTGCCATCTCGAGGGGGCCAGCGGGCTCGGTGTTATCTCAGCGGCGACATAACAAAGGGCAGCTCCGGAGGCGAGACTCCCCGTCTTGTGACGTTGGGTCAATCGGCGGCACAACACGCCGCCTCGCACTCGTCTGCCTCCGGAACATGTCCGCCGGGTTTGCCCGGCAAAACAAGCATCGTCGCCGGCTGTCGCGTCCGGCAGGGTCGATGGTCCCGCATCGGACGGGGCTCATGGCCCGTCGACGATCGGGGCGGTAGGTGCGGTGCCTTGGCTGCAGAGCTTCTTCCAGACGGTCCTGGACAGGGTTGCCTGCGGCGGCGCCGCTGAGCGCACTTGACCGGGCCGACGGGCTTGTCCAGCGCCGTGATCACGACCTGTGGTCGTTGCTGGTTCGGCGGCGCACGGCGAACCGTGCCGCGACGAGCGCCGCGCCAGCGCCAAGCAGTTGCTTGCGATACGCCTTGACCTTGGCCGTGGCCTGCCGGAGCAGCGGAGCCAGCCCCTGGGTGGATCGATGCAGCAGCGGGCTGAGCTTCTCGCGCGTGGCGTCCACAGCCTTCTGCACCGGCTCGGGCGTCTTCTGCTTGGCACGACCGACGACGTCACCCGTGCGGGCCAGTGTGTACCCGGCTCTTGCCTTTGCCGCATGCATTTTCTGACTGGCCTGCGCCGTCAGGTTCAGCTTGGACGACACGGCATTGACGGAGTCGGATAGCGCATGGCGGGTCGTGTCGATGTCGTCGCGCAGCTCCTCCTCTGTTGATGCCTCAGAACTGGTCTGGGATGGGGCGTGTCGAGTGGACTCAGTCACGGTACGCACTCTCCTTCACGGTTTGAATGTCCTGCTTGACTGCGACCACCAGGCCCGCTTGGCCGCGACGGAGCACCCGGTGTCACCTCGTCCCTGCGCCGTCGCCGGCGGGCTCTACCTCCGCCGTAGACCCCGGCCACCGAGGAACCCTCCCCACCCAGGTGACCGGGACCTCTTTGCGGCACGCCCTGTTGATCAACGACACGGCTAGGGGGAGGTTGCGCAGCGTTTCACTGACGCGCCCAACAGCCACACCGCTGTCAGTCGGGTGTGACCCGCGGCGGTGGATATTGGCCGGCCGGTTGCGCATGCGTGTGGAGCGGTGGCCACGATCGCCAGGCCATCACACCGTTCGGGGGTATCGCCACGTCCCCGGCGTGGACAGGGCGGCTTCGTCAGCAGCGGGGCAACTCGTTATCGCTGACCTGACCGCATCGAGCGAGGATGCCCCGGGACGTCGTGGAATTTGAGGTGGCGGTCCCCCGCCTGACTCCTGCCGTGCGGTAGGTGTTGGGCGTCTTGCCAGAGACACCGTCAAGAAGGG
>Ga0137385_10001963_pt1 | contig 17439 bp, 24 predicted proteins | sample SagtaG_FD_104921 | JGI IMG/M metagenome (GOLD analysis project Ga0137385, IMG submission 104921) | Vadose zone soil microbial communities from Sagehorn Ranch, Mendocino, California, USA - Sage2_R_80_16 metaG | ecosystem: Environmental > Terrestrial > Soil > Vadose zone | place: USA: California... | reverse complement strand
TGATCAGCGGAGATATCAGGGTTCACGCTGCAGCTGGCGACGTCACGCTCTCTGGATCAGTACCCAACCGGACTGCGCTGGATAGGGCTGTTGAAGCCGCACAAGGCGTTCCAGGCGTCACAGCTGTCAGGAACAACCTGACCATCGAGAACAGATGACAGAGGCGACGCATGTTGCCGCAGGGCGAGTGGTTGAGGTGATGATCAGAGGACGCTTTCCAACGGCTGATCACTTCGGCGATACGCCGGATCGCATCGTGGATGTGGCTGTTGCAGACTGCGCGCGTGGCCCGTTTCCCGTTGACCCGTAGGAAGGAGGGTGCCGAACGGCAATGGTGATATTCCGTCGTGTCAGCATTGGAACGTCCGGTCAACTTCCGGCGAGCGATCTGCTGTTCTATGTGCCGGGCCTGCTGTCAATCGAACTAAACGTGGAACCCTTCAGGGGCTTGGAACCCGCTTCAATCAAGGGGGGGCCGCGGCCTGGGTTCGCTTTGGACCGCCGCCGATGGGAACACTGGTTGCGCGCAAGCTATTCGAGACGCGCATCATTACGGTCGCATCTCCACGGTACGTGGCTGAGCACGGACAGCCAGGAAAACCCGAGGAGGTGAGCAAACATCAGCGAATCATGTTTTATAACCCGGTGACGGCCAAGCCCTTCGAATGGGAGTTCCATCGGGGAAAGAAGGTCACGGAGATACCTGCAGAGGGGCGCCTCCTCGTGTCGGACGTGGAAACCATGCTCGGCGCGTGTATCGCCGGCGCCGGCATCGCCCAGGTGATGGAGATTGGCGTCGAGCAGTTAATGCATGACGGCTTGCTCATGGACCTCTTCCCGGACTGGTCGGACGAAAGATTTCCGCGCTATGCGCTCTTTCCGTCCCGGCGCCACCGAGCTGCAAAAATCGAGGCGTTCATCAATTTCTGCCTCGAGTCATCGTCGTCAGCGGCACCTGTTGCGCACCGTCGGACCAAGCTCCGGGGGAATGTTGGCAGCGCAAAAGCATAGGCGCGCACCTCATATCGGCCGTGACGGGTTATATCAAAACCGCATACGGAAGGTCGGGGCGTACGCGAGGGCGAGTACAGTTCTGCATGAGGACGAGGGCGAACTGCTCGCAGGTGCCCGGCATTCTAAAACTGGCAGGCGACAACACCGGGGCTCACTATTGGCGCTGACCGCGTGCAAGCGGGCTGCCCGCAAACGGGTCATCACGCCAATCCACGGCGGCTCGGGTCACGTGAACGGTGGGCGCCGGCTTTGACGAGAATTCAAAGTGTTGTATGGATTGTCCAGCGCTAATGGCTTGTTTCAGCCATTGCGGCATTTCTCCATCGCCATTCCATTCGTCACCCGTGGTGCTCCGGTAGCGCGGGACCGTCTGTTCTGATTTCTCAAGTGCCAGTACTGAAGCCAGGTCCTCTGGTCTGATACCAAACTCGTCCATCCGGTGACGGAGATAAGCAATCATGCTGTCTCGCTTACGTTCGTCCATAAAAGATTCCTTCTTTGAAAGCAATTGCTCGGCGTGTATCGAACGCCGGTTGTGATGAGTTGCATCGCAGGCACATCGAGCTGATGTGATGACGTAATGGACGGGTGGCGGGCCGTCGAATCATGCGAAATGCGGGCAAGTACAAGCTGCCTTTCTGATGGGAAGGCCAGGAAATCGACTGGTCAATGTCTTATTTTGGCAACTGGAGTGATACAGAACCTTCGTCAACCGATGAACTCATACCCATAGTATGCATGCACATGGCATAGTGCGCTCAGTTAATCAATAATAGATGGAGTCCATATGGCCACACTAGAACAGATTCAGGCATAAATGAAGCAATTGCAGGCACAGGCAGACGCAATGCTTTCAAAGCAATCGTCCGCGGTGTTGGAGAAGATTCGCGAGTTGATGTCAAAACATGGCCTCACGACGGCAGATATCGACGCGCAGACCGGTGGGAAGAAACGTGGTCCGAAGCCCGGCGAAAAGGCAGCGGTGAAGGCCGGAGCCTCGACAGCGAGATACCGCGACCCGAAGAGCGGCGCCACATGGACGGGCCACGGTCGCGCGCCTGGATGGATTGCAAACGCGAAGGACCGGACCAAGTTCCTGATTGATGCGACCGGCGCGACTGCGAGCAAACCGAAGGATTCAGCCAAAGCGCCTGGCAAGGCGGCTGCGAAGAGCAAATTGCCGCCCAAATATCGCAACCCTAAGACCGGCGAAACATGGAGCGGTCACGCACGGCCGCCGGCCTGGATTAAGGACGTCAAGGACCGCAGTAAATTCCTGATCGCAGGCGCGGGTGAGGGGGCGGCGGAGCCGAAGGCTGTTGCCGCCAAGAAGGCCGTGGCCCCGGCGAAAACGGCTGTGAAGAAAGTTGCGACGAAGAAGGCTGCCGCTAAAAAGGTGGTCGCCAAGAAGGGGGCGGTGAAGAAGGTCGCGACGACTGCGAAGAAAGCGACGACGAAGAAGACTGCTGTCAAAAAGGCAGCAGCGAAGAAGGTAGGGGCGAAAAAGGTTGTCGCCAGGAAAGCGGTTGCGAGCTCAGCACCGCCGGCTCAAGCACCTGCGCAGGCAGCCGATTCGGCTGGTGCAACGACCATTGCCTGATTTAGGCAAGAGAGGGTCAACGAGTTCATCACTTGAGTAGGAGCAGGGCTTAATGGTCCTGCTTTACGAAGTACCGACCCCTTCGTTACCCCTGCTGTTCGTACGCCGTCACGAGCGAAAGTGTCATCCTCCAGATGGACCTCGCCGGCATGGCCGCAGGCCGTGTAGCAGGAGACGTACAGGACCAGCTCGTCGGTTGTCACTTTTCTGCTCCTTGCCGTTCTGCCTGGATGCGTGCTCAGTCAGGGCGGTGCCCGGTTGGGTCCGGCACGCGCGGCGCGCATTGCGCGTCGCTCGGTCCCGTGTTTTGTTCGGCGAGCTGGCAGGTCTTGGAATCAAAGCCAAGCGTCATGCTCTTCGTCACCTTGGGTATGGCAGCCATGGGTTCGTCCAGTTTTCGGTCCAGATAGGTGACGACGATTGAGCGGCCATGGAACACAATCGACCGCGGCATGATGCGGTCGCCAAGGAAGACCGCGTTGGTCTTACTGCAGTCACTGAATGCCACCGCTACATAGTTGAAGATGCCGCTACCGCCTGGTTCATCGACCAGGAATACCGCGGCAGCAGGCTTCGAGTCAAGCCGGCCACCGACGGGTCTGCCGAACACACGCGTCACGTGCTGCGTCGCCGAGCCAGGTGCGGCCGGTACCGCTCGCTCGCCGTTCGACAACTTCACGTCTTCGTTGTCGATGCGGAAGGTCGCATTCTTGGAGTCGACATCGACGGTTCCAGCCAAGCCCCTGACGGCTACGCGCTCGATGACTTCCGGTGTTCGAATGCGCAACGACATCAGGAACCGCGTCCATACGCCGCGCTGATGTGTTGATGGGGGTTCAACAAGGTACGCGCTTATGCGCTGCAGAGCATAAGTGCTTACCTTGTTGAGCCCCGTTATAGGGACCATAGCCCACCATGCCGAGGACTCCGGCTAGTGACGCGAAGTTGATGACGCGGCAGGGCGCACGCATCTCGGCATGCGACAGCCGAAGGTTCGGGCGGAACAGGTACACGGATTCCGCCTCAATGGTCAGACTGCCGTTGTGGACCTTGACGTCCAGCTTCTCTTTCGATACGCCCCGCAGGTCAGCCAGAAGCGTGACCGCGTGGCCATCTTCGGAGATGTCGACAGCGGGCGTCAGCATAACGCGACGGCGTGCTTCATCCGATTCGGCAGGCGCCACTGCCCCTTGATCGCGTTGGGCGATTTGCGTGTTGTCGCTCCTGATGTCAGCTCGTCACTGAACGATAATTGCGCGGGGTTTGGACGCTTCGCGTTTGCCCACAGAAATCAGCAGGCAGCCGTCGACGTAGCGCGCCTGCACCTTGTCAGGGTCGGCCTGCTGTGGCAGTGACGGCAAATTCGTCTAAAATTAATCTGGTCCGATCCTGATTTGAACAAGGGGAAGGAAATGATTCGATTGATTGCGTGGATGCTGATTGCGGGTACCGCGGTTCTCGTCGGCTGCAACACGATAGCGGGCGCTGGCCAGGACATTTCGAAGGGCGGCCAGGCGATTAAGAATGAGGCACAAGAAGCCAAGTAAGGAGCCAACTGAAGGAGTGCGCCAACGAAGTCAAGAGCCGAAGGCAACAAGCCCATTCGTTTTCAGTTGCGCTCGGTGCTCGTCATAATGTGGCGGCGCTCGGTGCCGACGTATCCGCATCATTGCCTTGCGCGACGAGGATGTGGAGGTCACCGTAATTTCATTGATCCTGCCGCTCCCCTCAGCTCCAGTTCATTTGGCGTCCCCCGTAATAAACCGTTCGCGCGGATGGGATGCGCGCCAAATTTGACATAACGAATTCAATACTACGTAGGCATCCTAACTTTTTGGTCATTCACGTACACGCCGCTTATGATCGCTGGCTTCGCGGCGTAGAGCCCCCGCTTTGGCGCGGTCTTCGATCACACCCTCAATGACTCGTGCCCTGATCGTGGTGTTCCGCCGAAGGAGGCGGTGACCTTGGCGCGGGCGGCGATGCCGGCGGGCGTGCGTCGCCTTGGACGGGAGGCGGTCCTGGCGGACGCTGAACGGCCTGCGGCGGCGGTCCGGACGGGCGCTGATAGCCTTGCGCAGGCGGCTGCATCGGCGGCGTACCCCCTTGCGGCGGCCCCGTCCGATGCCCGTGTTCCCTTCCCGGCGGCCCGGGAGGCTGTGCGGAAGGCGGCGGTGGCGGCCGGGTCGCGCCTTGGGGATGCGGCGGATTACCCGGCGGCGGTGGACGGTAAGGTGGCGGCGGATGATGCGCCCAGCGGTCCCGGTCGTGATACCACGGACGCTCCCGATAATACTGATCCCAATATGTACCGGGCGAAAACGTGATGAGCGGCAGACCGATCACCGTGCCGTACGTCATGATCGGCACTTCGCTGCCCTGGTAGGGATAGGACAGATAGCCACCGTAGACCCAGCCGCGCGCGCCCTGTACCTCGACGTCGCACCAGCTGTAGCCGTCTACGCAACCGTAGACGATGACCGGCTGTCCTGCTGGCCATTGGGCAACAAGCGGGTAATCCTGCGCCGGTCCCGCGTACACGTCGACGGGCGAGTCCGTGTAAGCCTCGGTTTGCGCCGTCGCCGCGCCCGATGCGATCGACAACGTCGCCGCGACCACGCATGCAAGCCGAATTCGCATGATTCTCTTCCTTTGACTGCGCTGTTTTAGTCCGATGATGGCGGAGCGTCTGTCGAGAGGTCTCTCCATGCAGACCAGTGTAAGTCGGGGTATAAAAATGGTGGTCGCGGGGCGCGCAGCTACCTATGGCAAGGCTTCGCAAATATGCGAGTCGCGACAGATTGGGCGATCTGCAAGTCATTGATAAGGCGGCATTTTTCGATCCTAACCGCCAGAATTTGCACCAAAAGGACGAATTGAAATGACCGCGTCCCACCCCGTGACCAGGTGAGCAAAGCAAGGTGGATCCTCACGGGCCAACGGCATCGATGTGCCCACGTGGAAAATACGAAGTTTTCCAGACAAACCGAGGAGGATCCATCGTGAAGCTTACGCCTGTTGGGATTGACATCGCAAAGTCAGTTTTTCAGCTAAACACCCACGGCAACGTCACAGGGCGGTTTGCCGAGGTCGGCGAACGCTTTACCTGGAATGACCACGAACCCCGATCACCTTAGGCTGCACTGCCGGGATAGCGTTCGGAGGGATGGCAAGAACCGGTGTTTGGGGCAGCGCGTGCACATGGATGGCATGACATGACGGACAATTGGCATCGTTCAGGCAAGCCCGTGGCGGAAACTGCCCGCCAATGGATGATGCGCCAGCGGGAGACGAGAAGCGATGAACTGGTCCTGGAACAAACATCTTGCTGACGGACCTGTACGAACTCACGCCTGCTTCAGGCGTATTTCGACAGTGGCATGCATGATGTGGCGACGTTTGAGTTCTGTGTCCGCAGACTGCCCGCGAGGTGCAGCTTCCTGATGGCAGCAGGTCTGGTCCTCGACTATCTGTGCGGGCTCGGCTTCCTTGACTCCCAACTCGCGGAACCGGACAACGCGATCCTGCTCATGAAATCTACGACACCGAGGCTGCGCGCGCGAGGTCATGGATCTGTCGAAGCGGCTCGCGCGCGAGGGGCGAACTGACGGGTGAGGCACATTCTGGACGCGGGTGGCCGCAATGCCTTGCAGCAACAGCATGATCTTGTCGAGCCCGTTGATGCGGCGCCAGGTTTTCTCCGCTTCCGGGATCCTCAGGGTCTTCAGGAAGATCTGTTGTGACCCGCGAAGTACGGCCGACCATTGGTGCGCGGACGGACCGTGATCGTTGGCTCGTGCCATTGCCGTAATGCGGCACGACCGGTAGACGTATGAAGTCCGCTGGATCGGGCTTCCGCAAGCACACTTTTTTACCTCGCCCCGCGCCGGTCAAGCGCCGTTGTCGGCCTGAGATCGATTCCGGCATGGAGACGTCGGCGCCCGTCGGTGCTGTGGTGCGCCGACCGCTAACCCAATGAATTCGCCAGAGCGCGCAGGATTTGATTCGGATTATCTTCGATGGGCGAACCATGGGACACGAGGATGCGCTTCAGCGACTCAAGTTCTGCCCATTGCAGAAGCTGGATGCGCAGTGCCTCTTTATCCTCGATGAGGACCAACCTCACTGGCTTCGGGATGTGCGGCTCGTCTCCGGCAAAACCCATCATCCGCAGCAGCCAGCCGCCGAACCCCGACTCATCGCGAATATTACCGACGAGATCATTCAACACCAGTGTCGTACCGTTCGGAGTGCGTATGATGAGAGCCGCCTCATGTCCACGCGTTCCAGGAACGGTCACGAACTGCACATTCGGATCGCCGAAGCCGGGGTCCGTCGTGTCGACATGCACCGTTTCTTCCACCTTCGCCCGGGAACCTTCTGGCGCAACAACCTGTATCGACGGGTAGCGCTCTTTCCAGACTCTCGCGTCAAGCCGATGATGGTCGTTGGGCACCACCAGGAAGGCGGGCTGTCCGTATTCCTCGAGTGCCAGCATCTCGACCTCATCAAGCGCAATTGCGCTGAATATGACCAGTCGCGAGTCGTGCAAACGCGCCACGGTCATGCGTCGCGGAAGGTCGGTAAGCGGCATATGGAGCTCACCGGTCACCGTGAGGACGTTTTCGTCGACTTCTGTGAGCTTGCCATGGGGCAATACGTTCCACTGCTGAAAAGGCCTGGTCATCGTCGAGCTCCGTTTTGAGGGCGATCCCTACAGGGGTGGAGTGTGCGCGCAAGAGGACAGTCAAGCAGATGACTCGAATTGCGAGCTCCTCGCATACATTGTCTCCCCGCTCCAGGCCAATGCGACGCTTTCCATAAGGCTGACATGCACGGCCGATTTCAAACCGCGCCTTTAGCTTCTGACTTGCAAGGAGCATGACAATGCGCCGCGCCGAAATGATAGCGGTTTCGCCAGTTTTCGGATTCCGTGCGGTACGCTGTGATTTGTCACGCAATTGAAAGTTGCCTAAGCCAGACAACTTCAGATTTTTGTCCGCCCAGCTGATCGGCTGCGGGTCGTTTTCCACCGGTACGCGTAACGTGCGCGTAGCGAGACGGCTGACGTACGTACCCATGGCGTATTTCCGTGAAAAAAAAGCTTCACAATCGGGCACGGGCAGTCACACGGAAGCGGATGGCCGCGCGTCGAGCGCAGGCGTTGCTGCGTGCCTTGGTGCCAATGAGGCATAAATGGTCCCGACGAGTTGAACAGTTGAACCGGGGCTGTCAGTCAGTTCAGTGAAGTTGTCGCTTCAGGTCAGAAAGCGTTCAGGCCGACATCCCGCGCTTCGTTGCGGGAGTTCCGCGAGGAAAGTAGCGAACGAGCGAGTTGTGCAGTTGTGCGGCGACAGATCGAGAATGTAGTACTTCAGTATCCACGAAGGGACGATCAGTACTGGCTCACGCCAGACTGTTGAGGTCTGCGGCTGATACTGGATCAGCTCGATGACACGGTTGCGGTACACGACCTTGCCCGGAGTGATTGCAACGTCCCGTCCGACGCCACCGCCGGTGCCGATTGCCGCACGCAGGTCGATCGGCGCGCGGCTCAGTTGAAGCTGTCTGGACGCAATGCGAGCGCTGTCGAGCAGATCGTCGAGCAGATGCGCAAGATGGGTCATGATCCCGTCCACATCCAGCGGGGCTGGATACGGGGCTAACCCTCTGCCCAGGTCGGCGGCCAGTAGCGGGCCAGCTCAGGTCGGACGTGTCACGTAGGAGCGCAGCCCCGGACCTCGTTCGCGCATTGTCCCGCTCCGGAAAGCCTGCAACGGGCCGGCGTAGCGAACCGCCATTCGCGCCCCCTTGCGAGCACGTTGCGCAGCGGCTCGCTGTTGCCTGTTGCCAGGATCAAAACCGCCGCTCCGCCCCGGTCCTACTCCCGCATACGATGTCCACGATCGACTGCGAGCAGAAGCGCGAGGATCCTGGCTGCAGATGAACCAAGCATTACCCACCATCTGACCGGACAGTGGATGAGTCGGCCGGTAAGGTATGAAGCGAGGTCGCTACGACCCAGGACTGGGCGTTCAGCCGCCAGGCTACTTCGCGCAGATCGGAAGTTGAAACGGCCTCAAACATCAGGGTCATTTCGTCGACGTTGTGCTTCCTGCTGCAGTGAACCCTGGTCCGTCTGGCCTTCGCGGCATGGGGGCCCAGCGCCTGCCAGACAGGCAGAATTCTCAACTGGCCGGCGGCAGCGCGCACAGTCAGGCTCGTGGTGACGCCCGCTCGTTCATGTTGAGAGGTCATCGCTTCGCTCATTGTTGCCGTGAATTTTTCGTAGAAGTATAGCTCGCGAATTTGACATTTTGATAATGAGAATCATATTAACTGAAAAGTATTAGTATTTAAATCAGGCAAATTCGGTTTAAATCGGGTGTACCAGCAAAGCTATTTGTACAGTGGCTATTTAGTCTGGCCACATCGCCTGAGAGGCTGAACACATGGTTCCGGTCACGGCCCTGTGGTACCGACTGAGACTACGTTTCAAACATATGCGCGTCGGGCGCGATATGGTGGACAAAAGCGCCTCTATCAAGATGCGAAATTCATGCATTATTTTTATCCCGTCCCGCGCTCCATTCGGACTTAATATTTGGGTCCGGCTTTGAAAAACCGAATTCGCAATGCCGGATATAAGAAACTGGAATGAATACCGAATATCGACAGCGAGAATGGTGCGTCACCGGTAATTGATGCGTCAGTACGACTGATAATCCAGATAACGGAGAGACATGCATGCTAAGCCCTCACGAATTCGCGACGCTAATGCTGGTCAAGGCAGCACCTGACCAGATCGACCTGAACCGCGAAGCACTTGACACCCTGCTGGAACAGCAACTGGTCGCGCTGGAACAACTCGCGTCCGGAGGTCAGCGTTTCAGCCTCACCCGCGACGGCGATTCAGTGCTTCAGGCCGTTGCCCGAAAACGCTAGGAAGCAGCCGTCGGCGAGTCCGATCCCGCGCACTGGCGCAACACCGTGACGTCGCGCGTACAGCGGCAGACACTCGGTGACGTTCGACATCCGATATATCGGTCGCCCCGATTCAACGTCGACCTGCTGCCTATCTGCGTGTGCCCCGAGCCACGCCCTTCATCGGCTTCACGCGATCTCCGCCGTTTCCCGTTGTGATCCGCCTTGGGCGGCACAACGTTCGCGCGGATCGTCCTTACAGGAGTTTTCATCATGCTGACCCCGGAACAGGTAACAGCAACGCGGAAGGCCAACCTCGACATCCTGTTCGGCCTGGGCAACAAGGTCGTCGAAGGTGTTGAGAAACTGGCTGAACTGAACATGCAGGTGACCCGCTCGACGCTGGCGGATTCATTTGATCTGGCGCAGAAGGCGCTATCCGTGAAGGAAACGCAGGACTGGCTCGCGTGGCAGGACAGCCTCGCCGCGCCGACGGCAGAAAAGATGCAAAGCTACAACCGGCAACTGTTCGACATCGTGTTGTCGACCCAGGCCGAATTCGCGAAAGTCGCGCAGACGCAATGCGAAGCGTACGTCCGCCAGATGCGGTCGGTGGTGGAGGATGTCGCCAAAAACGCGCCGGCTGGCTCGGAGGCGGCCGTCGCCGCGCTGGACTCCGCGATCAAGGCGGCGCATACGCTGGTCGAAACCGTACAGAAAACCAGCCAGCAGGCGGTCGAAGTCGCCAGAAGCAACCTTGACATGGCCGCGGCGGCCGCATCAGGGGACACCAAGCGTGGGAGCGAACCGGTATACCAGGCCGCAAAGCGATAGCCGCCTGGGAATCCGGTTCTGAGCATATGATGACAGGGATGGTCCATATCAAGGACTCCTTTATATGCGGACCACGACCGTCGTGGCAAGCTGACCGGGCGGAGTGATCTGGTCGTCACCCGACGCATCGAGAGGCCGTCAAGCGGTCCGTGTCAGGCGTTAGCCGCCGAACCGCCCTCGACAGCACGCGCGCATCGACGACCAGAGCAGGTCATAGCACATTGCAGGAGGTGAGGATGGATGAAGCCTGGCTAGGCACCGCCATAGGTTCGGCCGTCCTGCTGTTCGCGGCCATCTTTGTGTTCGGCCATTATCGACGCGAACATCGGCGGACGCAGTTGCTCCGGCAACTGGAATCCGATGTCTGGCGCCAGCACATGAATTGATATTACGCATGACGTGCCTGGACCCGGCGGGCGCTACAGGTGACGCTGGATGAGGGGCACGCACCATCTACAGGTCCGACTTCCAGCACGTGCTCCACGACCTGGAACGTCGTGTGGAAAGGACTGGCGGGCAGAACAACAAGCAAGGGGCCAAGAACACATGAACCATGCTGATCAGGCCGTACGGGACCTGGTGCACATCCGCTCCATGATCCTGCGACTCGAGCGTCTGCTTCACAAGGACGATACCGGGGAGGCGAGTCCCGTCACGTCGCCGGATTACTGGCGTTCGCGGATCACTGTGCTCCTGGCGACGAACATGCCGCCGGCCCTTGAGGCGAAGGCCCGCGTGTTGCTTGCCCGGCTGGACACGCTCAGCGCGGCATCGCACAGCCGCACGCAGCAACATCCACATTAGACATCGAAATACAGATCGACATGCCTCGGAGCAGGGTAGACAGGCGCAGACCTACGACCGTCACGCATCGGACATCAGATTGGCCACCCGGGCCGAGTTCGCGCGGATCGCCCAAGCGCAAGGTGACGCGTGGGGTCGCCAGATGCCAACGGTGGTGGAGGGGTAGTCGTTCGATGCGGGCAAAATCTGGCGGTTTTTTCGAAAAACGATTGACAGATCAACGACTTGCGCAACGCATGCTTGCGCGAAATCAAGGAAACGGCAAACCCTTGCTGGGCAAGCCTCTGCGCCCTGCAACCGCCAGATTTTCCATGATAAGAAGTACGACTACCCCAGGCAGCAATGGTGATGGGCTCGGTGGTCCTGCTGTGCGCAACCATCGTCCTGGTCGGACTCTATCGACGCGAACATCGGCGGGCGGAACCGCCACGGAGACCGCACCCTTCCGATTCGCACTGGCACCTGGAGCCGGAGCTGACGGCACGGCTGGTTGGCCGGAGCGACACTTCTTCGTGCAGCGGTCGTGTTCCACGGCGTATTCTGCGGATGGCCGACAAGTGCAATCCGGCCATTTTCGTCCGGTCGACGACGACCATCAAATGGACTAGCCTGTGCAACCTGATTGGGGTGGTTGCGGCGCGCTCTGCTGCATGCTTCACAATTGAAACGAAATTTTGAGGTGGCCTGTGCGCAAGTATTCGGTTATCCACAGAATCCGTGCATAGATTTGTGGATAACACTGCCCGTTGCTGCGTAAGTCATTGGACTGAAACACAAGTTTCACATTACTCGATCCATAGGTCAAAACCGCCAAACAGTCCGGCGCTTCGATGAAGGTCACGTGTACTTCTTGAGCAGACCGCGTTGGGCCGACGACAGTGCCCACACCTGTAAGCGATCGCTCAAAGGCTGCTCTACCGCATCCAGTTTGGGGTAGTCATCCTTTTCGTGCAAAATCTAGGCGCTTTGATCCTGAAAACCAATACAGATCAATGAATTGAAAAATCATGGTTTGTTCGGCAGCCGCCGACACGCTGCACCTTGCTGCAAGCGGCTCTGCGCGATGCTACCGCCAGATTTTGCACGAAAAGGATGACTACCCCATCACAAGGCAAGCCTGCCGGGCCGTCTCGAAATCCCAATGGAATCGTTCGCGCGTGCGGTCGAGGTTGCGCTCAAGGATAGCGAACTGATGGACGCTCCGGGATATTGCCCCGATCAATCACTATGGGCCTACGCAGTTCGTCGCTCCGGATATGTCCAGTCACGTCACGCGACCGGCCGTGTACTCGTTCACGCGTGATAGTGTCGCGCTGAGGGCGCCGCGCTTTCCAATTCTCACACTCGACGAGCGACAGCTAACCCCGGCATTGGGCTTCATCTTCGATGTCAGGTGGTTACTACCAGGCGAATCGATGGTCTCGATTTTATGGAAGTTCGCGAGGGTCAACGGACTGCCTGGCCACACGCTTGTGCAGTTGATGGGAGCGAACATCGACCCTTACGAGGGCGTAGAGCCGATGCGCGATGTCATTGAGGTGAAACGCCTACGGCGAATCCTGTGCCTGCCCGCGAAGGTGCTGCGCGCGTCGCTCCTTGACGCTGGCCAGCGTGGGCGCCACCACCCGACCTTCCGATATTGCCGTCAATGCACGACGCGTGGCCACCACAGCGTGACGTATCAGATGTTCAGTGAGAACCGCTGCCCCGCGCACGACAGGATGCTGGAGACGCAGTGCCGACATTGCGGGCGCGAAACACCATACATGCTGCTGAACGCTAATCTCATAGGTTCGCCGTATCGTTGTGCATGGTGTGGCACGCTCTAACGCAGCTGCCTTCCTCCAGTCCTTTCGACCAAGCCAGCTATGCGCAAAGAGCATCGAATTGCGATCGCGCGACATTTCCATAATCGCATGGCGGGTAGCTTCTGCCTCGGCGATGACAATCGGGATTCCTAGCTTTCTCGGGCTGAACCCGTCTATTTTCATGGGAAACACGAGCACGCAATTTGCCCTATGTGTCGCATTCTCGCTCGTCGTCTCGCACTGGCCGCCACCGTCCGTAGCTCATATCGGGAGTTGACAACTTTACTTCCCCTACGGTGACAACTTCGCTTCGCTCTACGGTTACCGAAGGCGCTTCTTCTTCGGCGTTCATCGTGACCGAGACGGGAGAAATCCTGACGCGGCCACTATCGGAAGCTATTCTCCCAGGTGTTACAAGGCAATCCATACTCACGCTGTGCGCGGAATGCGGCTCGCGAGTCATTGAACGGCAGTTCACCGTTGCCGAGGCATATGCGGCTCGAGAGGCGTTTATCACCGCGGCAGGCCTCGTCGCGGTTCCGGTTGTCAAGATAGACGGTCGAATGCGGCAGGATATCCCGGAAGTGGTCCAGGGCTACCGATTGTGAGACCGACTATCTGCTGCGCGAAGTCGTCTCGGATATCGACGACTACGACCGGGTCTAAAAACAGCTGATTCGCACGGTGCCGGTGTACGATGTTAGCTCCAGGTTTCGCGAGTGAGCAGAACAGGTATTCGACGGCGTTGGGGGTGCGCGCTTCCGTGGTCACGGTGCTTCGGCATAGAATGCCCGCTTCGTCGAATCAACCTGCAAGCAGAACCCGACTCCTGAACGATCCACGCAAGAAGAACCCGACACTTGGCATTGCCGTATTGATCGTCGTTGTCGTGTTGCTGGTGATCGCGACGATTTTCTACAACGCGATCACCGAAAGGCGCGAATACGAACGCGAGAACCCTCCCGAATCGGTGGCGTCCGCGGCCTCCGCGGCGGCTGCGGCGGTGAACGCGGTCAAGGGGGCGGCGTCGTCGCAGTGAGTGAACCTGAGTGCCCTTGCGCGGCGTGCCCTGCGAAGGGGAGCAGCACTCAGCATCCGTAGACGCGCAGGCCAGACCCAATGCGAGAACTGCGGTGCGGCCTTAAGGCATAAAGACAGCCGTTCGACCGTGCTACGCACCGTCTACGGCAAAGTGACCGTGAAGAGTCCGCGGCTGTGGTCGTGCGCGTTTCAAGGGACTGCGCGGACGGAGCAGCGCGTGGTGCACCCCTTGTCGAAAGCGCTAACCGGCATATTCGTACTTGCCGTGCGAAATCTGGCGGTTGCAGGGCGCAGAGGCTTGCCCAGCAAGGGTTTGCCTTTTCCTTGATTTCGCGCGAGCCTGAGTTGCGCAAGTCGTTGATCTGTCGGTCATTTTTCGTGAAAACCGCCAGATTTTGCACGTCGAACGATTACCCTTATGTGCTCAGGCACGTTTGTGGCGATGGTCAGTCGCGGCAGACCCAGAGCAAGCAGACTGCGTTGAGTGTTATCACCTGTTCGACATAACAGAAAGAGCCGGTACGCCCGTTATTGGGACTTCCAACGCTGGCTTCGTCGATGTAGACGAGCGCACACGGCATGACGCTAACTGGCCAATCCGTCTTCGTTGACAGGCGTGGCAGTATGACACGCCACGCCATCCGGTTGCCGTGGCGAAAAACCTTCGTGTCTGACATGGTCTCCTCTGCTTGCTTTCCACGCTGGCACCAAACGTCATGCTTCACCGGCAGATCAGACGTATCCGACAAATGCTTGGCGGTATCTGTCGCAGATGTCTGGATGATTTCCGGGGATGCCTGCTAAGCGCTGCCCGCTGGCGGGATCCGTACCGTTTGAGTCGGTGTTTCAATCGACATCCAGGTGATGGCGAGGATCGAAGCTTACTGATCGCGCAGTACGCGAATGCGAGCGTGATTCTGTAATACGCTCTGATAGAGCCGCCCAACTAGCGCGAGCACATCGGCGGGCAGGTCCTTTTTCAGTGCATCGCGAAAGTGCTTCTTCGTGACGTCTTCCCCCCTCTCGCAATCGACGAGGATCGCGTGATCCGTGCGGCTACCGAGGACCGTCTTCACGTCGAGCCAGCCGCGATGCAGTGCACCAGCAACACTGCCGCCGCTCTCAGGTATGCCGCCAAGATCCAGCACGCGGTCCTGCAATTCCCGCACTCCTTTCGAGCAGTGGTCGGCAATCTCGAGCAACGCCTCTTTCACGCTCACGTGGTGCGCGTCCTGAGCCGCCTTCATGTAGCCGCGCTCGCCGTCTCTCGACATTTCGATCAGATCGTTCAGCACGCCAATAACATTCGTCGTCATAGCTCGCTCCCGTTCGGTGCGTGAAACACCATCGCTGTCGCACTTGCCGTGCCAGCGGCACTTCGTAGACACGTACGTCGCCCCTTGTTCGTCTTTCCAATGCGATGGGTGATTACTTCCGCCTTGTAAGCGTCGCTCGAAGCGATGGTCGAGCATCGCGCAATAATCGAGGAAACAATAGCGTTGATGCGAGGGGTCGGTAGTTGTTGCTTTTGTGGACTCACGCCTGTTTCTGCCGCATGTGAAATCCACCGTCGACACAGCTGCGCCGGTGGCTGTCTGTCTTGAAATGATCTGTGGATATTTGGGCAACGCACGCGCCAGCGACTCAACGTTGCGTAGACGAGCACGGCTACGCATTAATATGCCTGTAATTGGTGTTCGACCAATATCCCTGCGCTCTGAAACGTCCGCACTTCGCACTGGGTGTGCGAGATTTCTTTCGATACGGCGGACGGGGCTGTCGTAGTTGTGATCCGGGATCCTGTCGATCAGGTCGATCGATATCTGTACTGGCTTGAGTGTGCGCAGTTTTAATCGTATTGCTATGGCCATATTTTCAAGGCTACGACAACCACCTGAGGTATGCTTGCTTGCCTGCCGGACTGCCAGCTCAGATCGCCTGCGGATCTGCGCCGTCGCGCGACGAGCCGTCCGGCTTCAACTGTCTCACGTAGATCGCCGGCTTCCGCCCTTCAGCTTGAACAATTCATCTGTCTTGTGCTCCCGGGTTTCCCGATTGCGCGGCTGGCCTCTTCCGAACCAGTCGAAGGCGGCTTCAGACAGCTTTTGCGTTGCACGGTCGAGTAATGTGGCCAGCAAGGAGAACTCCACGAGACGACCTCGCGCAGAAAGCAGCACCATCTGCGTTTCGTGCCTGGTCCGGCAATTTGCCCAGCTTGCCTTGCACTCGGAGTAGAGGGGACGAAAGTCGAAGTCGCGCCCATTGGCGTGCGACCATCTGACCAGGAATTCCGTCAGCAGGACGCCCACCGAGCACGTCGCGAATGCTTCGTCATAGGTTGTCACGAAGCCTTCTACCGTTCGGGCACCGACCAGATTGATGGACGCGGCCACGGGAATACCATTCAACTTCACGAATGCGACGAGTGGAATGCTCGACAGATCCGTTTGATCCGCCAGCTCGATAAAGAAGTCCCGAGTCCGGTTGTCGTTCAGATAGGAAATCTTCAGGCCGTGACTTTGCGCCCAGCGTCGCTTGTTATCGAACAACCAGGCAATGACCGAAGCGGCGTCGCTAACGGATCGACACCAGCCGAACTCCGGACGGCCTCGCGTTTCAAGTTTTTTGTGCCGGTATCGCAGGCTGCTGCGCAGCGAACCTGGCAACGTCAAAAGAAGGTCGTCCCATCGTGGGAAGCCGCGCAAGCGGATCGAGAAGCCAGGCAGTGTGCGCCACGGAGCCGGCGTCAGCGCGAGCACCCAGGGCTGTGGCGCGTCGCGCAGCGCCCGCTGCAACGGGCTGTCGTTCTGCACCAGCGGGACTTTGAGGACGTCCGCATCAACCTGTCTGATCGTCTCGATCGCAGCCTTCAAAACGACGCTGCCTGCCCCAGCCCTGACGAGCGGTCCGCCATACTCCTCACCGGTCCCGCAGGTGAGCGGCGTTGCAATACGAAGCAGCCCGCTCCGGCTGATTGAAACGGGCCACAGTGCCAGCAAGTCCATATCGTCGCTCACCATGGCGATGCGGACACTTCCTCCGTGTGCGAGCACTCCCGAAGCGGCCAACGCGCAATATTCGAAGGTCATGTTTCCAGGGCAGTTTTCCGCATCCCGGGCAAGCGTTGACCATGCCTCGCGAAGCGAAGCCAGTGCCGTAGCGGAAGATATCGCACGGACTTCGCATTGCAGCGCTGTCAACCGCAGATCAGTCGCATACGCCGTCGTCATGATCGCCATAAGAACGTCCCGTTTGATCATCGCCGCCGCCAACGTTCGTTCAGCTTCGCCCCACCAGTCAACTGCAACTTCAGGGCCATTTATAAAATTTACTTCCTGTTGTGCACCTGACTTGCCTGCGGCGGTGCCTTCACATGTTTCCGCTTACACCTGCGGTGGAGACGACAGGGCGTGC
>Ga0137385_10001961_pt1 | contig 17446 bp, 19 predicted proteins | sample SagtaG_FD_104921 | JGI IMG/M metagenome (GOLD analysis project Ga0137385, IMG submission 104921) | Vadose zone soil microbial communities from Sagehorn Ranch, Mendocino, California, USA - Sage2_R_80_16 metaG | ecosystem: Environmental > Terrestrial > Soil > Vadose zone | place: USA: California... | reverse complement strand
CTGAATGTCGAACTCGGCCTCGGCCTGGGCCCGCTGCGCCTCGCTCTCCTCCAGGATCCGCTGCGCCTGGCTGCGCATCTCGTCCGCCTGGCGCTTGGAGGTGGTGAGGATCTCGTCCCGCTCCCGCTTGGAGGACGCCTTCATCTGGGCGACCTCACGCTCGGTGGTGGTACGGAGCTTGGCAATGTCGCGCTCGATGGCGGCGCGCTTCTCGGCCACCTCGTGGTCGGCCGTGGCGCGGAGCTTGGCCACCTCGCGCTCGGTCGTCGAGGTCAGCTCGTCAGCCTCGCGCCGGGCGCCGGTCCTGATAGCATCGGCCTCGCGCTCGGCCGATGACCTCAGGTCATCGGTCTCCCGCTTGGCGTTGGCCCGCAGCTCGGCCGCCTCGTTCTCGGCCGCGGCGCGGAGTTCCGCAGCCTCGACCTTGGCCGTCGCGTTGAACTCGTTGGCGGCGGTCCTGGCTTCCTGCAGGATCTCGGTGGCCTGTTCCTCGGCCAGCCTGAGCAGCTGCTCGATCCGGGAGCCGAGACCAGAGTAGGTGGGCCGTTCCTGCTCCTGGATCTGGCGGTGCGCGTCGGCCAGTTCCCTGTGCAGCGCCTGGACTTGCTCCCGGTGCTGGCGCAGTTCGCCGTCGATCTGCTTGAGATGCTCGTTGACCTGGTGCGGGTCGAAACCGCGCATGACCCTCGCGAAATCGCGCTGCGGGGTCTCCTCGAAGAAGTTGCTGAGCTGGGCATCAATGTCGGGCTGCATGTCGCCTAATCCTGGGGTAGACGCGGGGTCGACAGGGGAAACGCACACCCGGGCGGTCGCCGTCACGATTCCGGCCTCCGGGTCGGCGACGGGTACAAGCCGCCAAAACCCGACCGGCACGCAATTCCGCTCACCCGGTGCCTGGCAGCGTACTCCACCTTCTGCGGACTTGGCGGGGTGTTCGCGCGGGCTCTTGCTAAAGATCCTATTTATGACGTATCAAATTCTTTGCCCATTGTAGCTGAGAGTGAGGGGGTTGGTCGGGACTTCAGGGGCAACTGTGGCCATTGTGCAGGGTGAGGTCAGGCGGGCTGGCGTGCCTGCACCAGCTCGGTCAGGACGCCCCCCACGTCCCTGGGGTGCAGGAACGCGATTGAGCTGCCCATCGAGCCGCGTTGCGGCTCGGGGTTGACCGGCCGCACCCCGGTGGCGCTGATCGCCGCGAGCGCTGCCCTGATGTCCGGAACCCCGTAGGCGATGTGATGGATGCCCTCGCCGCGGCGTTCCAGGAAGCGCCCGACCGGCGTGTCGGGGCGGAGCGGCTCGAGCAATTGGATATACGACGTCCCGGCCGCGGCGTAGGCATCCCGCATCATCACCTCAGTTACACCCTGAAGCTCGTTCATCTCCCGGTCCACAACGACCAGGCCGAAGGTGGACTCGTAGAAGGCAACGGCGCCGGCCAGGTCCCGGCAGGCGATTCCCACGTGATCGATGCGGTCCAGCAACGACAGTCTCCATCCAGTAGCGGTTCCGGTCATGGGTATCGTTTCAGGCATGCGAGATGCGGTTATTGCCGGCGGGGCCAGAACGGCCGTCGGGCGCCTGCTCGGGTCGCTCAAGGATTTCACGGCGGCGGACCTGGGCGGCCTCGTGATCCGGGCGGCGCTGGAGCGGGCGGGCGCGCCCGCCGAGCGGGTCGATTACGTGATCATGGGCCAGGTCCTGCAGGCGGGCGCCGGGCAGAATCCGTCCCGGCAGGCGGCGGTGGCCGGCGGCATCCCGATGACGGTCCCTTCGCTCACGGTCAACAAGGTGTGCCTGTCCGGTCTGGACGCGATCGCGCTGGCCGCGCAGCTGATCAGGGCCGGGGAGTTCGACGTCGTGGTGGCCGGGGGCATGGAGTCGATGACCAGGGCGCCGCATCTTCTGCCCGGCATGCGCCAGGGCCTCAAGTTCGGCTCGGCCGAGCTGGTCGACGCGATAGCGTCCGACGGGCTGACCGACAGTTTCGATCACCTGTCGATGGGCGAGTCCACCGAGCGCCACAACGTGCGGCTGGGCATCAGCCGCGAGCAGCAGGATGAGTTCGCGGCCCGGTCGCACCAGCGGGCGGCCGAGGCGATCAAGAACGGGCTGCTGGCCGAGGAGATCGTGGCGGTCTCCGTGCCGCAGCGGCGCGGAGAGCCGGTGATCTTCGACACCGACGAGGGCGTGCGGGCCGATACCACGGCGGAAGCGCTGAGCCGGCTCCGTCCCGCGTTCGGCCAGGATGGCACGATCACCGCGGGCTCGGCCTCGCAGATCTCGGACGGGGCGTGCGCGGTGGTGGTGATGTCGGCGGAGGCGGCCGCGGCCTCAGGGGCGCCGGTGCTGGCCGAGATCGGCGCGCACGGCGTGGTAGCCGGCCCGGACAACTCGCTGCATTCCCAGCCGGCCAACGCGATTGCCCGCGCGCTCGGCAAGGCCGGGCGAGGCGTGGCTGACCTCGACCTGATCGAGATCAACGAGGCGTTCGCCGCGGTCGCGATCCAGTCCATGCGCGACCTGGGTGTCGGGCCGGATCAGGTCAACGTGAACGGCGGCGCGATCGCGATCGGCCACCCGATCGGGATGTCCGGCGCCAGGATCGCTCTGCACCTGGTGCATGAGCTGCGGCGCAGGGGCGGCGGCCTGGGAGCGGCCGCGCTCTGCGGTGGCGGCGGCCAGGGCGACGCGCTGCTGCTGCGGGTGCCAGCGCCCGGCCGTGGCTGAGGCCGGGGCGCCGTGGCCCGGGCGCGGTGCCCAGGCCCTGGGCCCCGGCGGCACCGCCGATCCCGCAGGCCTCGTCGCCGCCGCGCGCGACGGCGATCCCCGCGCCCTGGCCCGGCTTGTCTCGCTGGTCGAGAACGGCTCGCCGCGGCTGCGGGAGATCATGAAGCTGATCGCGCCGCTCACCGGCCAGGCCCGGATCATCGGCCTGACCGGGGCGCCCGGGGTGGGGAAGTCCACCGTCACCGGGGCGCTGGTCCGGGTCTACCGGGGCGAGGGGCTGCGGGTGGGCGTCCTCGCCGTCGACCCCACCTCGCCGTTCAGCGGCGGGGCGCTGCTCGGGGACCGGGTGCGGATGCAGGACCACGCCACCGACGGCGGGGTGTTCATCCGGTCCATGGCCAGCCGCGGGCACCTGGGCGGGCTGTCCTGGGCCGCGCCGCAGGCGCTGCGGATCCTGGACGCCGCTGGCTTCGACGTGATCATGATCGAGACCGTGGGGGTCGGCCAGGCCGAGGTCGCGATCGCGTCACTGGCCGATTCGACGCTGGTGATCGTCGCGCCGGGCATGGGCGACTCGGTCCAGGCGGCCAAGGCGGGGATCCTGGAGATCGCCGACATTTTCGTCGTGAACAAGAGCGACCGGCCGGGGGCACAGGAAGCGGTCAGGGACCTGCGCACGATGCTGGCGATGGCGGGCTACGGCCCGGGCGAATGGAAGCCGCCGATCGTCTCCGCGACGGCGGTCAGGGGAGAGGGGATCGACGACCTCGTCGGCCGGCTGCAGGCGCACGGCGCCTGGCTCGGCGAATCGGGCGAGCGGGACCGCAGGCGCCTGGCCCGCGCCAGCGAGGAGATCTCGGCGATCGCCGTGGCCGCGCTGCGGGAGCGGATCGGCGTGCTGCCGGGGGAGTCGCAGCTCGAGGACCTGGCCGGGCAGGTCGCCGCGGGCAAGCTGGACCCCTACGCGGCCGCGGACGAGCTCATCGGCGGCTAGCCGTTCGCACGGCGTTCCCGCTGGCCGAGCGGCCGAGCTCGGAACACCGCCATCCGGAAGCGCGTCATCCAGAACGCCGCCATCGGAAGCGCGTCATCCGGAACGCCGCCATCGGAAGCGCGTCATCCGGAACGCCGCCATCCGGAACGCCGCGCCATTGGCGACGCCATTCCATCCGGAAAAGTGGTCGGTTTCTGTCGTTCCAGCAGCTGAAAATGACCAACTTTCGGAGCCTGGAGCGGAACTCTGGGGCTTTGGGCTTAAGGCGGAGCTCCGGGGCTTTGGGCTTGAAGCGGAGCTCAGGGGCTTTGGGAACTTGAGCGGAGCTCAGGGTGCGGTCCGGGCTCGATCGGTGTCGGCCGCCGGGGCGCGGCCCGGATCGGTGTCGGCCTCGGCGGCGACCCGGTTGAGATCGGCACTGGCCGCTGCCGTCTGGTCGGCTTCAGCCCCGGGCGCTGTGGTCCGGACGGCTTCAGCACCGGCCGGTACGGCCCGGTCGGTGTCGGCCTCGCCCGCAGTAGCGGCCTGGTCGGCCGCGGCCGCCTCGATGGCCGACTCCATGATGGACTCGCTGCGCAGTCGTGCCTCGTAGGCGTGCTTGCCCCCGCGCACGCCGAACAGCCGCTTGGTGATCACGAGGTACAGCACCAGGGCCAGGTTGACGGCAAAGAAGATCACCCGGGGCACGGTGACCCGGTCGACCAGGTCGTAGATCTCGTAGGGCAGGCCGAGCGAGGTGGCCACCATCGCGAAGTACTCGCCCCAGCGCCGGTACAGCCACAGGCCGATGGCCTCGATCAACTCGATCACCGTGTACGCGGCCAGGCCGGCGGACACCAGCTTGATCGCGGTGGGGCTGAGGGTCAGCGCGTGCTGGATCGTGCCGACCAGCTTGGAGTTGTCGATGTTGTACCCGAATTGCTGGAACAGCGAGCGCAAGATCGGGCGCTCGCGGTTGAAGGCCTGCTCGAGCGACTCGCGGGAATACGCGAACCGCCATACGACGAAGGCCAGGACGCCTGCGGCCAGGCCGCGCAGGAACCGCTCGACCGCGAAAATCCGCAGGATGAACGCGCTGCGCACTTCCTTGCCGCGCCGCACGGCCGGTGCCTGTGCGGCCGGCCCTGACGCCAGCGGCTCGCCGGTCACGTACCCGCCGCAGCGCAGGCAGCGCCACGCCTCTCCGGATGCGGTCTGCGCGATCAGCCGCTTGCGCACGCCGATCTCGGCCGGGGCGTAGGTCACGTGCCCGTGGTGTCCGCAGCCAAGCAGGCTCCAGTCCATTTCCGCAGCCTACTTCTGTTGACTGCTTGACCTCGATCACGGGCGGACCAGGATCCCGTCGGCCATGGTGAGCACCTCGCCGCAGGCCAGGGCCAGCGCCGCGGGGTCATGTCCGATGGCGACGACGGTGGTGTCCCGGCCCAGATCGCGGATCGCGTCGGCGAGTGCGGCGGCTTCCCTCGGGTCGAGGTCGTCGAGCAGGCCGTCGATCAGCAGCAGGCTGGGCTGGTGCACGGCGGCAGCGGCCAGCCTGGCCCGCCGGGCGATCACGTCAGGCGCCGCGCGGAGCGGGACATCGGCCCAGGGCGTCAGCAGCAGCCGGTCCACGATCGCGGCGGCCAGCGGCCCCCGGTCCCTGGGAGGCAGCCGGGACAGCCTGGCCGCATGGTCGACCAGGCCGCGAACCCGGAACGCGGGCTGCGGCCTGGCGACCCTGCGCGCCACTCCTACCTGGCCGCGCACGGCGGACCGGCCGCGGGCCGTGGTCATGTCCTCGCCCAGCACGCGCAGCTCGCCGTAGGAGGGCCGGATGAGCCCGGCCAGCAGGTCGACCAGCGCCGTCGAACCCCCGTGGTCGGAAGCCCCTTGGCCGGACATACCGTGGCTGGACATACCGTGGCCGGGGAACCCGTGGCCGGATACACCGTGGCCGGATACACCGTGGCCGGATACACCGTGGCTGGAGATCGCGATGCCGAAGGCGGTTCTTCCCGAAACCGGAGATTCCAGGCGGAAGCTTGCCGAGCGGATTGCCCAGCCTCGTCCATGCCGAACGCCGACCCCCGCGGCGAGCACGGGCGCCGTCATCACCGCGGCGTGACCCGACCGCACTTGTTCCCCCGATGCTTGTCGGCCACAGCTCCCCAGCAGGCAATGTTACGTTCCGTAGCCAGGAGGATCCACGGGCATCGCCCCGTGTCGCGGGCCTGTCTCACGGGCCGGTGCCGCCGCTGCCGCCGCGGGCACGGCCGGGCGCGGGTCGGCGCGGCCGCTGCCGCGCCGCGGCGGCCGGTACCTTGAGCCTGTGCCGAAGCCGCTGGATCTGCCGTTCGATCCCATCGCGCGCGCGGCGGAGATCTGGGAGCGCAGGTTCGGGGATTCCCGCGCGATGGCCGCCGTCACCTCGATCATGCGGGCCCAGCAGATCCTGATCGCCGAGCTCGACGCGCTGCTGCGGCCGCACGGGCTGACGTTTGCGCGCTACGAGGCGCTGGTCCTGCTCCGGTTCAGCCGGCAGGGAGCGCTGCCGCTGCGGCTGATCGGGCAGCGGCTGATGGTCCACCCGACCAGCGTCACCAACATCATCAACCGGCTGGAGGCCCAGGGCCTGGTGGCGCGCAGGCCCAACCCGGCCGACGGGCGCGGGACGCTGGCCGAGATCACCGAGGCCGGCCGTGAGGTGGTCGGGCGTGCTACCGCGGACCTCATGGCCGCGGACTTCGGCCTGGGCGGTTACGACGCGGCGCAGCTACAGGAGATGTTCGCCATGCTGCGCGGGCTGCGGGTGAGCGCGGGGGACTTCAAAGAACCCTGACTCAGGGCGGTGTGCTGATTCAGGGTGAGCTGACCAGGTGCGGCCGCCAGGTGCTGCCCCCGTCGGTGGTGATGAACACCTCGTGCAGGCCCGGGTCGGCGGGCAGCGCCACGCCGTCGGCCGGGCTGGTCATCCCGACGTAGCTGAAGCCGGGTACCCCGGCCACGGCCCCGGCCGGGCTGGGCTGGGTCAGCCGCCAGCTTCCGCCGCCGTTGCCGGACAGGTAGATGCCCGCGTCGGTGGCGAGCACCACCACCTGGCCCTGGGCCGAGACCGAGGTGGCCAGCCCGGCCGGCGGCGCGGTCCCGCCGCCGGACCAGCTCACGCCGCCGTTGGTGGACTCGGTGACGGTCTTGTTCTGGGTGTCGCCGGCCGCGCTGGTGGCGCTGGTGCACACCAGCACCAGTCGGGCCGGGTCACCCGCGAGCAGGGCCGTGGCCGGCTGTCCCCCGGCCCCGGGCGCGCCCGGGGCGCACGGCGCGGCCTGGTTGACCGCGGTCCAGGCCGTGCCGTTGAGTGGCCCGCGCAGCAGCGCCCCGGACGGCGAGAGCAGGTAGCCGGTGCCTCCGCTCGGGTCGCCGGTGAGCACCAGGCTGGCGGACGCGGCCGCGCCGCCCGAGGCCGTCTGCAGGTTCGCGACCGGCCCGGGCACGGGCTGCCACTGGCCCCCGCTGGCCGGGGATGTGTAGAGCGAGAAGCTGGTGCAGTCGGCCGCGTATCCCGGGCCGTCCCCGGTGCAGGTGGCGAACACCGCGAACGCGCGGTCCCCGGCCGTCTCCAGGTCGGTGACCCGCAGCCCGTAGGTCTGCTCCTGGGTCCAGTGCCCCCCGCCGTCGTGGGTGACCCACAACTGCGGGCCGAACGCCCACCCGTCGTGGACGTCGAGGAACCGGATCTGGCTGACGCCCAGCGCTCCGCTGGGCGGCCCGGTCAGCGGCGCGCTCACCCCGTACCAGCTCGTGCCGTAGTCGGATGTGCCCGCCAGGGAGGTGCAGTAGGCCGTGGCACAGTGCCCGGGCGTGCCCGCCTGGCCGATCACGGCGCCGATGTGCGGGCCGATGAACGTGACCGACGTGGGCTGGAAGTTCGCCGGGACGGGGTTTCCTGACCCGCCCGGCGACAGAGATGACGTGGGCGGGGTGACCTTGGTACCGGAGTTTGCGTTCAGGCTCCCGTTGCCCTGGCCGGTCGCCTGCGGCTGCGCGGAGGGTGACGCCGCGCCGGCGGCCACGGACGGGCCGGCCTGGCCGCGGCCCTGCAGCAGCGGGCCGGCGACCCGCGGAACCGCCACGGCGGCCGCGATGACGATCACCACCCCCGCGGCGGACATCAGGGCCCGGTTGGCCTTGTGCCGGCGGGCCCGGCGCCTGACCCGCTCAAAGGTTCCCGGCGGCGGCGCGAGCGGCTCAACCTCGGCGTTCAGCCAGGCGTCGATGCTGTTGCGCGGGTCACTCATCCGGCTCTCCCAGCGCGGCCTTCAGGCGGGCGCGCGCGTGGTGCAGGTCCGCCTTGACCGTGCCCTCCGGCCGGCCGAGCATCGCGGCGACCTCGCGGACGCCGAAGCCCGCGTAGTAGTGCAGCAGGAACGCGCTGCGCAGCCGCGCGGGCAGCGCCTCGATGAGCGCGCGCACGTCCACGTCCTGCACCGGATGGTAGGTGGGGTCGAGCGGGGCGGCCGCGGTCAGGCTCCGGATCGCGCGCCGCTCCCGCCCGGACTTGCGCCAGTGATCCCGGACCAGGTTCGTGGCGATCATGTACAGGTAGCTCTGCGGGCTGTCCAGCGACGACCACCGGGCCAGCAGCCGGGTGAATGCCTCTGAGGCGATCTCGTGCGCGGTGTCATCGTCGTCCACGAGACGGCGGACCCAGCCGGCCAGCCTGGGGTAGCTGGCGTTGAAGAGTTCCTCGGCTGCGTTGCGGTCAACGGTCCGGAGCCTGGCCACCGAGTTCCCTTGCCTGATCGCCGATGCCGACGGCCCAAACCGTGGCCCCGGCACGGTCACGACGTCACCGAGGACCGCGGTGCGGCCCGCGTCACCTGCGCGATATTGCATTTGTTGTACCACACATTCGACGCGTCACTGAGATGGCTGGCCGGGCCCCGGTACGCGCCCAGACACTCCCTGAGTGCTGAGACGACGCAGCTGGCCAACTGGTTGGGCTGCGGCTGGGCGGTTTCGCTGCGCAGTCGCTGGCGTACACTGTGCCTAGATAGTAGGACGTCCTACTATCTGGCTACAGCCGCGCGCCGGAGGTTGCGAATGAATGCGCAGGGCCCTATGTATCGAGGCACCGCGGGGCAGGGCGCGGACCAGGGCCCAGACCAGGACCAGGGCCCAGGTCAGGACCAGGGCAGAGCGCGCTGGCAGCGCCGGTACGACGCGGCCCGGATCCGCGACGCGGACTTCACCACCTTGTCCGGGCTCGAGACCGACCCCGTGTACGGCCCGCAGGACGGCGCCGTGGTGCCCGGCTTCGAGCGCATCGGCTGGCCCGGGGAGTACCCGTTCACCCGCGGGCTCTACCCGGCCGGGTACCGCGGCCGGACCTGGACCATCCGGCAGTTCTCCGGGTTCGGCAACGCCACGGCGACCAACGAGCGGTACAAGATGCTGCTCAACCGCGGTGGCGGCGGCCTGTCGGTGGCGTTCGACATGCCGACGCTGATGGGGCGTGACTCCGACGACCGGCGGTCGGTCGGCGAGGTCGGGCACTGCGGCGTGGCCATCGACTCGGCGGCCGACATGGACGTCCTGTTCGCCGGGATCCCGCTCGCCGACGTCACCACGTCGATGACGATCAGCGGCCCGGCGGTGCCGGTGTTCTGCATGTACCTGGCCGCCGCCGAGCGCCAGGGCGCCGACCTGGGGAAACTGAACGGCACGCTGCAGACCGACATCTTCAAGGAGTACATCGCGCAGAAGGAATGGCTGTTCCCGCCCCAGCCGCACCTGAAGCTGATCGGCGACCTGATGGAGTACTGCGCGGAGCGCATCCCCGCCTACAAGCCGCTGTCGGTGTCCGGCTACCACATCAGGGAGGCGGGCTCCACGGCGGCGCAGGAGCTCGCGTACACGCTCGCCGACGGCTTCGGCTACGTGGAGCTCGGCCTGTCGCGCGGCCTTGACGTCGACGTGTTCGCGCCGGGCCTGTCGTTCTTCTTCGACGCGCACATCGACTTCTTCGAGGAGATCGCCAAGTTCCGGGCCGCGCGCCGGATCTGGGCGCGGTGGATGCGGGACGTCTACGGGGCGCGCACCGAGCGGGCCCAGTGGCTGCGGTTCCACACCCAGACCGCCGGGGTCTCGCTGACCGCGCAGCAGCCTGACAACAACGTGGTCCGGACCGCGATCGAGGCGCTGGCCGCGGTGCTCGGCGGGACCAACTCGCTGCACACCAACGCGCTGGACGAGGTGCTGGCACTGCCCAGCGAGAAGGCGGCCGAGATCGCGCTGCGCACCCAGCAGGTGATCATGGAGGAGACCGGTGTGGTCAACGTCGCCGACCCGCTCGGCGGCTCCTGGTACCTGGAGTCCCTCACCGACCGGCTGGAGGAAGAGGCCGAGCAGATCTTCGCCAGGATCCGCGCGATGAGCCCGGACGAGACCATGACCGGCGGGATCCTGCGGGGGATCGAGGAGGGCTGGTTCATGGCGGAGATCGCCGAGGCCGCGTTCGCCTACCAGCAGAAGCTGGAGAAGGGCGACAAGCGCGTGGTCGGCGTGAACTGCCTGGAGGACACGGTCGGCGAGCCGGTGGAGATCATGCGGGTGAGCCATGAGGTGGAGCGCGCGCAGGTGCGCGAGCTCGCCGAGCGCCGCCGGGAGCGCGACCAGGCAGCGGTCGGCGCGGCGCTGGCCGCGATGCTGGACGCGGCCAGGTCCGGGGCGAACGTGATCCCGGCCATGCTGGATGCCGCGCGCGCCGAGGCGACCCTGGGCGAGATCTGCGACACGCTGCGCGAGGAGTGGGGCAGTTATTCCGAGGCGCCCGCGTTCTGACCCGCCGCCCGCCCGGCCTCAGGCGGGGCTGGCGGTGGGCAGGCCGAGGACGGCGGCCGCGGACAGCAGCCGGTTGTCGTACGCCACGAACGCGGTCAGGTCGCGGCGGAGCGCGAGAGCCGAGGCCAGATGGATGGCGTCGACCGACGGCAGCTCGGGAGGCGGCAACGTCGCCGCGGTGTCGAGCACCTTGGTGCTGAGCCCGACCATCTGCACCCCCTTCATCTGGCGGTAGCTCCGCGGCAGGGCGCTCGGGTTGGCCCGCCACACGGCCCGTGGTACCTCGGTGCGGTGCAGAATGCTCGAGACCAGCGGCAGGTCGGCCCGCTCAGCCAGCCATTGCATCAGCGTGGGTGACTCGGCCTCGGCCAGGACCAGCTTCACCAGCGCCGAGGAGTCGAGGTAGATCAATACCGTTCCCCCTCGCGCGCTCGCTGCAGCATCTCGCTCGCGGTCGGCGCGCCGGGGGCTAGCTGCGGCGCCGGTTCCAGCTCGAGCAGGGTGCCCGGCTCCTCGGCAGGCAGGATGATCCCCTCCGCGATCAGCCGCTCCAGCGGGCTGTCCGGGTCCTTAGCCGGGACCAGGTGGGCTACCAGGCGGCCGCGGTTGGTGATGTCCACGGTGTACCCCTTCTCCGCGAGATCGACGTAGATGCTGGCGTTCTGCCGCAGCTCACGGAGGCCGATGCGGTGGGTGGCCCGCCTGCCGCGAGAGCGCATCCGCTCGGCCGCCGACCTGCCCATGGTGCTACTCATTAAGCCAATGTAGCACTTAATATACTACATAATTCTTTATGTAGCATCCCGCCGTTTTGGTTCGGCCGGCGCGCCCGCCCGATGCATGTCGCCGGGGTGGCCGGAGCGTAAGGTGCGCGTGTGACAGACCTGCCGCCACCGCTGAGCCGGGCGCTGCACAACGCGCTCCACGAGGAGCTGGACGCTGGCCAGCGCGCGGCGCTGCTCAGCTGGCTCGCCTTCGCGGCGACCTTCGCCACGGTGCGGGGCATCACCTGGAGCATCCGCGCGGGCAAGGGCCCCTTCCGGAACCTCAGCGCTGGGGGCGAGCACCTGCACCACTACCTGTGGGGCATCGGGCTGCTGACCGGGGTGGGCGCCATCGCCGTGCGCGGCGAGGATGCCCAGCGCAGGCATCCGGCGGTGGCCGTCAGCTACGGATCCGGCCTGGCGCTGATCATCGATGAGTTCGCCTTGCTGCTGGACCTCAAGGACGTGTACTGGGCCAGGCAGGGCCGGATCTCGGTCGACCTCGGCATCGGGGGCATCGCGACGGCCGGGTCCTACTTCGCGGCGCTGCCCGTGCTGCGCGCGGTCCGGCGCGGCCGTAGCCGGACCGCGGACGGCCGAAGCGGTGCCGCCAGGTAGCCAGGACGGGGACGGGCCGGCCATAGTGCCAGGGCATTCTGCTGCATGCGGCAGGATAGAGACATGCAGCAGCCGCGGGATTTCTCCCTTCACGGCGCCGTAGACCTGGGCGCCCGGCAGGCCGCCGCGCAGCGCAGGCAGCAGGCGGCCAAGGCCTCGGGCCCTGGCGACCAGGCAGGCGCCCCGTCGGGCCACGTGATCGATGTCACCGATCAGACCTTCAACGCCGATGTGGTCGACCGGTCGCGCACCGTCCCCGTGATCCTGGATCTGTGGGCGGAGTGGTGCGGGCCATGCAAGCAGCTGTCGCCGGTGCTGGAGAAGCTGGCCGCCGAGGCTGACGGCGCATGGATCCTCGCCAAGGTGGACGTCGACGCTAATCCGCAACTGAGCGCCGCGCTCCAGGTGCAGTCCATTCCCATGGTCGTGGCCGTCGTCGCCGGGCAGGTGGTGGACGGCTTCCTCGGCGCTCTGCCCGAGGCCAATGTGCGGGAGTGGCTCGCCCAGATCATGCAGGTCGCCGAGCAGCTCGGCCTGGCGGGCCAGGGCCCGGCCGGCGGCGAGGCTGACCAGCAGGACGGGGAGCGCCCGGCCGGCCCGCAGGCCGCTGGCGCGCCTGGCCCGGGGCAGGCCGGCCCAGGCCCCCGGCCGGGTCCGGGAGGGGCGGCGGGCCCGCCCGGGCCGGGAATGAGCCGGGGCGGCCCCGGCCCCGGTGACGCCTTCGCCGACCCCGGATTCGGCGAGGCACAGCAGGCCATGGAGCGCGGTGACCTGGACGGCGCGGCGGCAGCATTCGAGAAGGTGCTCGCGTCGGCGCCCGGGCACCCGGCCGCCACGATGGGGCTCGCCCAGGTGGACCTGATCCGGCGGGTGAACTCCTACGACCAGGCGAAGGTCCACCGGGACGCCGACGACAACCCGAGCGATCCCGACGCCCAGGCCCGGGTGGCCGACATCGACGTGGCCATGGGCAAGATCGAGGCCGGATTCGACCGCCTGCTGGACACGATCGGGCAGACCTCGGGCGACGAGCGGGACCGGGCCCGGGTGCACCTGCTCAAACTGTTCGACGTCTTCCCGCCGCGGGACCCGCGGGTCACCAAGGCCAGGGCCACGCTGTCCAGCCTGCTGTTCTGAGCCTGTCACCCATGTATCCGGCCCAGGCCGCGGCCAGCCGGCCAGCCGGCCGCGCTAGAGAGCCACGCCACGCTCGCCAATAGGGTGAACGGCACTTAGCTGCGCAAAGAGCCGGCCGGGTCGTGCAGCCCGGCGTCGGCGAGCTGCTCCAGCGCGGGCAGGGCCGTGGCCAGCGCGGCGAGCTGGTCCGAGGACAGCGTCAGCAGGCTGTCGGCGAGCTGGATCGTGTTTTCCTGCCGGATCCGGTCCAGCACCTCATGCCCCGTAACGGTGACGACCAGCGTCCACGCGCGGGCATCACCGGGCACCGCGCAGCGCCGCACGTAGCCCTGGTCCTCGAGCGCGCTCACCAGCCGGGTCAGTGTGGAGGGCGCGATCCGCTCCGCGGCGGCCAGGTCGCCGAGGCGCAGCGGCCCGGCCTGCTCGACGGTGGCCAGCGCCGCGAGCTGGGTCGGCGTCAGGCCGGCCAGCTCATGCTTGCGCAGCAGCCGGGACAGCCGCGCGATCGCGACCCGCAGCCGGGTGACGTCCACCGTGGGCGCGTCGGCGAGCACGGCCGTGGCCGTCCGCTGTCCATCCGGCCGGCTGCCGTCCGCCGGCCCGCTGTCCATCCGCCCGCCGTCTGCCCGCCCGCCGTCTGCCCGGCCACCGTCTTGCTGGCCGGCCTCCCCGCCGCCGGTGCTTGCCTCAGACACCCCTTAAGCGTACGTGTCTCAGGGGCATCGGCCGACTTTGGCATTCATGCGGTAGGCGCTGCACGAACTTTCAGGAATCTGGCGCATCATGGATGCATGGAGGCTGAATCGCTCGGCGGCCGGCTTCTCGTGGCCACGCCGCTGCTCGGTGACCCCAATTTCCGGCGCACCGTGATCTTGATCGTGGAGGATGAGCCGGAAGAGGGAACGCTCGGCGTTGTGCTGAACCGCCCGACCGAGGTCCAGGTCGGGCAGGTCCTTGAGTCGTGGACGGAACTCGTCACCGGGCCGACCGTGGTGTTCAAGGGCGGACCGGTCTCCCCGAACAGCGCCCTGGCGCTGGCCCTGGCCCAGGGCGAGGAGGAGCCGCTGGGCTGGCGCTCGCTGGACGGGTCCAGCCTGATGTCCAGGATCGGGCTGGTCGACCTGGAGGCCCCGCCCGAGCTGCTCGCCGGGGGCATCACGTCGCTGCGGGTCTTCGCGGGTTACGCCGGCTGGGGACCGGGCCAGCTGCAGGCCGAAATCGAGGAAGGCGCCTGGTATGTGCTCACCGGCGAGCCCACCGACGCGTTCCTGGCCGAGCCGGACCGGCTCTGGCTTGAGGTGCTCCGGCGGCAGGGTGGCGAGTTCGCGATCGTGGCCACCTACCCCGACGATCCCATGCTCAACTGAGCCCGCCTGGGACGGCAGCGTAGAATCGGTGCCTGTGAGCACAGAAGTCATGCCAGGAAGCGAAGTCAGGGAAGACACCCGCACCGTCCCGGATCTCTCTCATGGCGACGGTGATCACGAGCGATTTGCCCATTATGTCGACAAAGACAAGATCGTCGACAGCGCCGTGACCGGGACGCCCGTGGTCGCGCTGTGCGGCAAGGTCTGGGTGCCTAGCCGCGATCCCAAGCGCTTTCCCGTGTGCCCCGAGTGCAAAGAGATCTACGAGTCGCTGCCGGAGGGCAAGGACTAAGCAGCACGCGTGGACGGGACTCCGCGGCCGGGTGGTGATGGTCACCGGCGGCAGCGGCGGCGCAGGCGGGTCAGTTCCCGTCGGCCCCGACGGGGCTCCCGGTCAGGTCGACCCCTGCCGTGCGCATCTCGTCGAGAGCCGCCTTGGTCGTGTCCGCGGCAACGCCCGCGGTGAGATCAAGCAGCACCCGGGTGGTGAAGCCCGCGGTTGCGGCGTCGGTGGCCGTGGCCCGCACGCAGTGGTCGGTGGCGATCCCGGCGACGTCCACGGCGGTGACGCCGCGCTCGCGAAGCCAGGCGGCCAGCGGGGTGCCGCCGGCATCCGCGCCCTCGAACCCGCTGTAGGCGGCCGAATGCGCACCCTTGCGGAACACCGCCTCGAACGCGCTCGTGTCCAGGCCGGGATGAAAGTCCGCGCCGGGCGTGCCGGCCACGCAGTGCGGCGGCCAGGTCCTGACGAAGTCGGGCGCAGCGGAAAAATGCGGCCCGGGATCGACGTGATGGTCCTGCGTCGCCACGATGTACGCGTACCTGTCGCGGCCGGAGCCGGCCAGATAGCCGCTTATCGCGCGGGCCACCTCGGCACCCCCGGTCACGGCGAGTGAGCCACCCTCGCAGAAATCGTTCTGTACATCGACGATCACCAGCGCTCTGGCCACACGCCGAGCCTATCCAGGCCAGCAACCCCGGCCGGCCCCGGGTGCCGGAGGGGCGGCCCCGCGGGTCGCAACGTACCCGCGGGGCCGCCCTGGCCGAGGCGGATGGGCTATCGCTGGGCCACGCGGAACGCCCGGGTGGATATCGCGGCGGTGACCAGCAGGGCGACGGCCAGGAAGCCGGCGTAGGCGCCCACCGTGCCCCAGGGCGGATGAGCGCCGATCGCCTCGCGCCCGGCGCTGGCCGCCCAGTTCACCGGGTTGTACCTGGCGGTCGCGGCGATCCAGCCGGGCACCAGCCGCAGCGAGAGGAACGCCCCGGACAGGAACGTCAGCGGCATCACCAGCGTGGTGGACGCGGCAATGAGCGTCTCGCGCTGGCGGGACAGCAGCGCCAGCCCGTTGGAGAGCCCGGCCATGGCCAGCGCGAGCAGCACGGAGACCCCGATGAGGGCCGCGATGCCCCCGGCGCCGCCGGGGAAGGTCGCCCCGGTGCCCCAGCCGATCGCGATGATGATGGCCGACTGCACGACGGTGGTCACGGCCTGGTAGGCGAGCGTGGCCGAGATCAGCACGCTGCGCGGGATGGGAGCGGTCAGGAACCGGTCCATCACGCCACTGTTCATGTCCTCGATGTAGGACATCCCGGTCCAGCTGGCCGAGAACAGCGCGGTCATGATCACCACGCCGGGCGTCAGGTAGGTGATGTAGTTCCCGCCGCCGAACCCGGGTATCTCGGCCACGTTCCTGAACAGGGCCCCGAAGAGCAGCAGCCAGATGACGGGCTGGGTGAGCGTGATGCCGATGACCGCGGGCTGGCGGTAGAGCTGGCGCAGGTAGCGGTTGGTGAGCAGTACCCACGACTGCCGGGCGAAGTTCATGACTGTGAAGTTCATGACACGGTGATCCCTTCTGCCTGCCGGAACGAGCGGCCGGCGTAGTGCAGGTAGACGTCGTCCAGCGACGGACGGGCGACGGTGACGGACAGCACAGGGACTCCCGCTGCCTCAAGTCCCGCGAGCACGGCGGGCAGCGCCCGCGGCCCGTCGGCGACCCGGGCCCGCAGCACGGCCCCGTTCGCGGTCACGTGCCGGACCTGCGCAACCCGGGCCAAGGCCGCATCGGCCTGCAGCACCTGCCCGGCGTCGCCGAGCTCGAGCAGCACCGAATCACCCTGCAGCTCGGCCTTGAGCTGATCGGAGGTTCCCTGGGCGACGATCCGGCCCCGGTCCACGATCGCGATCCTGGCCGCGAACTGGTCGGCTTCCTCCAGGTAGTGGGTGGTGACCAGGATCGTCGTCCCGGCGTCCGCGGCCAGGCCGGTGAGCACCGCCCACAGCTCGGAGCGGCCCTCAGGGTCGAGCCCGGTGGTGGGCTCGTCGAGGAACAGCACCGCCGGGCTGTGCACCAGCGCGGTGGCGACGTCCAGGCGCCGCCGCATGCCGCCCGAGTAGGTGCGCACCTGGCGGCGTGCGGCCTCGGTCAGGCCGAACTGCTCAAGCAGCTCATCCACGCGGCGCCGCAGGTCCTTGCCTCGCATCCGGTTGATCTTGCCTTGCAGCACCAGGTTCTCGTAGCCGGTCAGATCGCTCACGGCACCGCTGCGCTGGCCCACCGCGCCGATCACCGACCGGACCCGGCCCGGCTGCCTGAGAACGTCGATCCCGGCCACGGTCGCCCTTCCCGCATCCGGCCTGGTCAGCGTGGTCAGGATGCGCACGGTCGTGGTCTTGCCAGCGCCGTTAGGGCCGAGCAGGGCGAAGACCGTGCCTGCCCCGACCGAGAAGCTCAGCCCGTCCAGCGCGCGCACCTCGCCCGCCTTGCCTAGACCGCCGGCCTTTCCTGCCCCGCCGCGGCGGCCCTGGTACACCTTGCGGAGCCCCTCCGCCGCCACGGCCGCTCCAGGCACCGTCCCGGGCGCAGCCAGTTCAGCCGTAGCCGTGCCGGTCACAGCTGCCCCAGTCATAGCTACCTCGGACATCTCCACCTCCAGAACAACGTTCTCTAACCGAACAACGTTCATTCAGAACATTGGTCTACTACAGAACGCTGTTCGCGTCAAGTACACTGCTG
>Ga0137385_10001952_pt1 | contig 17479 bp, 10 predicted proteins | sample SagtaG_FD_104921 | JGI IMG/M metagenome (GOLD analysis project Ga0137385, IMG submission 104921) | Vadose zone soil microbial communities from Sagehorn Ranch, Mendocino, California, USA - Sage2_R_80_16 metaG | ecosystem: Environmental > Terrestrial > Soil > Vadose zone | place: USA: California... | reverse complement strand
TGGATCACCTCTCTACTGCGCTCATTCGAGCGAGAGAGCGCTTGCGGCACAAGCGCGAGGTCATTCGCAGTTGTTCGCGACAATGTGGCTATTCGGTTTAGTTTCTTAGCGCGAGATCAGTAATACTCCCATTCATCTTTTCTTGCCCACGGAATCATCTCACCCTACTGGAAAACGGGGTGTGAAACAGATGCTATTATTGCCGGGGCAGTGAAAGGGTCATAAGCAGTGAGAATTTTCCAGGATATCCCTTCAGGGAATGGGGATAAGGCGATACAGGAGGCTAGCGCTGCAATTCTCGAGAGCGCGCAGGAATTGCACTTACTATCCCGAAAATGGTCACTGGCAGAATTGCAACTTGATAATGAGGACTTTGCATGGCTTTGTGGCTGGGCGTGTAATCTGAGCGGGAAAACTGTTCAGTTGTACTTAGAAGAGCGGCCCTGGCAGACATTGCAAATAGGAAACCGCAAATGTACATACTCAGCTGCACTTGGAACGCTCCTGTTGCTCTTCACGGCGGAAACGGCACGCCGGAAAGCCACCGAAGGCTTTCTCTGGTCAATATTCCAACATGATTGCTTTCTCACAAGTACTACACGTGTTCTTTATACAGGAGGTCAACCGACTCGCGCCTATAAAGATGTATTGGAAGGAGGGGCCAGATGGCTCAATCTTCGTCACGTCTTTGGTGTTGAGGGACTGCAAAACTGGTTCGATACGGTCTACCTACAATTCGGTTTCACCTACGGGGGATTTCATCGTGGACTTCCAGAGTGGCTGGTTGGGCAAGGGCGAACGCAGGCTATTCAGCATTTGCTGGATGGGCCGATGCAAAGCGATACGTTCCGTACCTTATGGGATGCGCTTCGTAACTTTCGGCGAAAAAACTTGAGAGCGGAACAACTGCGATCGAGGATTGCGAACAATCCCTGGATATTACCAGAATGGATTGATGATCTTCTAACGCAGGCTACTGCACGGATTGAGATAGGGGCGGGGACAGAAACGGATAGTGCAGAACTCGGCGATGAGATAATCCCGTTTGTTACCGAACCAAACCTCAGTTGGGATTCACCGAATGCTCCCCAGTTTCTTTGCTATGTTACCAATATCGCGCAATTTGAGCTCACAGAACCGACCTACTATGTGATGATAAATGGACAGGTGTACACTCAATTACAGAGAAGCCCTGATGGAATTTATATATTGTATCCATCAGAAGAGATCACGTTACCGACAATGCTCCCGATTCTCGTTGCAACGCTTATCTCCTCAACTGGGCAAGTTATAGCCAGCAATACTCTTACCCTGTGGGATATAAATGATGGCATTACTGTGTTTCGGGCATCATCTGGGAGGCGTATTGACGCTTGGCAGGACCTGATGCGTTCGGAGGCGGCCTACTTCATTGTCACCATACCAGATATCACTATTTCGCCTCAACCATCCTATTGGTACAAACTTGATACCCAGGGGACGATGCTTTCTTTGCTGAATGCCGGATGGCCTACCTCTATAAACATGCAATTGGATGGGCAGCAATTCTGGCAACCCAATATAAATAATCTCACAAAACGAGAAGAGCCTCGTTGGGCGCAGTCAGTGGATGTATCACTCCGTGATACATCCAACCAGGTCTCCTTCGGAGATCTGGTGCAGGCGACAATCCGCCATCCGAAAGATGTAAGCATCTCTTTTATTCGCTTGGGCTCAAAACCTGTCGATTTTACAGACGAAATTGGGGAATCAACTCTCACCGAGCCGATCGCGATCAACCCAGATATGTTCTTTCATGGCTCGCATCTTGCCGAACTCAGTTTTACTATTGGTATGATGAAAGATTCATCTTTTGTCCGTATTACTCGCAGCATCAGTATCGAAGTTCTAGGAGCTGCGATGCTCACTATCCAGGGCTGGGTAGCGGTCAAACCAGATATGACAATCACGGTTGAGCAGGCCAAAACCTTCCCGGTCCAAATATTCAGGCCACACATTAAAGAATGGGCATTGCTGGAGGGTGATTCCTGGATCGGGCGTCCGCAGGCTACTCCTCGTCCGATCGGCTCACTTGCCGGATTAGGAGCATCGATGAGACTTCGTCGTGGTCCATACAATGCGATTGAGCCGGATGTACCCCTGGTGCGTGAAGTGGTGAACCGAGGTATTATCGTCGACATGAAGCTGCGTCATGAACATGACGACACTGCGTATGACATCCATCTTACCTATCCAATTGAGCTAGACGAGCAACATGAGGTGATTATTTGGGATGAATGCGGCCAGCTTCATGTCAGCGATCCAGATTATACACTGGTACAGTTACGACAAACCGGCACCTGGATCTTAGAACTGCCAGAGGCTGCCGCGCGACCACTCGTTATTGCCATCGCTTACAACAGGGTACGGCTCGGAGCATGGTGGGAGAACGATTGGACCTATATGTTGCTGCAGAACACACAAGATGTCAAAACGAAAGCAACCATGCTCCGCTGGTTTCAGCTACCAATCTTGAGCGACCTCAGTCGTGCCCAGGTGCGACAGTTTGTGGACCACTCGGGAAGTACTATTCTGCCGATATGGCTATCGAATGCTCCACTTCAGCTCGATCTACGATGGACCGGAGCAGATGAGCAGTGGCTCGCCTCGGTACGCATACTCTTCAGGCGCTGGCAACCCGACGAAATGGCCGCGCGACAATTGGTGACGCAGCTGGGAGGATCAGATGAGAACCTGGAGGATCCGTTGCTCCGCACTGCCTGGCGGCTTATGCGGGTCGATCCGCTGCTCATGGGAAAAGTATTGCAGCCCTTTGTGTCCAACGCCTATCTTCCTCAATTTGGTACGAGCGCCGTACGCAAGCTCTTTCGCACACTGTTGTCTACGTTGGCCGAAGCCCTCAACGAAAATGATTTACAACAAAAAAAGACTGAATTGATGAAATCAACTTCTGACACAATGGGATATGTTGATCCCTACTTCATTCGCAGAGGGCTTCTAGAACCCGCACTACGGGCGTTCAACCGTAGTACTATTACGCCGTTGGAAGAGAACAATATTGCCCTGGCACTCAGCATTGAACCTTTCCGGCGCCTATTAGGCATTCGCGTTCTCGAAAGTATCGAACAGTCCATTGTTACCAGGAGGTAAGGGCGCCATGAGTCAACTCGATGCTATTGCCCTGTCGCAGGCAGTGAAGCAACGTCTTGTCGATTTTGCATTAGACGATCACTTTGTGCGAGATGGCCAGCTTACGGGTATATGCCGTGAGATATGGTCAGGCGCCCCAGAAAAGGGAGGATTGCTGAGCGATCTATGGATCGAGGGCGCATTCCCGGCAAAAGCTGCCCTCGAATCGGTAGAAGATCTGGTCAAGCAAGGGCGATTCAATGCTGAACTCTGCCGCCAACTGGATAAACGAGGGGCGGTACCCAAACAACGCCCGCTTTACCTTCACCAGCGCGACGCAATCCTTGAGGCGCAATCCACGTATTCCAATGGAGCCAAACCTGGCCTTGTCGTTACGGCGGCCACGGGCGCCGGAAAAACGGAAAGCTTTCTCCTGCCCATTCTCAACGATCTCTTTACGAATCGTGAAGATAGCCGATCTGGCGTCAAATGCATTATCCTCTATCCTATGAACGCCCTCGTCAATGACCAGGTGGATCGCCTTTATGAATGGTTGCAAGGGCAACGCATCGTGACCCTTTTTCATTTTACGAGCGAAACGCCGGAAGATTGTTCCCGCGCAGATAGAGAAGGCGTCCTTGTTTGGGATGCCTGCCGGATGCGGACGCGGCGCGAGGCGCGGGGGCTGGAAACGCACGACGGAAAAACGATTGATATCACGACTTCATCACGTAGGCCAGTTCCTGATATTATCATTACCAACTATTCGATGCTGGAATATACGCTCAGTCGTCCACAGGATGCAGTGTTTTTCGGGAAAGCATTGCGGGCCATTGTGCTGGATGAAGCGCATCTCTACACCGGGACGTTAGCAGCAGAAATCACACTCCTGCTCCGCCGTCTACTTGATCGCTGTCAGCTACTACCAGAAGACGTTCTCCAAATAGCGACCTCCGCCACCATCGGAAAAGAGACAGATGCGTCGGAAGAGTTAGAATGCTTTGCAGCGCAGTTATTCAGCAAAGACCAGTCTCTCATCAAAGTCATTCGCGGGGAATCGACACGCATCTCACTGCCACCCGAAGCTCCTCCACAGCGCTTGCCCTTTGCCAACACGATTGCAGAGCGTACCTGGCTCACCGGCCGAACCATCGAACTTAACACGCCTCAAAGCGAAGCTATCCTCGCAACAAATGCTACGATGTGCCAGACACTCGCTGGAAGCCTGACGTTACTTGTTGATGAGCAGGTCGTCAAAGAGGCGATCAGGAGAAGTGATAACAAACCTGCCCTTCTACTTTACCATGCTCTTGGGCATTCACCGCTACTCCGCAGACTCGAAACTCTTCTTTGGGAGCGCAAGCAGTTATCTCTCCCTGATCTTGCACAGCGCCTCTGGGAAACTGCCGATGAAGATGCGAGGCAGGCAACGATGCTTTTGTTGCAAATGGGAGCGGCAGCGCGTCGCACCGTCTCCGACTATCCCCTTCTGCCTCATCGTATTCACTTGCTGGCCCGACCTACTGATGGTTTAGTAGTATGCTTGAATAGCAAATGTAGTGGGCCTGATTATCTTAAGTTGTCCGGCTTCGGCTGCGTCGCCGAAGGATTGCATGACCGTTGTGCCTACTGTCAGAGCGCCACGTTGTCGCTCTACCGCTGCGCTAATTGCGGAAAATGGGTCGTGGCTGGCGTCAAAGATCAAACATCTACATATCTAAAGCCTGTTCCCTCACTTCATTCATCAAGAGATACACAGTTCTTGGCGTTTGAGCCGTATCCAGATGCAGTGCAGATCAATATCGACAGTGAAACCGGTCAGTATGGTAACAACGGACGCCTCTTCTATACAATTAAACTGTGTCCCTGGTGCAATGCTGACGACGTTGAAAATTGGAAACCATTTGCGCAGCTTCCCACGCTGGCCCTCTCAATTCTCGCAGAGAGCGTGCTGACCGAGCTTCCTGTGTATCCCGCACCGTATAACCGCTGGCTACCTGCGCGTGGGCGGCGAATGCTCGTCTTTAGTGACAGCCGACAAAGCGCAGCACGACTTGGCCCACGCCTGACACGGCAGCATGAAATACAATTGGTTCGTTCTGCAATGGTGCAGTGTTTAAGAGAGTCGCCTGTCGTTGATGCGGCGCTCATGGGGGTAATCCAGGACGAAATTGCCAGCCTGGAACAACAGCTAGCACAAGATACCCTCTCTCTTCCACTGCGCCAACATAAAGCTCGTCAGCTTGAGCAGGCGCGTCGGCAACTCACTGAATACGGCGTGGGTGGTTCGTTGGATCACTGGATAGATGCTCTAGCGAATATCATTGTTGTGCAGGAACTGATTGACGCAGAATCATCGGCGCAACATGAGGCTACTAGCTGGTTACAGCATCCTCAAGAGTACTGGGACAAGAACGCCTCGCATATTCAGGAACGCCTCAAATCGCTGCTGGCACGCGAATTTGCCAGACCAACCCAACAGAAGATATCCCTAGAAACGCTTGGATTAGCCGAAGTGACCTACCCCGGTCTGGACGCTCTCACTCTACCGGAGCATCTTGAGGGAACGCTGCCAACTCGTGCAGTCCGCGAGCGGTTACGAACATATTGGACGGCATTTCTAGCTGCCTTGTGCGATACCTTGCGTACCGATGGCGTTATAACCCTGGGATCAGATGAAGAAGATAAAGCCTACCAATTTGCCATATTGATTGGTAATTGGTGTACTGAGGACAAAGAGTTAATTATGCGCTCAGTGCGCTTTGTAGGCGCCACGAATAAACAGCGCCGTCGCAGGTTTGCGGCAGAGGTAGTGAGGAAATGTGGTATCCCTGATAGCGATATTGATCGTTATGCTCAAGCATTGCTCAGAGCAGCATTTCAGCAATTGTGTGAGAAAGGGGGGAAGTCCCTGGCATGGTTAGAGATCAAGCAGAGACAGTCAAAAGAGGGTGGAGCGACACAGGCAATTCGCATCAAGTTTTCAGGGCTAGGACTGAGGCGGCCTCTAGCGCTCTATCGCGGCGTGACAACCGGTCATATATGGCTTCGAGAGGTATTAGGATGCGCTCCTGAAACCGGGTGTAATCACTTAGAGCGGGTCGATGATGAGCAATTGGATAACGATCCACGTATTATGCGCCAGCGCCGTGAGTTCACTTCCTCACCCGTTTTCACTATTGGGCTATGGGCAGAAGAGCATAGCGCCCAACTCTCTCCAAAGGAAAACCGCCGATTACAAGATTTGTTCAAGGCCGGTATACGTAATATTCTGAGTTCGACGACCACCATGGAGCTTGGTATTGACATTGGTGGCTTGAATGCCGTACTGATGAGCAATGTCCCGCCCGGCAAAGCGAACTACTTACAGCGAGCAGGACGGGCGGGACGCCGTACTGATGGTTCTTCAATCGTGGTGACATTTTGTCATCCACATCCATTTGATAGAGAGGTCTTTCTCCGTTTTGGCGCATATCTTGCCCGCCCGCTGCGCCGCCCGAACGTCTTTCTTGATCGCAAACGTATTGTAATTCGGCATAGCCATGCCTTTCTACTAGGAAACTTTTTTCGCGAGATCTACCCACCGAACACGCATGTAGGCGCAATGAAAGCCTTTGGGGATATGGGACACTTCTATGGTGTGTCGCTTCCTCCGAAGTGGGAGAGAGTAGCAGAGAAACCCCCGAATCAGCCATACAGGCCCGATTGGACGCCGCCAGCAAGCGCTGTGTGGTGGAATCCGGCTTGTCACGAACTAGGGTTGGAAGGACAGTTCCTCGCATATCTCTGTTGGATACGAGATTGGGGCCAAGCAGAGATGCGACCCCATCTGGAGCGTCTTTTTCAAGATACCGTGGCTGCTGTATTGCTCGACGATTGGGTTGCATTCCTGGACGAGATCATTGACGATTTTGCGTCTGCGGTTCGCCAATGGCGAGCCGATTTCGACGCCATGTTCAGAGCATGGCAGCAAATAGACACCACCAACACAGCTCATCCTCGTGCGCAAGCCAATGCCTTGCGCTATCAAATGGCGGCATTGTATGAAACAACCGTCATCGAAGCGCTCGCCGATCAGCAGTTTGTGCCGCGCTATGGCTTCCCCATCGGGACACAACGACTACGCGTTATCATTCCTGATGAACGACATCCTGACAGAATTCGAGAAGAGGATCAATATCGTCTTGAGCGCAGTGGACTGGTAGCGATGAGTGAATATGTCCCTGGTTCGCAGTTGCTCGTCGGTGGAAAACTGGTGACTTCGCATGGGTTGCTCAAACACTGGACTGGAGCCGACATCAATAACTATCTTGGATTGCGAGGGCAATATACCACCTGCATCAATAACCATCTGTACTATAAGATTGCAACTGGCTCCCTGGGAATTTGCCCTATTTGTGGAGGTGAGCCGAAGAGTAGTCCTAGGGATTTTCTCTTGCCCATGCATGGCTTTAGTAGCGCGGCTTGGGACCCGCCTAAAATCAGTACCGATGTTGAGCACGTTGGACACACCGAGCAAGCCACCATTACCTTTATTCAGCGCGATGGAGCAGATATTGAAGAGCAAACTCAATTTGGAGGTATCGTTGGGTTGCGAGCATTATATCGGGAAGATGGAGAACTCCTTGTTTACAATGCTGGTGAAGACCAGAAAGGCTTCGCGATCTGCCTGAAATGCGGCTATGCTGATAGTGAAAAGTATCTGGGAGACGGAAAAATAAAGCTTCCATCTTTGTTCGAACAGCATGCGCCGCTGACATCAACAAAAGAAGAGAGATTTTGTTGGGGGAATCGTGAAACGCCGGGAGTGTTACGCAATCATGCATTGGCCGCCAGACAAACCACAGACATCTTACTGCTTGATTTCTCATCATGCCTGTACCACCTTGCAAACAATGCAGGGCTCCTCTGGACGCTTACTCAAGCTTTAGAAATCAGTGGTTCGAAACTGCTGGAATTAGATAGCCGTGAACTGGGAACGCTGGTTGTTCCTGCTGGAGAACGAGGAAGTGGATTGGGAGCAGTGCTGTACGATAATGTGCCGGGAGGAGCTGGACATGTGCGCGAACTACTGGCGATTGGGAGGCAGTGGCTCGAAGAGGCTCGCAATGTGATGTTTGTGAATGAACAGCACAATGAAACGTGTGAAACGGCGTGCCTGGATTGCCTACTGACATTCGATGCGCGGGAACCGATGCGACGTGGTTTATTTCAGAGGCAATTGGCTATTCGTGTACTCGACGCCTTGTTGAGCGGAATAGAGTTGTCAGAGATACAACAGACCCCGACGGATATATCAGTATTGCTAGCATCTCAGCCTGTAGCGTCACCGACTGAAGAACCATCTCTTAATACCTCTCCAGCCAGAACGACTGAGGAGAGACTCCAACGGGCAAGTCAGCTCATAGCGAAGCGAGGCAACCGCCGAATAAAGTCATAATGGTAGAATATGAGTATTCAGCGCGGACAATCTCTTGAGAGCTAATCTCGGTCAATTGGCTTATATGTTACAATTTATGTGAAATAAACTCACCTATAGCAAGGTTAGAGACGCATGTAGAGGCTTGCAATGATCGCGGAAATCTTAGCCAACGCGCTGGGAGGAATACTCAGTGAAGTGTTTGGCAATGTGTTGAAGCAGCCGATCAAACGGTTGCTTGACGAGCATAGCATGCGTGGTGCTCTCACTGTTGCAGTTAAGCATGCCGAGGAACGTTTCGCCCGTGAATATAGAGTCTCCGACGCTGAACTCACTGATGCATTGATTGCGCAATCTCGTTTCGCCGATATACCAAGTATACAGGTAGCTCTAAGGGAGATGCTCACTCATCCGTTTCATGATCCCGCCCAATCAGTAGCAACACTTCAGCGGACATTTAGCGATGTGCTCCCATCGCGAGTTGACCGTACACGGGTTGATGCCGCTGTAAACGCCTTCTTGCACTATTTGGGCCAGGAGGTACTGTATGTTCCACAGTTGCAGCACCTCTACGCACTGGCTTTTCAAAAAGTAAGTGCTGAGAGCAATCGCAGCATCGCTGCCAGTACTGCTGCATTGGTAGAAAGCGTGCGTGACCTACGTGACGATATCAAACAACTCCCGGCTGCACTGACTCCACCTGCTCCCACTGCTATTGAGCGCCCAAATGACCGTCCACACCCCTGGCATAACCTACCGCAACGCACCTACACCCACTTTGTAGGACGCGAGACAGAATTGCAGAAACTGACTCAGTTACTGTTGCCTTATCCACGCAGCCGTCACTTTCTGGTCACACTCGATGGTATCGGTGGAGTGGGTAAGAGCGCGCTCGCTCTCGAACTGGCCTACCGCTATCGTGATAACTATAGCACATTGCCTCCCGAGGAGCGCTTTGAAGCCATCATTTGGGTCTCAGCGAAGCGTACCCTGTTAACTGCAGGTGGCGTTCAGCAGAGGCAGCAGACCTTTAGCACGCTAGGCGACCTCTATCGCGAAATAGCGACTGTACTCGAGTTACCTTCCCTCATGCAGGCTGACCTCGAGCAGTGCCGCGGGGTCGTAGAGCATGCCTTAGCAGGTAGCAGGACACTGCTGATCGTCGATAATCTGGAGACAGTAGACGACGAAGAGGTGCTCACTTTTCTTCGCGAACTACCTGATCCTACGAAAGCAATCGTTACTACCCGCCACCGCATCGATATCGCCTACGCCATTCGTCTCACCGGTATGCCTCACACCGATGCCCTTGCGTTGATCAAATTGGAATCAGCAAATAAAAACGTTGCACTACCGACAGGCGCTGCCGAAGACCTCTACCATCGAACTGGAGGCATCCCGCTTGCGATCGTCTGGAGCATTGGATTAATGAGTTTAGGCTATGGTGTGGAGTCGGTTCTGCGTCGTTTAGGGAGTGGCCATAGTGACATTGCACGTTTCTGCTTTGCTGAGAGTATGGTTCGTATCCAAGGACGGGATGCCTATCGCTTGTTGCTGGCTCTGGCTTTCTTTGAGTCGAGCGTAAATCGTAGGATGTTAGGAGAAGTTGCTGGATTGGGTGACGATGAGATTGGACGCGATGATGCTCTGGCAGAGTTACTCCAACTCTCACTTATCAACCAACAAGGAGATCGTTTTACGTTGCTGCCGCTGACACGCTCTTTTGCCCTGGATGAGCTAGAACGCCAGCCAGAGCTCGAAGGAGTGTTGCATGATCAATGCATTGAGTATTTTACGATGTTTGCTCGGCCTTACGCTGGCTGGCACTGGCTTCCACACGAACTACGTCAGGTTCGGCAGGAAGGTATGCATCTGGTTACTCTCGCCTCCTGGTGCCAGCAGGTGGGACGACTCGATGTTATATTAAAAATTCTTCCTGCTTTGGGATTCTACCATGATATGATGGGGCAGTGGACAGATCTGCTTACCCTTGGAAAAATTGCTTTGGAGTACGCACAACTTACTGGTGATCTTGAGGGTATTGTCTTCACAGAGACACACAATCTGAGTTGGATATTGAGTCAACAAGGACATCACGAGGAAGCAGAACACTATCTCACTGATGCGCTTAAAATAGCCAAGCAGATGGGTGACATTGTCTGGCAATGTGAAACTCTGGTCAATTCTTCACAAGCGGTACGTCGTCATCAAGCGTTTGAACAAGCACTTCAATGTTGTCAAGAGGCGCTTGAGCTTGTGCCTCTGTCAAATGGGACACAACAGCAATATGTGCGAGCTACGATTGAATATGAGTTGGGCAAAATAGCTCGCGATAGAGGTGATTGGCAAGTGGCTCAGACCTATTTCCTTGATGCACGGAATGTATTCCGCTCCGATGAGAGTGATCCTGTCTTCAATATAGAGCTTGCCTGGGGCATCCTGAGTAATCTTGGCTTCGTTACCCATCAACTTGGCGAGCTTGATGAGGCAGAGCAGATGTACCTACAATCCCTGGGTTTTTTCAAAGAGCTAGGCGGAAGAGGCAATATGGCTACCTTATTAGTTCGGTTAGCAGCACTGGAAGAGCAACGCGGCAATCATGAAGCGGCATTAGGATATGCCGGTGAAGCCTTCGATTGGAGCCGAAGGTTAGGGTTGGTGCAGGAGCAAGCGCAAGTGGAAGCTCTCTATGTCCGATTGGCATATGTGCCAAAAACAAAAAAAGACCTGCGATTATGACCTGATCTTCCGTCCATCACAGATTTCCATGCCCGATGCTTATGGATTCATCCTTTAGCAGCACATGTTTTAAGGCTACCAATCAGTCCGAAGAAGAGGTCAGAAGGCTCCCTCTGTTTTGAGAAAGAAGCCTTCTGACGCATGTTTATGTAATTTAGCACGTTATAGAGTACGTATCACCTCGTCCGCTCAAGTCGGCCTTTGGTGTACCTCATTCACCATTTACCACCTCAACCGTTCTTTCAGGCTCACGAATTGCTGGTGGCCGATGATCAGATGGTCCACGAGCTCTATATCTAACACCTTTCCAGCGGCGACAAGCTGGTTCGTCACCTCCACATCCTCATGGCTAGGTTCCGGCAGGCCAGTGGGATGGTTATGGCAGACGATGATCCCCGGGCAATTGCGTGTGATGGCCGGGCGAAAAATCTCGGCGGCACGCAGAACCGAGCTATTGACGGTCCCGCGATAGAGCGGCATGTTGCTGACCACCCGGTTTTTCGTGTCGAGCACGATGACCCGTAATTGCTCATGGTCAAGATGTGCCATGTCTGGCATCACCAGCCTGGCGACATCGGCCGGCGCAGTGATCTGGTATTTGTCGCCTGCTGGCAGTGTATGCAGCCGCTTCCCCATCTCCAATGCTGCCTTGATCAGTGCAATTCTGGCGTCACCCAGGCCGTGTTCCTGGCTGAGTTCTCGACAATCAGTATGCAGTAACCCGCCTAATCCCCCGTATTTCACCAGTAGCCTGCTTGCCAACTCAAGGACGTGCTCACGAGGAGAGCCGCGCAGGATGATCGCCAGCAGTTCCTCCGTTAAGAGCGTCTCGGAGCCATAGGCATAGAGACGTTCGCGTAGCTGTTTCATTTCCTGTCCCTTTCACACAAAAACAGTTCCCCAGACCTTCAGGAAGAGGTCTGGGGAACTGTGCTCTCTACTAACAACAAGCCCGCAGAGCTTGTAAGGTTCTGCGGGCTCACCAATTGTAAGGAACGACGCGCCTCTCAGCGCTTCCTTCTGGCCACTCCATTGTTTCGCTCCTCCTGCTGGGTGTAGCGAACCGAATGCGCGTGACAGATGGCGATGGCCGCAGCGTCAGCCGCAGCGTCCGGTCGAGGAATGGCGGTGAGGTGGAGCAGCAGACGCACCATCTCCCCCACCTGCTCCTTCTTTGCGGCACCGTAGCCGGTTACAGCGAGCTTGACCTCATTAGGTGTGTATTCCGCAATGGAAAGGCCACTATTCGCCAGTGCCAGCATGATCACTCCTCGTGCCTGCCCAACAGCTATAGCTGTACTTGCATTCTTGCCGAAGAAGAGTTCCTCTATCGCAGCCTCTTCGGGGCGATAGCTACTTACTATCCCGCCCAGTTGTTGGTAGATCTGTTGTAATCGTGGTGCCAGGGGAAGACCTGCGGGCGTTCTAATGACGTCGCAAGCGATCATTCTGAGCGCATCGCCTTGTGCCTCCAGCACCGCATAGCCCACAATCGCCACACCAGGGTCGATGCCCAGGATGATCCGACTCGTGGGATCTGGTTGATGAATCGCCGACATACCTATCTCCTTGTACAAATAAGAAGCCTCGTCAGCATTTCCCTGACGAGGCTTCCTCACTCTTTGAGCGTTGTCTTGACGTTCTCTGCCATACCTGCGCAGCTTTACCGTCTGCCCTCTTCGCTGTCGAGCATCCATTGCCGGATGAGCGCGTGGACTTCTGCTTCATACTGCACAGGTTCTCTCATCTGGTAGAGCCTGCGGATACGTCCGCTCAGCAGGCCTCTATCGCTGGGTCGCAGTCCTGCCAGACGACAGAGCTGTTCAAACGCTCCGTCATACTGGCCGACGTGACTGGTATGGGCATCGAGTACGCGGTGAAATCCCTGCAAGACTGCTTCGTCCTGCTCTGAGAGCGGGGTATCGATGCCACCGGTCGTGCCAAGGCGTGTTGCAAGCATCCGGCAGGCAGATAGTAATTCCATGCACCGGTGAGGGTTGCCGCGCAATGCAGCACGTGCTTCCTCTGATGCTTCACCGAAATCGAATGGGGCCATGGTTGTCCTCCTCTGTAGCTCTGCTGTGCTACTCAGCCACGCAGAAATGTATGTCTCCTGCCGACACACTGGATTGTGCTCGAGTTGGGATATGCTCTCAGGTTGTTGGCTACCACTCGCGTTACCAGCACCGTCAGCAGGGGATTCATCGCTTTGCTCATGGCTCGCTCCTCATGATGGAATCATGCTTTCCAGCGACTGTCCGACTTTGAGGGTATGGCCAATCGTGCGCTCGACGGCGACCGCACGCGCAAAGATCGGTTGCGCCACCTCGACCCGAGCGCTCACTTGCAGTTCATGGGCTGGCTTATAGAAGCACATCACACAGCTCATGCGCGGACCGCCCTCGCGGTCGACCTCATAGAGATCGTCGTCGGTCATCCCTTGCGCTTTGTAGCAATAGTGGGGTTCAATACGGTAGGCTCGGCTGGCGCGGAACGCGTCGATCCGCCGGTAGTCCAGGATAGGTCGCCATTCCAGCATCCACTCCAGGCTGGGGCGGCGTCGTAGCACTGGCAGCTTTGCTCGGCCAGGCGATTCCCGCCATCGCTCGCCCAGCACCACGACCGGGAAAGGACCGAGGAGGTCCCGGTTGTGCCTGGCCCAGGTGTTGAAGACATCGCGTTTGCAGTAGGAGGTGCAGAAGCGGATAGCCGGACTGGGCCACATCCTGCGCCATTTCACCAGGTCCAGGATGGACGTCACCATCATGATGAGCTGCGCTTCACGGCACCCACAGGCTCGGCAGTGTGGCTCCGGGTCCGATGACAGGGAACGCTTTGCACACTGGCTGCACGCCCACCCGTAATAGTGCGCCTGCGACAGGTAAAGAGGAACGCCGAGCGCGTCACATACCTCCTGGCAATACTTGGGCGTGCCTGGCCAGTCTTCCAGGATCACCTGGTGGTGGGCCAGCACGTGCTGTGAGCTATACGTTTCGAGTGTAGCAAGTAATGCCGCGACGCTGTCCTTGCCCCCAGAGATGGAGACGATGATGGTTGGATCGTCTGGCAACGTCAGCTGGGGCTTCTGTATCTCATACTCAGGAAACAGGAACTGGGACATTCAAGTTCTCCCTTCAAAAAAGACAGGGCCGAGGAAGCTCATCGGCCCTGTGCATATGCTCACTTGTCGGTCTCGTAGAATGGCAAGGCCATGTCTTCGTTCTGTGTCATCCCTACCAGCAATTTCGCCTTCGCCTTCTCGTTCACCGTGCCGTCTGCGTACTGAATGAGCGCGATGCCCGTAATCGGCAACCCCAGAATGAAGCCCGGCTCCCAATCTTTCACCTCCTCACCGGTCGGACGATACTCGTAGATGGTACTGCCGATCTTCCGCAAGCAGAGCGGGCGCTGGCCCTCCTGCTCAAACACCTCCATCGCTTCGTCGCCTTTGAGCACATCCCACAGCTTGAAGATACAGGGTCCCATCCGCGCTTCGTCTGTCTGCGCTGCTGCTGCGTCCAACCCGAGGAGAGCATAGGAGGCCAGGTCATGCCTGGGGAGCCGCTTGTAGCACCACTCTGGAAGGGTGAGGTCCCGCCACGGCACGATGATGGCTTTGGGATGGGCCAGGAGCATCCTGCTCCTGCGCGTCAAGAGTGAGAGATCGAGATTGGCGTTGAGCCGGCGCGAGGCTCCCAGTCGGCGCGTTTCCTCAATGTAATCGATCGCATGGGGGTAGTGCTCAGCACCGATGTGGATCAGCAGGTCATAGACAGGCCTGCCGGTCTCACCATCGAGCACCGGCTCACCTGACGCGGGATCAACACGCTGCCAGAGTTGGGGCTTGTTGACGAGGTCCACACCTGCCGGGAGCGGCAAGGGTGGGTCGAACAGGAAGTACTCCAGGGGACTGCCATAGGGACTGAGCCCAGATTCGGCATACACGCCTCCTGGCTCGCGGTCGCCACAGCCTCGTTCGTCAGGGATAGCTCTCGGAAAATCAAACATGGGTAACCTCTCTTTCTTGTGTTTCTGTGGTACTCGTCGGGGTCAGAGGAGACGCTCGTACGGCGATCTGCAGTTCTTTGATGAGAACCCTGGCAAGTATGCCTACGCGGCTCAAAGCAGGGTTGGCGCTGGTCTGCGGCTCAAAACGCTCCAGGATGGCAAGCACCTGCGCTGGGGAAAGCGCCCCATCTGATGCGTCTACCAGGGGAGTCACTCCCACCGTCGCCACGGGGATCGTATGTCCATTTCCGGCCATAGGATGAGCACTCGGCTCAGGCAGCTGGGCCCATGCCTGAGCCAGCGCTGTTTGGGCAGGCACAAGTCCCGTATTGATCTGTACTCGCAGGACACCTGTGATGAGATTAGCTGTGATGTCTTCGCCTTCCCGCACTCGTTGTGCCACCTGCTCCTGTTGTGCTGGACTGAGTCGGGCAATGCGCTTTGCCACCTCCTGGCTCACCTTGCCAGCGAGAATGGAGGTAAGAATGGGGTGAGGCAGGCGAACTATTTTCAGTCGTTCGGCGAGCGTCCCCCGGTGAAACCCGAAGTCCGCAAGGTCACCCGGGGTCATGCCAACACCTTCGTCGATGAGACGACGCAGGTCCTCAATCTCCTTGATCCAGGCGGCTGAGCGTTGCTCGTTCTCGATGAGTCCGAGCAGGGCGCCCAGTTGCGGGGTGCCCGAGGCATAGACCTCGCACTTGACGACCGAGAGTCCAGCCATCCTGGCGGCCAGGATGCGCCGGCGTCCCAGGACGACTTCAAAGGTGGCTTCCGGGTCATGCGGCGTTGTTCCGGAGAGCAGCACCAGCGCTGGAGCCTGGAGGAGACCGACTTTTTGGATGCTTTTGACGAGCCGTGCCGCCGGTCGGGTCAGGAGCGCCGCCCCGGGAACGACCATGCGCTCAAGGGGAAGGAGCATGGTTTCATGTGGGGGCAGTGCTGTGATACCCAATCGTTGCAGGAGGGCAAGCAGTTTTTCATCCACCTGCTGCACGTCTCCCTCAAGCAACGACTGTTGTTTAGGCTTTCTTGGCATAGGTATAGATCCTTTCTTTCATTGGAGTGGATGTAGACGCATCCACTGCTTGCCCCCATCTCACGCGTGAGTATGCTGATTGGCACAGACGTGCCGACATCATGGCGATTCTGCTTGCAAAGACATCGCTGTCCGTGCTACACTGCATATGGTTCTGGACTGTGTACAAGCTAGCGGGCTGAGCACAGGTACAGAAAGCGAAGTGAAATAGGGGTTGGGAAAACAATCGTGAGAGTGAAGACGTGGCTGATGCGAGCTAGTCAGCCCACAACGGACTCTGGCAAGTCGTTGCGGGAACGGGAAGCGCGATGTCAGCCGCGTCTTCGTTTATATGGGAAGTCATATCCCACAGGGAGAGCGTCACCACCCCGGCGGGAATAGGGATTTGAGCTTCGCTTGTCTCAGAGGTCGCCGGGATAGACAGGACCTCCGTGCGGTTCTTCTGGTGTGGAAGTGTGGTGCGCGGTTGGGAGCGACGCCTGCGTGCCAGCAGGATGTGGTCTGCCAGGCCAAAGACAAGAGTGGGGTTTCTGCCATGACCATTATGTGTCGGCGCAAGCTCCCCATCTGGACGGTATGCTGATATTGTCAGTTCGGCCTCAACAGGTAACGCCTCTGTAGGTGCGGGTGCCATCTCTGCCATCGTCATGGCAGGCACGAGCATAGCAGGCTCCTCAGGGGATATTCGCTCAGGCTCTGGAACAGCTTCCACGATGCGTGCCTGTGTTGGCCCCACTTCTGCTGGATCGTGTGCCCACACCGATGGCACCTTCTCCGCGATGATAGCGGCCAGGCGCTCAGGCAGGGTATCGACGGCGCCGAACCACTGCCGCCCGCGCCTCAGGGCTTCCCGTAACTCTTCCCCGCGTTTGGCGAAGGCCTCCTTGAGCGCCTCCGTATCGTCAGCCTGCATGAGCGTCAGTGCGTCAAAAGGTTCGTCCTCCTCCAGTTCCGTTTCCAAACTGGCACTCAGTCTTGCCAGGGTGGTCTTGTCGGCTCCCGCATGTTCGATGAGCGCACCCCTGGCGGGTTCACCCGCAAACGCAGCCGCAGCACCGCTTTGTCCACCCAGCTTACGCAGCTTGGCATGCCCTGCTGTGCCAGCGTAGACCAGGTAATAGATTCTCACCTCCTCTCGTTTACCC
>Ga0137385_10001947_pt1 | contig 17494 bp, 12 predicted proteins | sample SagtaG_FD_104921 | JGI IMG/M metagenome (GOLD analysis project Ga0137385, IMG submission 104921) | Vadose zone soil microbial communities from Sagehorn Ranch, Mendocino, California, USA - Sage2_R_80_16 metaG | ecosystem: Environmental > Terrestrial > Soil > Vadose zone | place: USA: California... | reverse complement strand
TCGACTAGCGCAACATACAGAAGCAGCCTGGCAGTGACAACCACTATCCTCGCGGTTAAGTGCGGCGCAGAACCAAGCGCGGGTTGCTTCCAGTATTTAGGCCTTTTCGGTCGCGGTAAAATTTCCAGTTTTGCCGGGGGCGGATCATAAGTCCGGCCGGGTGATCGAACGGTCTGTGCATGATGCTCGCGGTCATCATGTGCTCGTTCGGCGGGCTTGAGCTGATCGGCATCACGGCGGCAGAAGCCGACGAGCCGCAGAAGAGCATTCCGAAGGCCGTGAATCAGGGCAATGCGCCGCGTGCGCTGATGAAGTTCGACCGGCGCGGCGTGCCGTATATGGCGATCGGTTTGTCGGCGCTTGCCACGTTCACTTGCGTGATCATCAACTACCTGATTCCCGCCGAAGCGCTCGGCCTGCTGATGGCGCTCGTGGTGGCGGCACTGGCGCTGAACCGGGCGCTGATCAGCCTGACGCATCTCAACTGCCCGACACGTTGGTGTCTTGCCAATTTCGGTCTAAACTTTCGAATAACCAAAATGCATTGCTTTTAAAGGAAGGTTGCGCGCTATGCATGACATGACTGTCCGCCGCCTGAGCCATGTCGTTGCGCTCGCCGAAGCGGGAAGTTTCGCGCGAGCTGCGGAACTCGTGCATCTTAGCCAGCCGGCGCTCAGCCGCAGCATCCAGACGATCGAGGCAGAACTTGGTCTGCGCCTTTTCGATCGTGCAGCACGGGGCGTTACGATTACGCAGGCGGGCAAAAGGATCGTCGAGCGGGCGCGTCGCGTCCTGTTTGAAGCGAATTGTCTGGTGCGCGACGCGGAACTACTGAAAACACACGAGGCCGGCGAAGTTCGGATCGGCCTTGGGCCCTATCCCGCCATGGTGTTGCTTCCGGAGATGCTGGTCGAGTTTTCGCGGCGTCATCCGAACGTCGAAGTGAAACTCGAACTCAATCAGGCGCAGTCGATGATCGACATGCTGCTGGCGGAACAGGTCGACTTCCTTGTACTGGACCGGCGCGTCCTTCCTGACAATCCGGCTCTCGCCGTGCGGCCGCTTCGGCGTCATGATGGGGCGTGGTTCGCCCGCTCCGGTCACCCGCTGATTGCCCGCGGCCCCGCGTCCGCCAGCGCGTTGCGCGAATTCCCGCTTGTTTCCGTACCCTTGCCGCCGTTCATGCAAAGCGCAGTGCATCGGCTTCTGAAGATCCGCTCCCACGAGAAGATCCCGGTGCAGCTGGAATGCAACGACGTGCGTGTCCTGAAATCGTTCGTCGAGCAGACCGACGCTTTGCTGTTTGCTACGACATCATCGGTCCGCAAGGAGCTTGCGGCGCGGACACTCGTGCCCGTGCCCGTGAAGGACGCTCCTCGTATTGGACTTGAAATCGCGCTGGTGGTACTCGCTGACCGCACGATGTCTCCAGCCGGTGAAGTTGCGCTCGCGCTTGCGGAGCAGGTGTTGAACGACAGCGATCTGGCGGCAGCGGACCATGCGAAATTTTCGCGGATGGTGCGAGAGGGCGGGGTGGCGGATTCACTGACGCGATAGCTTGCTATCGCTAACGACGTCTGCCAGACGAGAGGAGCGTCGACGACAGGCATAGGAGGGTCGACATGCTTCAGCAAAACAGGCGGATTTCCGATATAAGGCAAGACCGCTGGGTGAGCGGCCTCAAGTCGGTCGCTGATCACGATCTACGCATGCGCGTAAGCCTCATGTGCCCGACAGCAGCGCACACGAAGGGTGCCGCTTAAGCCAGGTTGGCCGTCGGCCTGGTCATCTCAGACTGCTTTCCTGAAACCTCGCAGTCTCGTCCATCTATCCATCTGGCGGGGAACCGCCAATGCCTGATTTGTCCGGCTGGCTTGGCCTGCCAGCAACCGGCTGGACCGGTTGAGTGGATCCCCATGACGACGCTGATTAGATGCGACGCGTCCGCCTTCGCGCTTGCATGCGTGTCCTGCATGCTTCCCATGAAAATAATGCACTAGCGTTATCAATTTGGCTGACTTCAAATTAGCACGCCCATTCTATTTTGCCGGCGCGGCCGATGCCACGCGACCGCTCAATGCGGGCGAACTATCGCGCACGCAGGTCTGGGTCGATGTGCTGGAGACGGCGGTTGCCTTGTACCACAGCGGCGCAATCAAATCCGCTGCAAGCGGATATAAAAAAGGGAGACATGCATGCGGTTGATCAATCAGGGTATTTGCGGAGCCACGCTGGTTCTCGTCGCCGGCAGTGCAGCGGCAGCTGATTCGAGCGTGACGTTGTACGGTGTGACCGACACGTTCGTCCAGTACCTCGACAATGGTGGAAAGCACTCTTTTTCCGAACGAAGCGGCGGCTCGACCGGCTCGCTCTTTGGCCTGAAGGGCGATGAAGACCTGGGTGGCGGCCTTAAGGCGCAATTCGACGTCGAAACCGGCTTCAACCTCAACAACGGCGCTTTGTTTGTCGATACGACGGCGCTCTTTTACCGTCAGGCATGGGTCGGGCTGAGTCATGCGACGTACGGCTCGCTGTCGTTCGGGCGTCAGTACGAACCGAGCTTCCGCATCGTGTATCCGACCGATCCGTTCCGTGCGAACGAGATCATGTCGCCGTTTTCGGCAAGCGTTCTTGCCGTGGACCGCAACACGCTGTCAACGCAGTACGACTCCGGGCGTTCCAGCAATTCGGTTCTTTACCAGTCGCCGAACATGCGCGGCCTGCAGCTTTACGGCATGTATGCGTTCTCGTCGACGGTCACCCAGCCGGTGCCGGCAACGACCGGCAACATGCTGAACGTCGCGATGAGCTATTCGGGTTACGGCTTCTATGCAGGCCTCGCCTATGTGAACCAGCATCCGGGCCAGGAGACGATCGCCACGCTGCCGGCACCGCTCAGCCTCCTGGGAACCGAGCACTTCATCGGCGCACTCGCGTACCGGCTGGGTATCGTGAACTTCCAGTTCAACTACGCCTATAACCGTGCGAAGGATGCGCCGGCGGGATCGCTGGCCGCGCGACTCGGCACCGCGCACTCACTTAGCATCGCCGAGCTGGGCGCGACGATCCAGGCGACGGCGGCGGACGTGATCCAGATCGCGGCCGTCGAGCGCAACGTGCGCGGCGCGCACGACAACACGCTGGGCATTGAGATCGGTGCTGAACACGCGTTGTCGAAGCGCACGAGCGTCTACATGCGCGCGGGTTACATGAAGAACAACGGCACGGCGACGGTCAGCTGGCCGGGCGTCACCGTGAGCCAGGGCGGCACGAATCAGACTATGGCGGTGGTGGGTATGACGCATCGCTTCTGAGCGTGCGCTGTAGCGAGCGGCTGGCGCCGTTGGGGTGGCCGAATGCTTTGAATGGTGACGTTTCGCCGTCGCCCGACAAAAAACACGGCATGGTCGGCGACGCGCGTGGATCAGGATACGCATGCAGCAGATCGATCCGCGTTGTGCCGCTTCCAGTCCGCCACCGTGAACACGTGTCTGTCTGTCCCTCGCGACTTCTCTTCTCCAATCAAAAGGCTTTATTCATGATGCGATCTTTACGCGCGCCTCTGACGGCGCTGGCTTTCGGTCTGTCGTTTCTCGGTTCGCTCAGTCCCGCGCACGCCCTGGCACCGGTACCGGAGCCGGGCATGCAATACGTCCTGGGCAAAGGTGTCGACTGGCGTGAGGAGTATGCGTACGCAATCGGCATTCAGGCGTACGTGTTCGGCTACCCATGGATCTACGGGGCGGCGATGCGCTACCAATGGACCACGCAACGTATCAACGATGACACCGCCTACATGCCGGTCGATCATTTCTGGCATGCGCCGCGCCTGGTCACGGCTAAATGGCGCGACGGCGGCACGCCTAATAACGACACGCTGTATTCGCTTGCCTGGGTCGACCTGAGCAGGGAGCCGGTCATTCTTAGCGTACCCGACACGGGCGATCGCTATTACACGATCGAGCTGACCGGCATGGACTCCGATAACTTTGCCTATGTCGGCCAGCGTACTAACGGCAACAAGGCCGGCAGCTATGCCATCGTCGGGCCAAACTGGAAGGGCAGCTTACCCAGGAACGTGACGGCGCTGCCGGCCTCGCCGACACCCTGGGCGCTGTTGTGGGGGCGCACCCTGGTGAGCGGCAACGAAGACATCCCGGCTGCGCAGGCCGTCATGCATCAGTACCAGCTGACACCGCTGTCACTGTGGGGCAAGAAGAACGCGAGCGTGCCGGAGCGCCGCGATGTGTGGGCGCCCGCCGATCCGGCCACTGACCCGCTCGCGCACTGGAAGACCATGAACCGCGCGATGACGGAAAATCCGCCGGCTGAACGCGACGCGATGCTGATGAAAGTCTTCGCGACTGTCGGAGTCGGCCCCGGCATGGATGTGAACAAGATGGATGAGCCGACCAGACGTGGCTTGATTCGTGCCGCCAGGGAGGGCTGGCGCATCCTGAATGCGACGGCGGCCACCGCGTATCACATGAAGACGCTTCCGGGCGGCTGGCGCTACTCTCCGACCACCTTCGGCCGCACGACGCTGGCTGATGATTTTCTGGTGCGCGGCGGTCTGCAAAGCATGATCGGGCTGGTTGCGAACGACCCGGAGGAATCGATTTACCTGAATGCGCGTACTGACACGCAAGGCAGTATGCTGGATGGCGGCAAGCGATACGTCATGCACTTCGCCCGCGACCAGCTTCCCGATGCGAAGGCCTTCTGGTCGATAACCATGTACGGGTATGACCGGAATTTCATCGATAATCCGATCGACCGCTACGCACTGGGAGACCGTTCGCCGGGCTTGAGGAAAGATCCCGATGGCGGCCTGACGATTTATGTTCAAGCTGATTCGCCGGGTCCGGACAGGGAAAGCAACTGGCTGCCATCCGGTCAGGGAAGATCGTTCTACCTGGTGTTGCGCACCTACATTCCCGGCAAGTCGTTGCTCGACCAGGCGTATGTGCCGCCTGGCCTGGTGGAGGTGGCGCAGTAACCGGCCTTCCCTGTTTCCGGCCGGTCGTCGTCGCGAGGCAGGCCGGCTTGATCACGCGCTACCAGGTTTTGAATATTTCTGGTGATGGCCGTGATGAAAATTGCGCGCTATGCCGAAGGTTCGCCTGCGTCGAGGTCATTAACGGCAACGAGTCGGGATGAGCCGGACCGGATAGAAGCAGCGAACGGCGGACCGTCAGCCCGTGCAGAAGACGTTGACCCTGCGATACCGCAGGTCCTTTGCCATGGAGTTTTGACGCGGGCCGCCTGGGTAACCCGGTATTTAGACCGAGCCGCGTTCGGCTAGCCCAATTTCTCCACGTCGCCCGGCTTCCAGGTCTTTTCGAAGAAAGCCCTGGTCGGTCCGTACAGCCGCAGGATCACGAAATGGCCCTTGCCGGGCAGCGTTCCTAGCCAGTTCTTCCCCGCGCCAGGCGACTCGAGTCCGAAGTAAATGTCGGTGGAACCGTCAGCGTTTCGGATCGGACGATCCATCGTGTTAATGGACGGGAACGGCTGCCCATTGTCCAGACCGGATGCCGTCATCGAGTCGTACACCGTCACCGACCAGGAGCCCGCGAGGCCGATCTTGCCGGCCGTTTTCGCTGCCTCATCGAGTAGGGCACGGGTATGCCCGTCGGGCTGGAATGCGTGGCCCTTAACGATGCCGAGTGCGGCCAGCATGCCGCGCATCTCCATGTCCTGCGGATCGACGTATTCATGATCGATGAACCGCGAAAGCATGTCGAAGGCGGTGCCATCCTTCGGATACCCGCCATCGAACGGGATCGCGGCCAGGGTTGCATACCGGGTTCCGGTGGCCGCTGATTGCGACGTCGTCGTGGACGCGTCCTGCGGCGGGACATGCTGGCAGCCCGCCAGTCCCGTTCCCATCGCCAGTACCACAGCCAGTATTAGTGCGGAGCGCATATAACGATCTCCTCGTCATTTAACGGCCGAGGGCAACAATCCGGCTGCCAAGGCTGCAAATTGCCAAATTACCCACCGTGCCGGAACACCGCGCTTGTTCGTGCCTCGGGCTTTTTCCTGCGATAGAAATCGCTTACCAGGCCCAGCGCACCCCTGCGTTACCCCCGACCGTGCGCTGGTGAGCGCCGCCCAGATTGAACCAGTAGCCCGCCGTTGCATACACGCTGACGGTGTTGTTGAGCCGCGCCGAGATGCCGGCGCCGACGTGCCCTTCGGTTTGCCCGACGCTCGTCGGGATGACCGTGTTGCCGGCGAAGGTCGCCGAGTCGGTGCCGCCGAAGTAGCGCAGCACGTTGACCCGTACATACGGCGCCCACAGCATCCCCGCCGCCGAAAACTGGCCCTGCAGCCGCACGCCGAGACGTCCGGTCAGCCCGCTCGCGCTATGGAACGACACGGTCGACACACCATCGTTGAGATCGTTGATGTGCGTGTGCTGGTAGATCAACTGCGCCTGCGGTTCGATCGACAGATTGAGCGGCAGCGGAATCGGCAGGCCAGCCTCGACCGATGCCGTGAACGCGTTGCCATGCGTCGTCGCGCCGACGTTCTGCTTCGAGCGCGGGTCGATCGTCATCGTGCTGCCCATCAGTACCGTGTCCGTGTACCAGCCGCCCGGACCGATGTGGGTCCAGTAGCCGCCGAAGCTGTACGAATTGATCGACAGATGGCCCGCTGCAAAGTCCGGCTGCGCGAGCGCGAAACCGTTGACGTCGCCAGTCGCACGCGCGAAGCCGAGGAAGAAGCCGTAGTGATTGCGATGGCCGCTCGCGGTCGTGTCGGCATAGACATCCTGCCCGACCTGGCCGCCGGCGATCGTGCCGTCGAATTTCTGGTTCACGGCGCCGTTGTGGGCCTGATCGGTGTGATCGCCCCATAACCGGCCCCATCCGGCGGGTAGTGTGCCGTTTTCGGTCAGCAGGTCCTGCGAGCCTTGCCGGTCGTGGAACGTGCCGATCTGCTGCACGACGAGTTCGCGTGCGAGCGAGGGGATTTCCGCGTAGATTGGCACTTCCATCCGGTAGATCGGGACAGTCGTGCCAGGCGGCGACGTGGCCTGCGGAACCGGCGCGCCGGCTGCAACGACCGGAACGCTCAGTGCCGCCGGCGGTGCTCCCGGCGGTGTTGGCGTTACCGTCGGTGGTTGGGGCGGCAGGCTCGAGCGCAGATACCAGTTGTCCTGCGTCCCGGCGCTGACGCCGCCGTGATACAGCGCATACGTGTACGCACCGGCGCTCACGCTGTTGCCCTGCGTGAATGCCCCGCTCGCCGTCGTGCCGCTAGCCGCCCGCACGACCTGGATACCGTCGGCGACCGTCAGCCCGCCGGTGCCGCCGACATGGGTGAAATCAAGCGCCGTCGTTCCGCTCGCGCGTCCGCCGCTGATCACGATCCTGTCCGAAGGAGAATTGTCCGCCCCCAGCTGGGTATTGAGCGCGGCAGTTGCATTCTGCCCGACGTAATTCCCGGCAACCGTTAACGTATTGCCGACTCCGCTGCCCGCAATCTGTGCGAGACCGGCGTTGACCACGTTGCCGTTGATCGTGAGGTTGCCGTTCGGGCTGCCCGCGAACGCCGTCAGCGCATTGGCGACGCTGATCGTGCCGTTGCTGGTCACGTTGCCGGTTATGCTGCCGTAACCGCCGAGCGTCGCGCCCGGATTGACCGTCACCGCTCCGCCACCGCCCAGCGACGCACCGGCATGCGACGTGTCGCCGACCGCGAGCGCGCCCGCGCTGACCAGTGTGCCGCCGCTGTAGGTGTTGTTGCCGTTCAGGATGGTGGTGCCAGTGCCGAGCTGCGACAACGATCCTGTGCCGCTGACCACGCCACCCAGCGTAACGCTGTCGCTGCGATTGACCGCGAGGATCCCGTTGTCAGCCACGTCTCCAACGATGCTGCCGGTGGTGCCGCCATTGCCAAGCTGCAGCGTGCCGGCGGCGATCGCGGTGCCACCGCTGTAGGTGTTGTTCCCCGCGAGGATGGCTGTACCGGTGCCGGCCTGGGTCAGGGTGCCGGTACCGCTGACCATGCCGCCATAAGTGATGTTGTCACTGCGGTTGAACACAAGCGCCGCGTTGTCGGTGATGTTGCCGGCGACGCTGCCGGTGGTGCCGCCATTGCCGATCTGCAGCGTGCCGGCATTGATCGTGGTGCCACCCGTATAGGTATTGGCCGCCGACAGCGTGAGTGTGCCCGCACCGTTCTTGGTGAGCGTCCTGCCATCCCACGGCACACTCGACGCTGGCTGGTCGCTCAGCACCACATCGACATTGAAGGCATCGTTGCTGCTGGTGAGCGTGAACACCCCGTTGCCTCGAGCCGCTCCGGCCAGCCAGGTCAGCCCGGGGCCGACGTTGTAATCCAGTCCACTGGCCGACTTGTGCCCGGTCAGGGTGAGGTAGTCGACCGGACTCGACGACCCGCCCACACTGACCAAGGCGAAGTCATTCGTGATGCCGCCGCTGGTGTGGATGACATTGAACTGGGTGCTGCCCAGCGCGCTCGCGCTGTTCGGTGCGCTCACAGTGATGCCGGTGATATTGAGCGTGCCAGCCAGACTCGCGGTGGCCGCGGAAATGATCGGCTGCATGCTGCCCAGCGCGACGTTGAGCGTGCTGCCTGCTGCCTGCGTGAAGGCGCCGCCCACCGCGAGGGTGGAGTTGGTGGCGATCTGGGTTATCGCGCCGTTGCCGGTGGTGTAGTTGCCGGTGGTAGTGAACGCGCCGGACTGCGCCAGATTCAGCGTTCCGCTGGTGACGTTCGCGCTCGCGACGGAGGAGCCCACGCCAGTGAGCGTGGTCGTCCCTGTGCCTGCTTGCGTGAGCGAGCCTGTGCCTGTGATTATGCCGGCGTAGCCGAGCGTATCGCTGCGATTGAACACCAGCGCAGCGTTGTCGATGATGTTGCCGACAACGCTGCCGGTGGTGCCGCCGTTGCCGATCTGCAGTGTCCCCGCACTGATGGTGGTGCCACCGGTGTAGGTGTTGGCGCCGGTCAGCGAATACGTGCCGGCCCCGATCTTCGTCAGGGCGCCGACCCCGCTCGCCACGCCGCGATACTCGCTCGAGAAGCCGTTGGTATCCACGGTCCCGCCGCCGGCCCGCAGCGTAACCGGACGGCCAATGAAACCAAAGCCCGACGCCTGGTAGCGAAGCGTGCCGCCATCGAACACGATCGCGTTGCCGAGCGTCCCGAGGTTGTTTGGGCTGCTGAAGGCCAGCACGCCTTGCCCGAGAATCGTTGGCCCGGTGTAGGTGTTGCTGGCCGTGAGGGTCAGCACGCCCGCGCCGAGCTTCGTCACCGATCCGGTGCCGCTGATGATTCCGCCGAAGCTCACGGTATCGCTGCGGTTGAAAATTAGTATGCCGTTGTCGGCGATGCTGCCGGTGACGCTGCCGGTGGTGCCCCCATTGCCAATTTGCAAGGTTCCGGCACTGCCGATCGTCGTCCCGCCGACATCGTTGATGCTGAGCGCCCCGCCAAGCACGAGCCTGCCGTTCACACTGACCGTGCTGGGCGACGCGCCGTTCATCGCGACGCGGCCTGTGAGCGTCCAGTCGCTTCCCGCCGGGGACGTCAGTTGAGAGAATCCATTGGCAGGCGTACTCGCGGTGAAGTTGCCATCCTCGCTGCCGGTGCCGGTCAGCGTGAGGGTATTGCCGGTGCCCTGGCTCAGGATCGCGCTGTTGCCGGATCCATTCAGGTCGGAGCCCGTGCCCAAGGTGACGCTGTTGTTTGAGCCAGTGAGCAGGACAGCGGCTGCCGTGGTGCTGGAAATGGAGCCGTTGTTGACGAGGGAACTGCCCTGCTGGAGCCGAACGGCTGGCTGCAAGTTCCCGGTGATGACACCGGTGGCGCTGTTTGCGATGTTGACGACGCCTGTCGTGAACGAACCAATCCCCTCGTGATAGCCGTTGATGGTGCCATCGTTGTTGATGATCGCCGATCCGGTTTCGATGCGGACACCCCGACCAAAAGTTGCGTCACCCACGCCCGAGTTGATGATCGCCCCGGCGTGGTTATTCACCGTCACCGTGCCGCTCGACAGCATGTCCACGCCGTCGGCAGCCGCGCCAACAGCCGACGCCAGGCCACCATTCAGCGTGCCGAAATTGTCAATGGTGCCACTCGTCGCCCCTGAATAGGTGATGGCGTGACTTACCTTGACACTGATATCCCCAAGGTTCGTGACATTGTTGACGCTGCCGTCCATGCGCACCCCGTGCGTCAGCCCCGTGATGCGCCCGGTAGCCTGGTTGACCAACGTGCCATTCACGAAAAAATGAATGCCAGCCGAAAACGAGGCAGGCGACCCGAGAATGGACCCGGCGTTCGTGAAGGTCACCGGCGCAATCCCGTTCACCACAATTGAATCCCCCGCCGTCGCGGATACCGTGGTCCCGCTGTTGAGCTGGTATGCCGTATCGCTCGACAATGTCACCGTATTGGTGGAACTGGAAGGGATGACCGTCACCGCTTGGACGGGCATTGCCACCTTCATGGCAATCACGGTGAGCAGTGAGCCCGCGATGAGGCCGCGGACGGAAAACTGCCGTTGCACCACATGGAGTAGCAGGGGGCGCATGATGTCCCGGCCCGTTCAGCAACCCGGCTGGGACGGGGCACCGGCTGCGCTTTCGCCAGCACGCCTCCCGCGGCGACATCGTGCCCGCGAAGCCGAGGTCGGACCCGCCGTCCGGCAACGATCCGGTTGGGTGCGCACCGCCGTCACACTGGCGGCATCGGAAGAACCGATCGACGCCAAACGGTACTGGGACCACGACAAGTCCCGCGCATCCTGACAATCCGACGCGGGGCGGTGTTGCGGAGTCACAGGCAGGAGCGGTGTCGGGCGCGGGACATGGGCCGCATGGCGGCTGGTTCTGCGTCGTAAGGAAATTGCCTTGAAGCGTTTCCTTACCTCAGAGGATGTCGCGACGTATTTCAATCCGCAGATGGGTGGGCGAGTCCGCCTGTTTGCCAAAGCACGCATTGTGCCCCCTGACGGCATTCGATGGTTGGATCTCTGGTGCGCCGAGGTACGCTTGACAAATCATTATAGGTACTAAAAACAGCCGATGCCTCAGCCGCGGATGGATCAGATCGGGAAGTCGATGGCCTGGATCTTGCCGGCCTTCTGAACTGACGCACCGCAGATATTCAGCGGGCTCCAAAAAAGAAACGTATAGAGCCGCCGCTGCGCTTTGGTGAACAATCCTCCCGCGCTTGCATGGCAGGGCGAGGTCGGACCGAATGGGAGAGGGCCCCGACGATTCTGTTGGCAAGTCATCACCGCGCACGGCACATCGCTGCGCACCTGTTCGCCGGCTTTCAAAGAGGTCATGGGAGGCTCGCATCGTGGCCCGCCTGATGCGCCTCGGGCAACAAGGCCGTTTGCAAAGATGCGGTTTGTTCCTTGCCGTGCTTCGACGCTGAAGAGCAGTAGCTCACAACAGGAAAGAAATATGACTCCACTAGCACCGGCATCGCCCGCGTGAGAGCTTTGGTCCCGAGCGCTTGCAAAAACACCTGGACGGGCACGGCGTGCGAGTCGGGGTTCACCGCGCAAAGCGATTGCGCAAAAAGCTCGGGCTGCGCTGCAGGCAGAAGCGTAAATTCAAGGCGACGACCAATTCGAAGCACGACCTGCCGATTGCGCCGAACCTGTTGAACCAGAACTTCAAAGCAACAGCTCCAAATCAGGCCTGGTGCGGTGACATAACCTATATCGCGACCGACGAAGGCTGGCTATACCTCGCTGGCCTGCAATGAGTCGCCTGGGCAATTGCTTCGATACGCACCCATTGAATCGTTCTGGGGAACGCTGAAAAACGAACTTGTCTATCATCAGCGATTCAAGACACGCGAGCAGGCGAAGTACGTGAGTGCGTGGTCAGCGAATATATCGAGCTGTTCTACAACCGGCAGCGGACGCAGGCCCGTCTCGATTACCTGTCGCCCGTTGCATTCACTCAGCGATACTATCTGAATCAGCTCGCTGCTTAACGCGTTGGCGTCCACGGTTTCCGACCGATCTCATTCGGTACTGAATGAGGTCGGTGGAATGCTAACCCTTTGATTTTGTTTGGTGCCCAGGGCCGGAATCGAACCGGCACGCCTTGCGGCGGGGGATTTTGAGTCCCCTGCGTCTACCAATTTCACCACCTGGGCAGGTCTTGCAGCGCACGCGCTGGAACATGGCGCGCGGCGAAGACGCAAATTATGGCCGAAAATTCGGTGACGGGCAAGCCGGTCGCTTTCGACTCGCGGGAAGCCTTAAACCGTGCGGGAAAATCGTTCGAGCGTCTGCCGGCCGAGGTAGCGGTCGAACACCATCGCGATGTTGCGCACCAGCATGCGTCCGGCCATCCGCACTTCGAGCTTGCGCTCGCTCACCGACACCAGCCCGTCCTGCTCGAAGCCGCGCAGACGCTCCAGTTCCAGCTCGAACGTATCGGTAAAGCGGATGCCATACGCCGCTTCGAATTCATCGAAGCGCAACTCCAGATTGCACATCAGTTGCGTGATCACGTCGCGGCGCAGACGGTCGTCCGTGGTGAGCCGCACGCCGCGCGTGATCGCGAGCCGGCCTGCGTCGATCGCGGCTGCATAGCCGGGCAGGTCCTTGACGTTTTGCGCGTACACGTCGCCGACCTTGCCGATCGACGAAGCGCCGAAGCCGATCAGATCGCATTCCGCCCGCGTGCTGTAGCCCTGGAAATTCCGGTGCAAGGTACGCTGCGCTTGCGCGCGCGCGAGCTCGTCGGTGGGCAGCGCGAAGTGATCCATGCCGATGTACACATACCCCGCGCCCGTCAGCCGCTCGACCACCCGTTGCAGGATTGCGAGCCGCACGGCGGGCGAAGGCAGCGTGGCGGGGTCCATCTGACGTTGCATCTTGAAGAGCTGCGGCATGTGCGCGTAAGCGAACACCGAGAGACGATCGGGCGCGAGTTCGAGCATCGTGTCGAGCGTGCGGCTGAAGCTGTCGACCGTTTGATGCGGCAGTCCGTAAATCAGATCGACACCGATCGAGTGGAAGTCCGTATCGCGCGCGGCGTGCATCACCGAAGCGGTCATCTCGAGTGGCTGGATGCGATTGATCGCTCGCTGCACGGCTGGATCGAAATCCTGCACGCCGAGACTGAGCCGGTTGAAGCCGAGCTTGCGCAAATGCGCGATAGTCTCGGGCGACGCTTCGCGTGGATCGATCTCGATCGAATATTCGCCTTCGGCATCGGGCAGCAACGTGAAATGCTCGCGCGCCGCCGTCATCAGTTCCGCCATTTCGCCGTGCGACAGAAAAGTAGGCGTGCCGCCGCCCCAATGCAATTGCGACACCGGACGCCGCGTGTCGAAACACGCCGCCTGCAACGCCATTTCGCGTTTCAACCGATCGAGGTACGGACGCGCATGCGCGCGATTTTTCGTGGCGACCTTGTTGCAACCGCAGTAGAAGCACACGGTGTCGCAAAACGGAATGTGGAAGTACAGCGAGAGATCGGTGCCGGCGGCGCCTGGATCGGCGGCGGCGCGTGAATAGTCGGCGGTGTCGAAATCGTCGCGGAACTGCAGGGCGGTTGGATAGGACGTATACCGTGGACCGTTCGCGCTGTATTTGGCGAGCAGGTCGGGGCGAAACAGCATGTCGGCGGTGGTCATGAGCGGCTCTGGTCTGATGGCCACCGTGGAAGAGGCAGAGGAGCCGGCGGAGTTCGTACGACCGGATCGAACAGCGCGGACGCCTCTCGAGCGTGGCCTTTCGTGTCCGCCGAGTTTAAGTGAGCGTCCAGCCGCGCGATTGTGTAAAAAGGTCGCACGGGATGCGGTGGCACAATGCGGGTCTGCTTTTGCGTCGCGTGTTGTCGAGTTTCAGGAAAAATGTCGTGAATGATGTGCAGAACACCGTTGCGAAGCGCGAGTCTCCGTTCCATGTTGCCGGTCACGCGTGCCGCCCCGATTGCGGCGCGTGCTGTATCGCACCGTCGATTTCGAGTCCGATCCCGGGCATGCCGAACGGCAAGCCGGCGGGCGTGCGCTGCGTGCAGCTCGGCGACGATCTGCGCTGCGCGATCTTCGGCCAGCCGGAGCGGCCGGCCTGCTGTTCCGGTCTGCAACCGCAGACGGAAATGTGCGGCACGAACCGCGGCGAAGCACTCGCGTGGCTAACCCAGCTCGAAACACAAACTCAGCCGCAAGCGCCGGCGCGCCGATAGCGCGAACAGTTCGGCGCAACCCATGTTGGAAAAAGCTTCCCCAGGAGATTTCGCATGACCCGATCCGCTGCGCCGACCCGGCGCCGCTTCCTGCTTGCAGCGCTGACAGGCTGCAGCGTGCTTGGCATCGCCGCATCGCTGGCAGCCTGCGCGACGTCGATTTTCCCATTCATCCCCTCGCACTACACGTTCTCGCAGCAGCAGGTGCAGGACGCGGTGCAGCGTAAATTCCCGTATCAGCGCACGGTGTCGCAAGTGTTCGACGTCGCGCTGACGCATCCGGTGGTCGGCTTTCTTCCGGACGTGAACCGCGTGTCGGTAAAGCTCGACGCGCGCTTCGCGAGTCCGTTCATGCCGCAGCCGGTCGACGGCGTGTTCACGCTCTCGAGCGAGCTCGCCTACGACGCCGCCAGCAAGTCGGTCGTGCTCAAGTCGCCGAACGTCGACAACGTCAGCGTGACCGGACAGGCGCAGGCCTACACGCAACAGATCAACGCCGCGGCGGGACTGCTTGCCACACAGTTGCTGACCAACTACCCGATCTACACTTTCAAGCCCGAACAGCTGCAATTTGCCGGCGTTAATTACGAACCCGGTACAATCACCATCCTTACAAACGGCATACGTGTGCAAATCGTCGAGAAATGACGCAAGCGCGCGGCCGGCAGGGCCGCGGCGTTATCGTGCTGCCCTTGTTCCGACTATCTACATACAGCGATGAGGGGCACGGATGGACTGGCTATTGGCTTGCAAGGCGCTGATCCTGGGCGTCGTCGAGGGGTTGACGGAGTTTTTGCCGGTGTCGAGCACCGGCCACTTGATCGTCGCGGGCAGTCTGCTGAATTTCACCGATGAGCACGCGAAAACCTTCGATGTCGTGATCCAGCTCGGCGCGATTCTCGCCGTGTGCTGGGAGTTCCGCCGCCGCATCGTTAGCGTGGTGGTCGGCTTGCCGAGCCGGCCGGATGCACGCCGCTTCACGCTGAACGTGATCATCGCGACGATTCCGGCGATCGTGCTTGGCTTGCTGCTGGAAAAGTCCATCAAGGCGGCGCTGTTTTCGCCCGTGCCGGTCGCGTTCGCGCTGGTGGCGGGCGGTGTGGTGATCCTGTGGGCCGAAGCGCGCCAGCGCGCGCAAGGCGAGACGGCGGCGCGCGTGCAGAGCGTGGACGATCTGACCGCGCTGGATGCGCTGAAAGTCGGCGTGGCTCAATGTTTCGCGCTGATTCCAGGCACCTCGCGCTCGGGCTCGACGATCATCGGCGGGATGCTGTTCGGCCTCGACCGGCGTGTCGCCACGGAATTCTCGTTCTTCCTCGCGATTCCGATCATGTTCGGCGCGACCGCTTACGAGCTCCACAAGGACTGGCAACTGCTGTCCTCGGACGTGCTCGGCACCTTCGCGATCGGCTTCGTGGCGGCCTTCATCAGCGCGTTCGCATGCGTGCGCTGGCTGTTGCGCTACGTCGCCGCGCACGATTTCACCGCCTTCGCGTGGTATCGGATCGGCTTCGGACTGTTGATCCTGCTGGTCGGCTATAGCGGCGCGTTGAGCTGGACCAATTGAGTTCTGGTTTAACGCCGTTGCAATGAAAAAAGGTCCGCGTTTGCGGACCTTTGTGCTTGCGGCTCGCGAAGCGCGATTACGCCGCGCCGCGTTTGCGGAACACCAGATCCCAAACGCCATGTCCGAGCCGCAGGCCGCGGCGCTCGAACTTCGTCACCGGACGATATTCGGGGCGCGGCGCATAGCCGTCGGCGGTGTTCTTAAGCGCGGGCTCGGCGCTCAGCACTTCGAGCATCTGTTCGGCGTAGTTCTGCCAGTCGGTCGCGCAATGCAGATACGCGCCGGGCTTCAGACGCGAAACCAGCAAGGCGACGAACTTCGGCTGGATCAGCCGGCGCTTGTGATGACGCGCCTTGTGCCATGGATCGGGAAAGAAGATGTGCACGCCGTCGAGGCTGTCCGGCGCGATCATCTGTTCGAGCACCTCGACCGCGTCGTGCTGAATGATGCGGATATTCGACAGTTGCTGTTCGCCCATCAGCTTGAGCAGCGCGCCCACGCCCGGCTCGTGCACCTCGACGCCGAGGAAGTCGTCGTCGGGACGGTGCAAGGCGATCTCCGCCGTGGTTGCGCCCATCCCGAAGCCGATTTCCAGCACGCGCGGCGCTTCACGGCCGAACACGCTGTTCCAGTCGGGCTGCTGCGGCGCGAAGGGCACCACGAAACGCGGACCGAGTTCGTCCATCGCACGGCGCTGGCCGGTGGAGACGCGGCCGGCGCGCGTGACAAAGCTGCGGATGCGGCGCCGGTGCAGGGCTTCTTCTTGCGGCGTGTCGCCGCCGGCGGATTGACCTTCGGTTTTGCTCGCGGGCGTCGTGGGTTCGTCCGGCAAGCCGGCGTCGTTTGGATCGTGGATCATCGTCGATACTGCTACAAGGTGAGGGCTTCGCGGCTTGCGTGGCGTATTTCGCTGCGCCCGTTCGCCGCCGAATGGCATGGGCCGTGGGTCGCTCGTGTTTTGCATGCGTAGTTCTTACGAATCGCTACGCCGGGCTGCCGCCACTACAAAAAAGCCGCCTTCATGGAGGCGGCTCGTGCTGGATTCCGCTGGAGGCTCAAGGCTCAGCAGGAAGGTGGAGCGGGCGTTGCAAGTGCGCGTAAGGTAGCACAACCCAAAAGGCCGCGTCCAGACAAGGGGCGCATGCAGCATGCTCAGGAATCGCAGCAACATTACGTTTTGATAACCGCGGCGTCGCAATCGATCCGACTGCCGTTCCGGCCACTTCCCAGAATGCGCTTCGTAAAGCGATGTCGATTGAAGGCGTGGCGCTGACTCAATTCAACGATTTGTTGTGGCTGATGGCCCAAGAGTCGGGTGGGTAGGGGGCTTGCGCAATCCGAAGTCTTCCGCACGCGGGCTTTATCAATTATTGCCGCCGCAATACGCATTGAATCCGGATGGAGAAAAGTCGTTTGGGAATGCGGTGGAAGAATGCCGCGGCGGCATTCGCTATATTCTCGGCCGGTATCATAATGCCGCTTCTGCTCGCCGGTTATGGGAAGCGAATCAGTGGGTTTGAAGTGCTGAAATGCTTCTTCTTGGGTGACAAGCGGGAGAGGATACAGCAGGCGCGTGGTGCGGCAGATGCAGATCCTTTCGCATGGCCGCCTGGTTTATCGCCAGGCGGGCTGGAAAGTATCTGGAGCGGGCGATGGGAATCGAACCCACGGCTCTAGCTTGGGAAGCTAGGGTATTACCATTATACGACGCCCGCAGAGC
>Ga0137385_10001941_pt1 | contig 17506 bp, 19 predicted proteins | sample SagtaG_FD_104921 | JGI IMG/M metagenome (GOLD analysis project Ga0137385, IMG submission 104921) | Vadose zone soil microbial communities from Sagehorn Ranch, Mendocino, California, USA - Sage2_R_80_16 metaG | ecosystem: Environmental > Terrestrial > Soil > Vadose zone | place: USA: California... | reverse complement strand
CTGCTATGCGCTCGGGACTGGGAGCTGCCATGCCACCGTCGGGCCCCCCCTGTCGGCCGGGCGGCTTGCTTTCCTCGGTGCCGGTGACCTTGGGGATCTGGTCTCCAGCAGCGCCCATGGTGTACAGCGCTACAACGTTTCCGCCAATCTTCTGCTCGACGTCCCGTTCGGCCGCGCCGCCGAGATCACCGCTCACGACTGCGGTGTTGAACATCGCGGTTGAATGTACCGCATAGTTGAAAAGAATGGCGATGGGCTGCCCGCTCCGGCTTTCAAACGTGAGCACCGAGACCGTCTTGTCGGAGACGCCGTCGGGGCTGTAGCCAAGGCCCCAGCCGCGTTCGGGCGTGTACTGGTCGCGGCTCACATTCACGTCTACGCTGCCGGTGCCGAAACCAAACTTCGCCGGCTGCAGCGCCGCCTTGGCTTCCTTCAGGGTGCCAAGAACCTTGTCGTACATCACCTTTGAGTAGGCGAGAATCTCCGGTGTAGCGCCGTGTGCCAGGCCGCCAGGCGTGACCGCACCGGCGCGCGGTGCGCTGTGATCGTGGCTAGCGGTGATGAGGATGTGGTCCACGGGGATGCCGAGCTCGCGTTGGATGCGCCGGCGGACCTCGGTGGTATTGCCGACCTCGATCAAGTCGAGGGACACAATAGCGGCCATTGTGGCTCCGTCGTCCAGTACGAGAACGCGGGCAAAAATGGGGTCGTGCACGCCAGTAAACTTTCCACCATTGAATGAGTTGAGGTTCGTCAGGTCAGTGGGTGTAATGTCTACTCGGGCGGCGCCCGCGCGAAGATTGCCGGCTGAGGCGTTCGCCCGCTCGGCGGAATTCTTCGCCTGCGGATCAGCAAACGAGCTGGCCGGAATTGCCGAAGTGACGAGAGCACCGAGTATCGCTGTACAAGCCGCCGCTCGCAAGACTAGCGAAGATGTGCGGGCTGTCATACGTCTCCAATTACTGATTTGAAATTTTGATGAACGAGAAACCCTTCTTGGTTTGCGCTCCAGAGAGGATGCCGAGGACGCAAACCGCATACCATGGATCTCTCTGTTCCCGCGAGGAACACGCATGACTGAGCCGGTATTGCGCTCCATGAAGAGCACGAAAGATCGGCATCGCAGGCGCACCATGGTCCATTGGGCAACACGGCAAAATGATCGCAGAGTGGGGATAATGTTCTACCTCCGCCAGAATTCTTCTGATGTTTTCGGCCTGACATGAGCATTAAGTGATAAAAAGAGGTTGTCATGTTACTTGCCATGTTAACCAATCTCTTGAGTGTAGGGACGCGCGAGACGAAGATCAAGTTTCGAAATTTATTTTCTGGAGCAGCCACTATTGCGCTGCTGGCCGCGTCATGCAGCGGCGCGTTGGCACAGCAGGCGAAGACGGCCACCACGTGCGACCACCTTGCCAGGCTCGACCTGCCGGAGGCGACCATCACCCTGGCCGAGGTCGTGCAGCCGATGTCGTTCAAGCTACCGCCAAGCACGATGGAACCTGGTGGTCCCGGTGGAGGAGCCGGTGGACCCGGCGGACAAGGGGCACCCGGTGCGCAAGCCGGACCCGGTGGCCCGGGTGGAGGGCCTCCTGGAGGCGCCGGCATGGCGTTGGCTCCGTTTGATCCCAAAGACACCACCAATCATGTTCCCTTCTGCCGGGTCGCAGCTACGTTGAGGCCGAGCGGTGATTCGAAGATCAAGATCGAGGTCTGGCTGCCCCTTTCCGGATGGAACGGTAAACTTCTTGGCGCCGGAAACTTCGGATGGGGCGGCGCCATCATGTACGGCGGCTTGCTCCTGGGACTGGAGCGAGGGTTCGCCACCGTGAGCACCGACACTGGTCACGACAATTCTCTCGCGCAGGGTGAGTTCGCGCTGGGTCACCCGGATAAGGCGATCGACTATGGCTACCGCGCCGCACACACCATGACGGTTGACGCCAAGGTCTTCGTCAAGGCGTTCTATGGCGAGGCGCCGAAACACTCGTACTGTATGGGTGCTCACTAGGCGGCCAGATGGGGCTGACAGAAATCCAGCGCTTTCCGGAAGACTATGACGGCGCCATCATTGGGGCTCCCGCAAACCCGATCGTGGATCTGAACGCGTACCAGATCTGGCCGTCTCTGCTGGTTGCAGAGAAACCTGCGCGGCAGCTTTCGCGCGCCAAGGCTGCCATGCTGCACGAAGCGGTGATGAATGCGTGCGATGCGCTTGACGGTGCAAAGGACGGCGAACTTGAAGATCCAACTGCCTGCCACTTTGATCCAAAAACGCTGCTATGCAAAGGCGAAGACAGCGACACATGCCTGACCGCGCCCCAGGTGGAGTTTGTGCAAATGCTCTACGTAGGGCCCATCAATCCGCGAACCAGGGAGCGGCAATTCGCGGCGCCCGTTCCAGGCATCGAAGGCAACTTCGGTAACTACTCTGCGAACGACGCGATGGGAGTTGCTGTCGCGCTGTTCAAGTACATGATCTTCCAGGATCCCCATTGGGATTGGAAGACGCTGGATTTGGACAAGGACGTGTCCTATGGGCGAGCAGTGCTGCGGTCTATAAACCTGGCAGACAACCCAAATCTGAAGCCGTTCTTTGATCGTGGCGGCAAACTGCTTATGTATCACGGTTGGATGGACGGCGCCAGCCCCATGCAAAGCGTTAGTTACATGAATGCAGTGAAGAAGTCAGTAGGTGCGGAACAGACCGAGAACTCCATGCGGCTGTTTACAGTGCCTGGGATGGGGCACTGCATGGGAGGCACCGGCTGCGACACCTTTGACAAGGTCGCCGAGCTTGACCATTGGGTCGAAAGCGGCAAGGCTCCGGAACGTATCGTGGCCGCCAAACTAGAGGGCGGCAAGGTTATTCGTACACATCCTTTGTGCGCCTATCCCGAAGTTGCCAGGTATAAGGGCACGGGTGACCTGAACGATGCTGATAACTTCGCATGTGTGAAGAAATAGGTCACCATGGCAAAGCTGATGGGCCCAGGCCATCATCACTATCGGTTCGTTCGTAGTCTGATTGTCTTCTGGAATCGTCGAGCCGGTGTTTAAAGGGATTTCGTGAGACAAAGAATCGTGCCCCTTGGGCTCGCCGTAGCCGCTGCTTTCATTACGTTGCAACCGTGTCGGGCTCAATCGAACCCCCTGCAACTGTCTTTTCACCACGTGACTGCCTCCGTCGCTGATCTTGAGAAGGAAGCTGCGTGGTACGAGCGCGTTCTGGGCTTCAAACGAAGCCAACGGCTCAGCGACCGCGATGACTTCGCGATGTATCAGATGACCATGCCGGGCTATCGCCTCGACCTCGTATGGCAGAAAGGCTCATCGAGGCAGCACCGGGCGCAGGGGGCGTTCAAACAAGGCTGGCTTCACATTGTCTTCCAAACGCCCAATCTGGTTGCGGCATACAAATACCTGCAGACGCAGGGGACCGACGTGAAGCCGAACCGTGGCACTGACGGTGGTATCACCCATCTTTCACTCCACGATCCTGAAGGAAACGAAATCGGGATCGCCCCCCAGTGAAAATCATGGTCCACTTGACTTGATCCCGCGTTGGATATCTTGATGGAGAGACGAGAGATGGCGAACTCACCCTTGAAACGGCTCGGGCCCCAGGCCTGGGCGTCCCGGATATCGGGCCGCCACCGCGAGCACTGCTGGATCATCGAGGGCGGTTAAGCGGCCGTTGTCGTACAACAGAGTGTCACCGACGCGGAACGTAGCGTTACGTATGTCCCCGGTAATGTGCGGCCAATAGGGATACTGCGCATTGGCCTTCGGTGAACCGACGTGAACGTGCAGGTTGTGACTGTCGCTATGCTCGATCAGGCGGCGGTAGAGAACGCTGGCGCACTGTTGCGGCGCTACGTGTGCCTGTGGATGCACTCCGAAATGCAGGGTGTCGAAGTTGTAAGTGCTGTCGCCAAGCCGGTCATGCAGTGATGCCAAGAAGCGGCGAATCAAATCCGCTTCAACGCCGCCCTCGACCTTGAGGATGCGGCCGTCTTTGATGGTAAGAGTCACTGGGTGTTCAAAGTAAGGCGCGATGCCGATGTAACGAGACCACCAACTGAGAGTACGGTCGAAGATGAAGGTTCCAGAGGTTTCGCCAAGCGAGATGGGCGGGCACACCCACTCCGGCCAAGGCAAATAATTGCCGCCTTCGCGTCGCGTTGCGTAGCCCAAAGTGGGATTCCGCGCAGGCATCACCACACCTTCAAGATGGGTTCCATTGGGATCGGTCAGTTGCCACTTGAGCCCCGCTTGAATGTGCGATGACGCACGGAAGCGGATCTCGCTGACCAGTTCTTGCGGCGTCTGCGCCCACGCCGTGCACAACAGCGCCGCAGTAGTGGCGAAGTTGCGGACCACGGGGATTTTGTGATCTTGTTCCACATATTGACGGAAGGCGAGAATCTCTTCCACCGTCAGATCGAACGAGTGATTGATCGCCAAGTCACTTCGGTTTATGGACGCGCGCACTTCATCGGGGAACTTCCACTGATTCACCCGCGATGGCTCGTCGACCCAAAGTATCTCAACGCGGGCGCCACGCTCCTCGGCTGCGCGCTGGATCCAATGTATGGCTTGGCGGTCGACCAGATTGTCGCCCCCGTAGAGGCCATCGAGATAAGCGATGAGGAGCACCTTCTGACCGGAACGCATGTGCGCTCCATGTTCCAGCAGATCATTGATCGCAATCTGCGCCGCACGCGGAACGGAGTCTTCTGTGACGGTCTGGCCGGCTTGATCGGAAGCGGAGTTGGGAGACTGACTCCACGCTGCCGCCTCACCCTGTGCGACGGCAACTGCGCCTGCCGAAGCAGTGACGCTGTTGCGCAGAAAACTCCGCCTTGTCCAATTCATCGTCTTTTTTCTCCTGGTTCTCGATTGTTCAGTTGCAATTTGATAAAAGATGGCGCTAGCTGGCAGATGCACGATGAACAGGTAATGGCGTCGTCGTCTCATCGGCGCTATGTGCTGTCCTGACTTAATCCAGTAGAGTTGTGCCGATATTCTTTCCGTGGCCCACATGTATTTCGAAGGCTGATGATTCCGCTCGATCGTCTCTGCGGGCAAGCTTCAGCCGTGTCTACTTCGCCTCCATCAACTTGGCAGGAGGAACGAAGCGGAAGCATCCCCCACCGTAGGCCGTGGGTCGCTGCACCGCAAGTTCAAAATGGTTCATAACATGGTTATCCTCTGATTTGCCCCTCTTTTTCTGTTCATGAGAGGGATGACTGAAACGACGTTACGAGACGTTAAGAGCACTCGACTACCTTCGCGCTCTCGTGAGATGTGGGGACGCCTCCGCCGGGAGATCTGCGCTACGACGGATTTGCGCCTGATACGGAGTTGGCACGCATCCCGTATCGATTCACATCTCGGTCTTGCGGTGAGCGTTTCAGCCTGTAAATTCTAGGAATCTCTCAATTGATAAGATATATCGCAAGATGTGTTGACCTAGCCCACGTAAGATATATCTTTCAATATAACGAAAGGAAAGGAGTACTGAAATGAAGGGAAATTTATTCGAAACATTCCGCAGGGGAGATTTCCGCTTCGCAGGGCGGGGCCGATTGGGTTCAGAGGACGGCGTTGAGTCAGGACGTGGGGGCAGGCATGGGCACACGGGAGGGGCGCATCACTCTCCCAATGCATCATCGCGATCCGTTTAATGGCGGGCGGGAGCGGCTCTTCGACGCCGGCGATCTCAAACTGGTCATTCTGAAGCTTCTGGCAGAAAGCCCCAGCTACGGCTACCAACTTATGAAGAGGATGGAAGAACGCCTCTCCGGCGGGTATACACCGAGCGCAGGGGTAATCTACCCAACCCTGACCATGCTTGAAGAAGAGGGGTTCGCCTCAGAAAGCACATCAGACGCAAACAAGAAGGTGTTTTCTGTCACCGCGGAGGGCCTCGCCTACCTGGAGCAGAACAAGGAGCGCGTTCTCCGGGTATTCGACCGCCTGAAGGAGGCCGGCGAGGGATTTCGCAGACGTCGCTCGCCTGAAATCATGAAGGCGTTTCACAATCTTCGCGGTGCAGTGGAGGCGCGCGTCTCCCGTGAAACGATTACAGCCGAACAGATCCGGAAGATCGCCGATGCAATAAACGTAGCCGCGACAACAATCGACAAACTTTGATTCATGTGCCCAGATCCGCAGGGTCATTCGAGCCGAAGTCAAAACCCCATCCGATTCCCAGTTGCGAGCACGTGCATGAGTGTGGTGCACCCGGGAAGTTCAGGAGCCATTTATGTTTCGCTATCGCATCACGCTGGAGTTTCTCTCACCTGAGACGGAGGTCAAAGTGCTTCGATTTGTCGAAAATCACGATGACACTCGCCATTGCGCGCCGTATGTCCGGCAAGCTGGGTTTGGATGAGAATGCAACGAATGCCTTCGCACTGGGTCTGAAACTTTTCGGGGAAGCCATTCTCAAGAATCGTGAAAATCCATTATTCGGTCAAATCAAACCCTCAATGGTGGGAATTTATGAGGGCGCTGAAGGGTGGTGTTCGCTCCTCTGGGTCCGAGCCAGTCGCATAAGATGGAGCATTGCAATCAGCCGATGAGCGCCAACCCTGGATGTGCTGAGACGCGTTTTACCTCACTCGATGACCTCAGTTGCAGACCAAACACCGTCTCCTTGATACATCGTGGAAGTGAAAATGTCGTCAAGCTTAAGTCATATCTGAACTTGGACTTCCAACTCATTTGATCTGAGATCCATTCGGCTTGATTTGGTCCGTTCGTTCCTTCTGCCAAGAGCACACCGCCGCGTCATTAATCGCAGCTTATTTAATTGTTCGCTACAACTCTTGACGATCGTTTAAGGAGATGATTAACATGTGAAGCTTATTGGGGAGAGTCGGCCCGAGCCAACTTGAATTATCCGGTCTGCGAACCATCTTCAGAAGAATTTCACTTTCTCCGCAGATAGTTAAAGGAATGGTGGATCCAAGAACGGCAATCCCACGTGGATCCATTCGGTGACCGATTGCACTTTGCCCGTTCGTTACTGACAGGGCTGGAGGGAAGAATCAAATGTCTACCGCTAAGTCAGCCACTCCACCGGACATCCTTCGTGCTGCGGCACTGGAACTGATGGTCACTGATCTCCAGGCATCGCGAGACTTTTACCACGACGTGCTTGGACTTCTGATCACTTATGAAGACGCGGACGAGATCCACCTTCGCGCATTTGAGGAGTATCTGCATCATTCCCTGGTCCTGCGGAAGGGCCCGACTGCGGCAGTCAGGCGGATATCGTACCGTGTACGCTCTCCGAGGGATCTGGACGCCGCGGAGCGGTACTTCGCAGAGTTAGGCGTGCGTGTGGAGCGGCGCGCCAAGGGTACGACTCGCGGCTTCGGCGAACTGGTTCATGTCCAGGATCCGCTGGGCTTCCCGCTGGAGTTTTTCTGCGAGGCGGAACACGTTGAGCGGTACACGCAACGTTACGATGCGTTCGGTGCAGCGACTCTCTTGCGGCTCGACCACTTCAATATCCTGACGCCGGATATTCCAACCGCGCGGCAATTCTTTCTTGGTCTCGACTTCAAGGTCTCCGAGGAAATCCGGGATGAGTTGGGAACGACGTTTGCGTCCTGGATGTATCGCAAGCCGTCCGTGCACGATATCGCGCTTACGCAGGGTGATGGGCCACGCTTGCATCACTTCGCTTTCAATGTTCAGGAGCGCCACGAGATTCTGCACATCTGCGATCGTCTGGGTGCGCTGCATCAGTCGGAAAGGATTGAACGCGGACCGGGGCGTCACGGCGTATCAAACGCGTTCTATCTTTACATGCGCGACCCCGATGGGCACCGCGTCGAGGTCTTCACCACGAATTACTACACCGGCGATCCGGATAACCCGGTGAAGACATGGAGCGTGCATGATAATCAGCGCCGCAGCTGGTGGGGTCACTCCATTATCCCGACTTGGTACACGGAAGCTTCGAGGGTATTGAACCTGGACGAGGAAGTGCAACCCGTAGCCACACAACAAGGCTCAATCGAATTGAAAGCCACGGTTGGCGCAGACGGTTACTGAACCCGCCACGTAATGACTTAACTGGTTTTTGCAGGTCTGTCACGAAGACGCTACCGAGGGAATGGAGACACGAGGTATGACCAATCTATTGGACCGAACGGCTTTCAGAATCGCGATCATCTTCGGTCTGGGTGTGATGGCGGCGATGACGGTTAGCGAAGCCGTAACAGAACTCAGCGCCATAGCAAGAGAGTTCCACCCGGATAATCGATCGCTGATTGGACTGGTCATGTCTCTTCCGTCCCTGGTCGTTGCGTTGGGCGCACTGATGGCGGGCTTTGCTGTCGACCGCGTAGGCGACCGGCGCATCCTCCTCGTTGGCGCTGTAACCGCCGTCATTGGCGATGTCTGCGTCATCGTTTCGCCGTCGCTTCAACTGCTTCTGGCGGCACGCGTGCTCACGGGTGTTGGATATGTCCTTACCGCGGTCGCGGCAATCACGATTCTGATGCGGATCACCAGCGGCAAGCAACGAATCATGGCCCTTGCTCTGTGGTCGACATCTGTCCCAGTGAGTTTCATACTGCCCTTTCTGACTGCGGGGCTTGCGGCCCGGCTGGGAACGTGGCGGGCGGCGTTTGCAGGCCATGCCGGGTTAACGGCGGTCCTGTTCTTGTTGGCGATTGTCAGCCTCCCTAAGCCTGACAGCCTCTCTCTTCAGCCATCACGCACATCGGGACTAAGCGCGGTACTGCGAACGCCGTGGCCATATTTGCTCGGTCTGTCCTTTGCCGCGAACGCCTTCCTGCTGACGGGTACCATTGCAACGCTTGGCCCGTATCTTGCCGGTCGCTACGGCATCACTGAATTGGAAGTGCAGCACTGGAACGTCTTCGCAATGATCGCCAACATGGTGGGATGCCTGCTGGTCGGTCGCATGCTGAACAGAGGCGTGCCGGCCCACATCATTGGGTTGTGTGGAATCGTACTGAGTGGCGGAGCGGCGGGGCTCATCTTTGGTGCGCAGATCGGATCCGCGGGTTCTATCGTTGCGTCCTGTATTTTCACCTTTGGCTGCGGACTGCTGGTGGGCATGTGGGCTCTGGTGCCACGCTGTGCGCCTTCGCCGAGCAGCATGGGCGCGACCAGCGGCCTCGTCACCCAGCTGACACTGATAGGCGTGCTGCTGGGCGCGCCACTTGCATTCGCGGCACAATCGGCGTCGACATCAACGCCAATGCTGACGCTCATCCTTGTAGGAACGCTGGTCTGCCTGGCCGGCGGAGTGCCGATCTGGTTGCGCAATCAAGGTGCGCAGCCCGCCGGCATGCCAGGGGCATCATCTCCGATCGGGGCCAAATAAATTACGCACCGCGGAACGTGCGCGTGTTAGAGGAGGAAACAAGTCATGTTGGATATCGCGATTATCGGTGCAGGACCTGCCGGGTTGGCGACCGCCCTGCGGCTGCACCAGAAGGGTTTTCGGTCAAAGATCTATGAAGGAGTCACTGAGTTAAGGCCGCTGGGCGTCGGGATCGACGTTAAGCCCTATGGGACGAAAGAAGTCACGGAACTCGGGCTTCTCGAGGAGTTCCGCAAGATCTCGGTTGAAGCGCGCGAATCGATCTTCTACACCCGTTATGGTCAGGAAATTTACGCCGAGAGATGTGGCAAGCATATGGGCTACGACCACGAACAGCGATTCGTGCATCGCGGCACGTTTCAGATGATGCTCTACGATGCGGTGATGGAGCGGCTGGGGCCTGAAGCGGTGACTCTCGGAGCTCGATTCAAAGAATTCACTCAGGACGACAACGGCGTAACCGTTTCTTTTGAGCCAACCCGGGAGATCCGCGCGGACATCATGATAGGCGTCGACGGCATCAAGTCCGTGGTGCGCAAGCAACTGCTGCCCGAGTCGACCCGAAGCCACTATTCCGGAATCACGCTCTGGCGCGGCGTGACGTTGATGAAACCGTTCAAGAGCGGCGGAACAATACTGCATATCGGAGATCCGAAGAGCCAGGGCAGTCTGATCGTTTATCCCATCCGTGACAACGAAGACGTGCAGGGTAACACGCTGGTGAATTGGGTGGTCGAGCAGAACGGGAAACCGGAGACGATCGAAGACTGGAACCAGAAGGTGACGCCCGACGAGATTGCGCATAGGTTCGACGAGTGCGAGTTGGATTTCCTCGACGTAGGGCAGATGATACGCAATGCACGCGAGGTCTACCTATTTCCGCTGATCGATCACGATCCACTGCCGCAATGGTCCTTCGGTCGTGTGACGTTGCTGGGGGACGCGGCCCACGCAATGTACCCCCGCGGAGGCAACGGAGTTTGCCAGGCTCTCGTCGATACTCGCGTCATCGCCGAAAAGTTGGCGACTGTAAGCGATCTAGAGGAGGCGATGCGCCAATATGAGGAGGAGCGTCGTACGATCGTAAACCGGATCGTGGTGGCCAACCGCGGCGAGGGCCCCGAGGTTGTCCGTCGCATCGTCGAAGAACGTAGTGGTGGCAAGCCCTTCGATGACATTGAGAAGATTCTTCCGCTTGCCGAGGCTGATGCAATCTTCAAGGAATATCATCGCCTGGCCGGAATGAAGCGTCCGGATGAAAAGCCCGGCGAGACAAGCGGCTTTCGTTCAGTATTCCTGGCCGAACGTTGATCACTAGATAGAACAACCATTTGTTATTGCTGAAAGGAATTCATTATGACTGATACGGCCACGATCGAACGACCGAACTCGGCACCTGGCTCGAACGTCTCGACCAAGATCGTCGATGCCAACATGCATTGGCTGCCCGGAAACTTGTTTTCGGACGAGCGCCTGCTGAACGCCTTCATCGGATCCGTACCGCGTGAATACGGCATCACGGCGCGCGTCGAGCCTGTCGCCGGTAAGGACATCCGGCAGATCATCATCGAACAGCCCAAAGGCTGCGTCAACTTGAACTATGCCGAGAACCAGTACAGCCTCGAAGGCCAGCTTGTCGATATGGCCAAGGCGGGCATCGATCAAGGGGTGTTTCGCTTGCCCTGCTGGCAGGAATGGCTGGATCTCGAGACTTGTAAGATCGTCAACAATGGTCTGGCGGAATACGTCAAGCGCAGCGACGGTCGCCTTTCAGCGCTAGCGGTGGCGCCGCCCTGGGGCACAGCCGATTGTAAGCGCGAAGTCGAACGATGCATCAAGGACCTCGGCTTCCGTGGCGTGCAGATGGCCGCGCACTACGGTAATCTCTACCTCGATGACGAGTCTTTCCGACCCTACTTCAGCTTCCTCAATGATCTCGGCGTTCCCGTGGTCGTGCACCATACGCCGCTTCCGGTAGACTACGGCTCCATCCTGTCCTACACCAACCAGCGTCGCCAATACGGACGCTGCGCTGCACAGGCCACGGCTGTCGGTCGTGAACTCTTCAGTGGAATGTTTGACGACTTTCCAAACCTGAAGCTAATTCACTCGATGCTGGGCGGCGGATTTTTTGCCTACGTTGACATGCTGGTGCCTCCGCGCAAGGAAGAGTTCAAGGACGCGGTTGACCGTTTCGAGACGCAGAATAACCGGCTGCGCGATCAACTGAAGGAGAACATTTTCTTTGACGTGTCTGGTGCGCCGCAGTGGGGCAAGGCGCAACTCGAATGCGCCGTGAAAGTGATCGGAGCGCGCAATATCCTCTACGGCAGCTCTTATCCGATCCGTCAGGACTGGTATTTCCAGGGAATCGACTTTGTTCGGGCGCTGGATATCAGCGAGGAAGACAAGACCGCAATTCTCGGCGGCAATGCGATGCGACTGTTCAAGCTGAGCTAGTGTCTAGTCGGCGCATCAAGTTGATGCACCGTTGGTCTATACCCGGAAGTAAGTGAAACGATGAGTAACGAAGACTTTCGAAACAATCTTCTCTCGCCAACCTCTCCACGGATATTGAACGCCCGCGGACTGGATCCGTATGACTATGCGAAACCGATTCTTGCCAGGCCCGATGCCCGTTTTCTAATCGACTCATGGATGGATCTCTACTCGCAACCATTCAAAGGGATCACCGTGAATGGCGAAATCGAGAAGGGACTCTACTCCCTGGAGGATGAGGGACTGGACCCGCAGCCGATTGTCGCAGCCGGCCTGGAGCTTCTCGCGGCGCTGAGCGACGACGAGCGTAAGCGTATCCAGTATGGACTCAATGCCCACGAGTGGCGGAGTTGGTATAACCCGGAGTTCCCAATGAACTCCCATGGCCTGCGCCTGGACTACGTCACGCAGCAAGTGCGCGAAGCTGTTGTGAACCTCATGCGAGCGAGCCTTGGTCCGGACGGCTACCTGAAGACAGAACAGTGCAGGTCAGCCAATTTATACCTGGGCGAGCTCTATGATCTTCGGAACATCATGAATGAGTGGAGCTATCACTTCCTTCTGTATGGGACTCCATCTGCGGTTGAGCCATGGGGGTGGAGCATGTATGGTCATCATCTGGCTGTCAACTGTTTCATCCTCGGCAGGCAGTTGGTCATCTCTCCAGTGTTTCTGGGGTTCGAGCCGAACGTTGTGGATCGCGGAGGCAAAGGAACCTTCCGTTCATTCCAGCAGGAAGAAGACCTTGGACTCGAGCTGATTCGTTCGCTCACTCCAACCTTGCGTGAGAGAGCGATTATCTACAACCGGATGGTTGACCCTGCCATGCCAAAGGGCCGTTGGCACTTTGCCGATGAGCGACATCTGGGAGCTGCCTTCCAGGACAATCGCATCATCCCGTACGAAGGCGTCGCAGCAACGGATATGTCGCGTGAACAGCAGGAACTGTTGGTGAAGCTCGCCGAAAAGCTTCTCGAGTTTCTGCCTGAGGGACCACGCGCGTCGCGCATGCGTCAAATCGTGTCGAAGTTTGGCCGGACACACTTCAGTTGGATTGGCGGTTACGGAGACGATGACCCCTTCTACTATCGCATTCAGAGCCCTGTGATCATGCTCGAGTTTGATCATCACAGCGGCGTCTGGCTCACCAATTCCGATCCTGCAAAATTTCATACCCACGTGATCGTCCGCACGCCCAATGGGAACGACTACGGAAAAGAACTACTTCGCTTGCACCATCAGAAGACTCGTGGCGACGACCGGCAAATCATCGAGGAAGACCGCGAGCCGGTGCAGTACGCTCGCGATCGTGACAAAGATGCTTCTTTCGTCCCCGGCCAGCGAGCCGAGCATGATCCAAACGGCTAGCGGACGGAAGCGATCATTGAATTCGTGACCGCAATAGGGGCAAGTATCGGCTTTTAGCGGTTAATCGCAGGAGAAAGTAAATGGATCTGGGAATTCGAGGTCGGACAGCGTTCATTTCCGCATCATCGCAGGGACTGGGGTTTGCGTGCGCGGAGTCCTTGGCGCGGGAGGGAGTGTCGGTTACGCTGAACGGCCGCAACGCGGAAAAGCTCGATGGTGCGGTACGGGAACTACAGCGCCGGCTACCGGGTGCGGCGGTGAATTCCGTTGTCGCTGACCTGACAACCGGGGAAGGCCGACGTGCAATTCTCAGTGCCTGTCCTGAAGTCGATATCCTGGTCAACAACAATGCCGGTCCGCCGCCGGGCAAGCTGGATGACTGGGATGAGGCCGCGCTGCTCACCGCGATGGGAGCGAATATGATTCCGGCTGTGCAACTCATGCGGGCCTACATTCCAGGCATGAAGGCAAGGCAATTCGGGCGGATCGTGAACATCACGTCCGCTATGGTCAAGTCCCCACACTACGAGATGGGACTATCGACTTCGGCGCGTGCCGCGCTCACCGCGATCAGCAAAGCCGTCAGCACATCTGTAGCCGCAGACAACGTGACGATCAACAACCTGTTGCCGGAGCGCATTGATACACCCCGGCAGGAATTCATGGCCAAGCGGATGATGGCACAGCAAGGCATTGATCGCGACGAGGCGCGCCTCCGCATAGCCTCAACGATCGCCGCGAAACGCCTAGGGCGGCCGGAGGAATTCGGGGATGCCTGCGCATTTCTGTGCAGCGCGCAGGCCGGCTATATATCCGGTCAGAATCTTCAACTCGATGGTGGCTCGTACGAAGGGCTGATATAAATCCCACGAGGTGCGAGGGAATGAAGTATGCAGACCGAAGAAGAAGCAGCGGTACTTGAAGCTGAGCGTCGGCGGCATCTCGCTCTGGTTGCCGTTGACCTCGCCGAGTTGGACAGGCTGTTCGCCGACGACCTGATCCATATTCACAGCACCGGTCTCGTGCACGACAAGCCGCAGCTTTTGCGGCACATCGACCATAGGCGCGCCTTCGTATCAGTCACACGCGGATGGCTGAAGGTCAGAATCCACGGTGATATCGCGGTGATGACGGGCCCTATGACCAACCGCATGCGCGCAAAGGACGGAGCCGGCGAGATTGTGCTCGATGGATTTGTAACCCAGGTTGTGAGGCGTTCGGAAGGGGGATGGAGGTTTATCAACTTTCAGCTCACGCCGAATCGAGAGCACTGACGAGCGCATGTGTCCCGACCCCCAAAACCAGTGCAATAAAAAGGAAGAACAATGAAACTTGTTCGTTTTACTGAAGGAGGAACGACCCGCATCGGAAAGGTGGTCGACGGTGCCGTGGTCGATCTCTCCGGCATCGATGGTGTTGGATCCTCCATGCGTCAACTGTTGACGGATCTGCAGGGGCTGCGCGCGGCCCTTGAAGGTGTAGGCGGCCCGTCGCTTCCGCTGAATTCAGTGAAGCTCGAAGCGCCTATCAACGACCCGCAGAAATTCCTCGCCACCGGCATGAATTACAAAGCTCATGCCGAAGAGGCGCGTGCCGCCGGCATTCCAATTCCGACGAGTCAGTTGTGGTTCAACAAGCAGGTGTCCTGCCTGAACGGTCCCTACGATCCCATCGAGTTTCCGAAGGTGGTCGAAAAGCTAGATTACGAGATCGAACTTGGTGTGGTCATCGGCCGCAGATGCAGGCACGTGAAGAACATTGACGCGCGTTCCGTCATCGCAGGGTACCTGGTCACGAACGACGTTTCGGCGCGTGATTGGCAGCATCGTTCTCCCACGTTTACGTTAGGCAAGTCGTTTGACACGCATGGTCCGATCGGACCGTGGCTGACTACCGATGACGAGATTGCCGATCCGCTTGCGCTGCAAATGCTCTTGACGGTAAATGGCGAGGAGCGTCAACGGATGACGACCGGCGACATGATCTACAACATCTACGATCAGATCGAATACCTTTCGACCGTGATGACGCTGGAGCCCGGTGACATCTTTGCTACTGGAACTCCTGCGGGAGTTGGAGCTGCCTCCGGTCGCCTCCTCAAGCTCGGCGATGTTGTTCATGCTGAGATTGAAGCACTTGGCTATATCGAAAATCGAGTTATTGCTGAAGCATAGGCGAGAGACAGCTTTATTGGGCATGTCAAGTAGCACTTTGACGCGAAAATACTGGACATGTTAAGCAATGGCCCATCAAGATGGACGGGATCTCGCACATTGCAGAGCGCGAGGAACCAGGAGTTGCAGATGCTAGGGTCTTGTCTACATCAGTGCGTGCCGATCGACGGGACCGTATACGGCGTCGCTTTGGATGCGGATGACCCTCTTGTCACACATTCAGAAGTCTTCAACAAGCCGCCTCATAATGCGGCTCCCACGACAGCGGTTCTATTTATCAAGCCGCGCAATACCTTTCTGGCACACAACGGCCTGGTGCAGTTGCCGCCCTCCCTGCAGGAGGTGGAAGCGCATGCCGCCCTCGCCGTGATATTCGCGCGGGACACGCGTGCCGTCGGCGCTGCAGAGGCTCTAAGTTATGTTGAGGGATACACGCTTGCCATCGACCTGGCCGAACCGGGGGCTGGCTTCTTTCGTCCACCGATCCGCGAAACGTGCCGGGACGGATTCCTACCAGTGGGGCCGGTGATTATACCTCGCGAATCTATTGTTTTCGACGGTACTGAGATACGCCTCGAGATGGACGGCAGCAAAGCGGCATCGTTGAGCCTCGATGGGGGCGACGAGCGCATTGCGAAGTTGATCGAGGAGGTGTCGGCATTCATGACGTTCCGTTCCGGCGACGTGCTGCTCGCAGCTCGGACACCGCTGCGGCCATCCGCTCGGATCGGTAGCCGCATCTCCGCGATACTCGAAGGCGTCGGTCGGTTGGATTGTTGTTTGGTGCTGGAAGAAGAGGTCGCGCGATGAAGCATGCACGCATCGCATACCGTGGGGCGATACGCACTGCTGTCGTTGAAGAGGATGACCAACTGCTGATCATGGCTGACGGGCAGCGAGCTGGTTTCAACGAAGTGGTGTGGCTGACACCCTTCGAACCGCGGACGGTGTTCGCCCTGGGCCTTAATTATGCCGATCATGCGTCCGAACTCAGCTTCAATGCTCCCGAAAGGCCACTTATATTTCTTAAAGGGCCCAACACGTTTGTGGGGCACAACGGATACAGCCCCTGCCCTGCAGATGTGCGGCAGATGCATTTCGAATGTGAGCTCGGTGTCGTGATTGGACGTACGGGACGACGCATCCGCGATGAAAGGGCTTACGACTATGTGGCCGGATACACCATCGCCAATGACTACGCGCTGCGCGAGTACCTCGAAAACTATTACCGGCCTAACCTGCGAGTGAAGAACCGGGATTTCTGCACGCCGCTCGGTCCGTGGATGGTGGACGCGGTGGATCTTGCCGATCCGATGGCTCTGGATCTCCGCAGCTTTGTGAATGGCGAAATTGTTCAGAACGGCAACACCCGAGACATGATCTTTGGGATCCCCAAGCTGATCGAGTATCTTTCAGATTTCATGACGCTGTCTCCTGGCGATCTGATCCTGACGGGAACACCGAAGGGCGTCCGCTACGTGCAGCCAGGCGATGAAGTTGTCACTGAAATTGAGGGAATCGGGCGCCTTGTGAACAGAATCATTTCTGAGCCGAATGTCCAAAAGCATGAGCTTGCGCGGATTGCGGAGAGCCCGCTATGACATTGGCTGAACCCGGCATCACAGCTTCGCATTTTCGGAAGTCTAGTCATCGATTGAGAGGGACAAACATGCCGCATTGTATCGTCGAGTACACCGACAACCTCGACCAGGACGCCGCGATTCCCGGACTGCTCGAGAAACTAGCGGCGAAGTTTCGCGACTCGAACGGCGTATTTCCAACTGGCGGAATTCGCGTCCGCGCCATTCGCCTGAGTGAGTATGTGATCGCCGATGGCAAAGGGAACGATGCTTTTGTCAATGTCACCGCCAAGATCGGGCCGGGGCGCGATCCCGACTTCAAAAAACAGTTTTTCCAGCAGATGTTCGAGATGGTAAGGGAACATTTCAAAGACGTGTTTGCCACCCGCTCGTTTGCATTGTCGCTCTATGTTGAAGAAGCCGATGAAAACGGGTCGTTCAAGGAAAACAACATTCACGCACGTCTCAGGAGCCAAAAGTAAAATGGCTCTGCCGAACAACACGAT
>Ga0137385_10001925_pt1 | contig 17588 bp, 23 predicted proteins | sample SagtaG_FD_104921 | JGI IMG/M metagenome (GOLD analysis project Ga0137385, IMG submission 104921) | Vadose zone soil microbial communities from Sagehorn Ranch, Mendocino, California, USA - Sage2_R_80_16 metaG | ecosystem: Environmental > Terrestrial > Soil > Vadose zone | place: USA: California... | reverse complement strand
TCCAATGTATAGTACCTGTGCATGTCTCTTCGAATTTTTATAGAGGTGCAATGAGTAGATGTTGCAGGAGATTCGTTTCTCATGATTTTGGGGAAAAACCCGAAATTTGGCAAGCAAATACTGCTATAGATCCTGCTTCTGCGATAAGAGTTAAAGCCATTCGTCTTAATTCCCCCCCACTCCCTATAAGGGTGTGGCTTGGCTTCTCGTCAAGCGTTGAGTTCGGTGGGGCGTTTATTGCGCATTGACGTGAGTTGCTAGCCTACTTGTGGGTCTTGGGCGTCCTACAACGGGTGTCTTGGGCTTGCGACTACGTCTTCCCCCTCGTTCTTCGTATCTTGATTGGGCTCGTTAGGGCCCAGCGAGTCGTGGAGATAGTTTGGGTGTGTTGCGGATTGTGTGAGGTGGGGGTGGTGTGTTGGTCGGGGTTTAGGTGGGTGTGGAATTTGGTACTCTCGTATTCTTCTTCGTCATGTCTCTCTGCCCTTTTCTTGCGTCTCCGTTGTCCCTATCACATCTAATACGTCCGTCTGCGCGCCCGCAAATCTGGCCTCTTGTTCCACTTGCTGCTCAGTCGTGCATCTATCGAACCAGACGGGTCCTTCAAGTTCGCTCCGGAAGAAAGTGGACGGCACACCGCTCCTCAGGGTTGCGGTGCGGAACCTTGGCCGATTGGGTCTTCTCTTTCTTACGGCGGTGCGAGTTTCCACGCCCCTCTGCCTCCCCTTACGGCCGTCCCGCGCTCGCGAGGAGCAAGCAACCCAGACGGACGCACCCTTCAAACGAAAAAGGTCGAAGCGATCGGTCAATAGTCATATATAAGCAATTGCCATCCCTGGGCCACACAGAACACAAGCACGAACACAGTAAAACCTAGAATACAGTGTTGTTGGTAATGCGCGCGAGCGGTACCGTATTCCCGGTCGAGGAGGGTAAAGCTTTTCTTTTTTGAGTGGGTGGTCAGATCTGTCAGAGCCACGCCAAGCCACCGTGGCGACGTCAAGTTCTCATTGCAACAAGTCGAGGGGCTACTGTACGGCCAGAAGGGTGCCGGAGGGGATCTTCCCCGATGATGGGCCCGATCGGTTCCGACAAAAAAGAAAAGAAAACCCGTGCGATTGGCGATTGCCGCAGAGCGCATCGCTTCGGTGACCTCGGTCTCGGATGTTGAGTGGATGGGCTATCGCCGTGCGGTGCAGGTGCGGGTGCAGAAATCAAAAAAAAAAAAATTGATGCATGCAACTGGTGGCGTTGCATTCAGGCAATGAAAGCTGCATCGTACGGCAGATTTTGCTGATGATTAATGCGTGATGGCCCGGGGATGATTTCGAGCGTCGTCGTCGTACGATTGGCAGAGACGACGACGAAAGCACGCCCTTGTACTACTGTACTGTACAGTACGTGTAACATGCAATACCAAAGTTACGTTATGAACGCTCCCCAAGCTTCATCACACCCCTCGCTTGGCAATTTAAAAAAAATTTGTGACGGACGTTGTACGTGTGCAAGTCTAGGTCGGCCCTGTCCCTGATGTACCTGGTTTGATCCGTGGGGAATGATCGGCCTGATTGATGATCGCAACAATTAGCAAAGATATAATGACCCCCAATCAAAGCAGGCTTCGGAATCGCCCATTAAGGCCAAAGGTCCCGTGCCGCCCATTTACTGTAAGGACTCGGATACAGTACTATACGTAGCACAACGACGCCGCAAATGAAACGGTTGCGTGTTTTGCGTGACCATCAAGGAGTAGAACTTCTTGTTGGCTGCAGTGAAGGGACGAAATGTACGGTGAAAGGTGTCGTCGCATGAATTAGTGACAAAGCCGAAGAAAGAAAAAAAAACAAGCGCTGATTGTTATGATCGGTCATCATCACGTTCCGTTCACCCTCCGCCCACCCACGAACTCCCGTCGTCGCTGAATATTACTGTAAAATAAAACAACAAAACACAAAAAAAGAAGTTCACATAAGAGAAGGGAAGGAGAAAAAAAAAGCGATCATCCATGTTGGGAGAATGAAAGTATGGCCCCCTCCCTTACTTCGGATCGCAAGGAGTGGACAACGGGCAACGATCAGACGGTAGGAAGACCGTGGTAGCCCTGCGGCCCCTGCGGGCGCGTGGTCTGCATACTGGCGAGGGTGTTCCCATTCAGGCTATTGTCGTATGGCGCGACAGGGACGTGCACGTCTGGTGTGGTCGGCACGCTCTGGTACCCAGGGTATGTGGTTGGATCGTTCGGGTCCTGCAACAAAGAATATGAGTGCACACAGAACGTAGACGCGCGCGGGGATGAAAAAACGCACGTAGAACTTCATCGGCGTCACAGGCGTCCCAGGCACATACGCCGTCCCGTCGTCCGACTGCGGCGGGTGGACCTGGCTCATGTGCTGCGATGTAGACGGTGGGGTCGTCGCGCCGTCGACCACGAACGCGGCGGATGGCGCTTGCGGGTGCGGTCGCCTTCGCAAGAAGTAGAACAAGATGCCGGCGATGGCCGCGACGGCCACGACGCCACCGGCGACGCCGCCTGCGATTGCGGCAGTGTTCGACTTCGACTTACTGCCAGAGGACGAAGAGGACGCCGCCGAGGATGGCGAGGGGGTAGAGGACGAGGACGAGGAGGATGCTCCGGATCGGGAGGCGGTGGAAGTAGTAGGACTGACGTTTCCGGAGGCGGAGGTGCCGGTGCCGATTAACGAACCTGGCTGTATCTCAGGGGTGTCTGAAGAGAAGAGAGAGTTGGTTAGATGAGGAGCAATAATGGGGGGGAAGGTTCGATTACTCACCACCGATCGTGAAGGCCGTGGTGGCATTCCAGAGGTTCTCGTTCTGCGGAAGAAGGCGGGCACCTGTCAAGCTGGGTTTCGGGAAGGTACGACTGAGGGAACGAACGGTATTATCCTGGAGAGCCCACTGTGGTACACGTGTTCCAGAAGGTACGGCATTGGGGAAACTGCGTGTGAAAATTCCGTATGTCAATCCCCAAGACCCAAGCGTAGAGCAAATCGGCCGACTCACGTCGAGGGGGCGAGTGTTCTTGTGCAGTTGAACGAGTATTCGGACCAGCTGGATTGCGAATGAGCCAGTGAAAAGAGTAGACGCAGGAGACGGACGTACGTTATCCACGTCGCTGACTGGCATGCGTCGCAGGCACTTATGAGATTGTAAACGACGGTGTTGCACTTGCACAAGTTTGCGTTATCGATACCACTAGGACCCGTATACGAGAACCCTGGCTGCAGCGCATCTATGGTAAACGCTGGTGGGGGTTGAGAACACTGGGGGCGGCAAACGTAAGAGAAAATAAAGGGTACTCACCGCCTCCGTTACAAGTGGCCATCATATATGCCGCGACAGTACACGCATTTTGGCCAAGAGTGTTGAACGACTATGTGTCGACCGTCAACCCATCATAAAAGCCGCCTACAGAGACAAAAAGCGAGGCTATACCCATTTCCAGGACAAGCTACAGTCCGGGGCGTTGATTTGGGCAACTACGAGATCACTGGCGGCAAGGAGGATGAGGGAGGTGAGCGCAGCGAGACTTGACATTCTTGACTGCATTGGTGGAAGGAGGGGGGAAAGGGTTGAGGATCGACAGCGCTCAGGGCCATGTTGCTGTGACTGAAAAAAGGCTTATATTTCAGAGTTCGCGGAGAGCCGCGTCTCAGCCGCACGGTTGACGTCCGTCGGCCGCCAGATATTGGCGCTCACATCGGGCCAATGACAGTTAGCCCATTTGATTGTATCAGGGATAACACAACAGACGGCCACGATGCGTATGTGTGTGCACGATGGTAACAGTTGAGTCCTCTGATGTGAAGCACAGCAAGGTGAGGAAGTGTGTGTGTGTGTGTTTACCGAGCGAGCAATTGCCACTGGCAGTCCGAGATTACTGTTTTTGGAAAGGTCGATAATTCAGGGACGATACAAAGCAAGATACAAATGGGTTTGGCACAGGCACACACAATGATGATCCCGAGCCATCTCTCATCTGTCCTGTACAGAAGCCATCCTCGGTCTCGGTGGCGGTGAATTGACTGCATGTGGCGTGTCAAAGAACCTATACTATGTCAGGTTTCATGCGTACATTAGAGCAGTTTTTGGCACTCTTTGTCGTCCACAACTTGAATGGACGGTGTCTAGCCAGTGTCTAGCCCCACTCATTTTCCCTTGCACTGCGCGCCTATCTGTCCGACGAAGAGTATTGTCCCAAGATTGTCCCACGACTAGCGGACAGTTCATTTTCTGCATCCGGTCACATGCTGAAAAAGGCAAGTGCCAAGAAATAATGTCATCACCAACACGGGCGGCGTCCAGTCAGCTACGGTAACTTACCACCACCAAAATGGATTTTGGTAACGATAGTAATTACTGTAGGTGATAACGTAGTGCGGGTGCTTATATATTTAATGGTAACTTCTTCTCATCTCCCGGCCTGTCGACCGAGAGCGCGCTGATTCTTCACGATCTGACTGTCTCACACTCACGACCAAGTCCAATTCGGTTCTCCTTGTTGGTTGGTCGGCAACGGGTGTTCAAGGCCAAACAAAGCTGGCATTATCTCCCACTACTCCTTGGTCCTACCCCACTCGGACGTTCCACAATGACTCACTAGTCCGTAGTCCCACGCTTCGCACTGGTCCTCACAAATCGCCGGTGGCTGGCACGAAATGAATGAATCACATTTAGAGCCTAACGACGATCGCGCTTCTTTGTCTTCGTCGAGAATACCAGGTATCACAGCACGAGACAGCCATAAATCCGTGATACGGGGGTTGCCAGTGCCTTTCTGGTGGTCTTGTCTCTGGTATTCCAACTTCAATTTCCAAATCGTGAAGGGTCCCCCCAAAAAAGAAAGTCGCATAAGAGAAGGAGGGAGAAAAAAAAAGCGATCGTCTCATGTCGGGAGAATGAAAGTAGGGCCCCCTCCCCTTCCTTCTTTCGGATCGCAAGGAGTGGACGATGGTCAACGACCAGACGGTGGGTATATCAGACGGTAGGTAGGCCGTGGTAGCCCTGCGGCCGCGCGGTCTGCATGTTGGCGAGCGTGTTCCCGTTTAAACCCCCGTCGTACGGCGCGACGGGGACGTGGACGTCTTGCGTGGACGTCTGCACGCTCTGGTACCCTGGGAACGTGCTTGGGTCATTCGGGTCCTGCAATAAAGAATGTGAGTGCACACAGAACGAGACGCGCGGAATGAAATGAAAAAACGCACGTAGAACTTCATCGGCGTCACGGACGTCCCAGTCGGCGGGGGCGTCGCGCCGTCGATCACGAACGCGGCGGATGGCGCTTGCCGGCGCGGTCGCCTCCGCAGGAAGTAGAATAAGACGGCGCTGATGGCTGCGAGGGCCACGACGCCACCGGCGACGCTGCCCGCGATTGCGGAAGTGTACGACTTACCATCGGAGGACGAGGAGGATGGTGAGGAGGTAGTGCGGGCGGAAGAGGCGGTGGAGGCGGTGGAGGCGGAGGAAGAGGAAGAGGAGGATGCTCTGGATCGGGAGGCGGTGGAGGTTGTAGGACTGACACTTCCAGAGGCGGAGGCGCCGGTGCCGATTAACGAACCCGGCTCTATCTCAGGGGTGTCTGAGGAGAAGACCCGCGGATGAGACAGTTGGTCAGATGGGGAGTAATAAGGGGAGGAAGGTTCGATTGCGTACCACCAGCTATGTACGCCTCGGCGGCATTCCAGAAGTTCTCGAGCTATGGAAGAAGGGGGCACCTGCTAAGCTGGGTGGACTTCGAGAAGGTGCGAACGAGGGAACGAACGGTGTTATCCATGAGAGCCCACTGTGGTACGCGTGTATCTGAAGGTACGGCATTGGGGAACCTGCGTGTGAAAAAACCGAATGTCAATATGTCAATGCCCAAGACCTAAGCGTAAAGCGAATTTTTCTGTGACGGTCGACTCACGTCGAGGGGGGTAGTGTTCGTGTGCAGTTGAACGAGTACTCGGACCAGCTGGATTGCGGATAAACCAGTGAAGAGAATGGACACAAATGAAGACGGACATACGTTGTCCACGTCGATCCCTGGCATGCGTCGCAGGCACTTATGAGATTGTATATGACGGTGTTGCATTTGCACATGTTTTCCTTGTCGACATCACCGCTAGGACCCGTATACGAGTACCCTGGCCGCAGCGCTTTTATGGTAAACGCTGGCGGCGGTTGAGAACACGGGGGAACGGCACACGCAAGGGTACTCACCGCCTCCGTTACAGGTCGACATCAGATACGCTGCGACCGTACACGCGTTTTGGCCAAGAGTGTTGAACGTCTAGGGGTCGACCGTCAACCCATCATAAAAGCCACCTACAGAGACAAAAAAGCGAAGCTGTACCCAATTCCAGGACAAGCTACAGTCCGGGGCATTGATCTGAGCAACTGCGAGGTCACTGGCGGCGAGGAGAACGAGGGAGGTGACCGCAGTTAAACCTCGCATTCTTGGCCACATTGTGGAAGGAGGGGGAAAACGGTTGAGGATCGACAGCACTCAGGGCCATGTTGTTGAAACTGAAAAATGTGTTATAAGAGATCGCGGAGGGCGGAGTCTCAGCCGTTCTGTTGACGCGTTGACGTCCAAGCAGTGTCTTGGAACGGTAAATACAAATTGCACAGGCACACCATCCTGGGCTACAGCATCTGTTCTGTGGTCGTCCTTGGTGGTGGTAAATTACCTGGCGTGTGTCGTGTCGAATACATTATTGTAAAACAGTGTTGGCACTCATTGTCGTCCACAACTTGAATGACCTGGAATCCAGTGTCTACTAGGACTCTACTAGGACGCACTTGTTCTCCCTTGAAAAGCGCGCCTATCTGTCCGCAAGCTACTAGCCGAGCCTGAGCCTGAGTGTTGTCGCACGACTGCCAGTGCCAGTGGCGTAAGTCGCCTTTTCCGCATCCGGTCTGCTAAGAAATAACGTTATTACCTGCCACACTCATGGACAGCGCACACAATGCCTGTCCGACCATGGGATGGTGTCCGAACATGCAGTCGGCTACAGTACCACCACCAAGATGGAGTTTTAGTAACGATAGTAATTAAATGATAACGATTCACCAGATGTAGTGCGGGTGCTGATAGCGATGATTCTTCACAATCTGACCGTCTCACGCCCACGACCCTTGGTTGGTTGGCAACGGGTGTTCGAGAACGTTCAAGGCCAAGCTGGCGTCATCTCCACTACGTACTCCTTGGTCCTACCCAACTCGGACGTTCCACAATGGCTCACTACCGCGGCCACCCAGTCCGTGGTTCCGCGCCTCGCACTGGTCAGCACAATTCTCCAGTGGCTGGCACAAAATGAACGGATCACATTCAAGTCTTCATGAGCCTAACGATCGCGCTTCTTTCCTATCGAATAACTTACTCCAGGTATCACGGCACGAGGCAGCACAAATCCGTGATGGGGTTGCCAGTTCCTTTCTGGTGATATGGTAGTTCCTTTGTATTTCAAGTTGTGAAGTGTCCCCCGTTCGTCTCCTGATGCAGCAACCATCACAGCTGATCCAAATTAGAGTATAACGTGCGCTTTGGGTACAGAACTTTGTCCTTTCCGTTTTGGCGGCTGGTGTGTTTACGAGAGCGTGGTGGGACGAGAGAGATGCACAGAAGTCTTTTGAGATGCCGTTATATATGAAGAGAAAAGAGCAAGGAGTGCCTCTGGTGCCCAAGAAGCCCAGACGACCTGAAATGGGATGGGATGGGAAGCATAGCCTCATGGGCTGAACGACCCCGAATGGGACTTGCTGTAGATCCGTTATCTACAAAGTGACATGCTATCATGTAAATCTACTCTCACTGTGCTCGAGTCGTGTCCATGGCATGTCCGCCCCCGTCCTTCCGTTCGATTACGTGCAAAAGCGCCGCGGATGTACGCAGAAACTATCCGATGGCTATGCGTTTCGTCATCGTACGGATCGTCGAATCCAGGCTCTCATCCGGGGCCCGTCCGTTTTCAGGAACGCCCATCCCTTCCACACGAGACGAATGACAAGCATGCCGCCGAACGCCCTCGTATCGGGAAGGAAGGGACCCGTCATAAGCAACTATACCCAATGCAGGACTTATGATCTGTGCGTGTAGATAGCGTCAAATATTCGATATGATAGGACTATGTGCGCTAGCTAACTGCTCTAACGAGGCCGAGGAGGACGAGAGATACGACCGCAACCCCCTTTCCCCATTTATAACCCCAGCCGATACAAAGCGGATTCTTCCCCGCCCTGGCCCCTCCTCCTTTCTCCCATCGTACCATGTCGACAGCCTTCTCCCTTTTCGCAGCGGCTCTTCTGCTCACCTCGCAAGTGATGGACGCACAAGCTCAGCTGCTTGTGTACCCTGGGTGCCCCTCATCGTGGTCTTGGGTACGTCCCCCTCTGCCTTTCGAAGTGCCCATCATCGATCTCGAGAATGCCCGGCCTTTTTTCCCAGTCGTTCAACTCTCTCGGCCAGACCCCCTGTGCTGTCGCCGCGTATCTGCAGGGTGCCTGTAACAATGGAGGTGCGCCAACCATGATCGCCGTGCCTTCTTCGACGACTCGACAGACTGATCGATTGTCGCTAGTGTTCACGATCCCGAACTTGGGTTCTGGGAATTCGTACACGGGGCCGACAGGCCCTGGCGATGCGAGCGACTTGTGCAAGTGTAACACCGTCGTCTATTCGCTCATGAGCGCCTGCGATGCGTGCCAAGGTGCCAAGTGGTTCTCGTGAGTTCCCTTCTTTTCCACCCTACCGGTTCCTGGGCGTTCCGCGCTCACACAGCCCTGATACGACAGATGGAAATCGTGGTCGCGTAATTGCACCTCAATCGACCCTCCCACGACGTTAGTTCCCTTATTGTTTTCCCAACCGATCTGACGATGGTGGCTCTCCAGATACTCCAATCTCATTCCCTCTGGGACGCGCGTGCAGGAGTGGGCATTCCTTGATGTGACCGTAAGCCCCGCGCCCGTCTCCCTTCTCGCGTGGGGATGTCCGGTTGATAAGCGAACTCAACTTGACAGGAGGAAGGGACCTGGGATCCAGTCTTAGCGTATCAAGTAGGCGGTACGTCGCATCATTTTTTATATGTTCCCGCGGGGGTTACCCCGTATAGAACTGAATGCTCACCCGCGATCTGCACAGACGCTACCGAAGTCAACGCTGGCCAACCGGGGACCCTCGCCGCGCCCGCGACGCCCACCACGACGCAGACGGCCGTGCCAGGGCTGTCCTCTTCGCAGACGGTCGCCGTGCACACACACTCGTCCTCTAAGAAGATCGCAGGGATCGTCGGCGGCGTCCTCGGAGGACTTGCATTTATCGCCGCTGTCGTCGCCCTCCTGCTCTGGCGCGCCCGCGTCCGCCGCCGTACGGCGACGCGCGTTGCAGCTGCCGCGATGTTCCCCGGGCACACCGCGGTCCCGCTGCAGGAGAAGCTCCCAAAGAAGGAGGACGGTGCGACTGTGGTTCCCATGGGGGCCGAGGCCATTTAAAAGCGGCCATGGACAGGAAGGGGCTTCCGCGCGCAACCATATCGTAGAACGGGCAAATGGGCGGTCGCGGAGGTGTTCACCGTTTCCTTTTTTTTTTTGATGACTTGTGATGACACGTTTGGGCTCTAAATGTATGTATTGTACGTTACTGAGATGGCCCTGTCGAGAGGAAGGGAGCGAACACATTTCCTATCAAAGCGGGGCCCATGGTTACCGGAATGCGCCGCGCCGCAATCAGATTGAGCGAAACCCGCGCAACGACTCGGAGCTGTCCTACACATGCATACGTAACGCACTTGTAGACTCTGATAACGTCAAAAAAAGAGTATTTAGGGTGTGGCAGAACAGAGCACTTACAGTAGAACGGGACGGAGCATGGATGAAAGTAGCCCCGCGCGCGGGGGTTGGGGATGGCGTCGTCCGAAGCAGCAAGCGGCCCTCGGATCCGAACGCATCTCCCCGGGGCCCGTCCGGACCGACCCACGCCAACTCGACCGCGTATGTACCGCTGGTTACCGGTTCATTGTGCCCGCGCCACAATCAGATACTCTTTGTGGCTACTTAATTATCCGAGGGGAAGTCTGGTGCCGCGCCGGGAGGGAAAGAGAGGACCTGTGCGTGGCACGGACAAAAGTACATTGTAGATATTTACATAGTCCTTGGATGTACGAGGTGGCGACGGTCATAAAAGAGCCAACCCTCGGGTGCGTGTATAGGTAGCGGCGGAGAATAACGGTAAGAGAAAAAACAAGAGAAGAAAGCCATGTGGGCGAAAGCACGAAGTTCGGGAATAAGGCGATTTTGTGTCCGAGGCGAGGTCTCGACGGGTGGGCGGGCCCTCCCGGAGCGAGCCGATGAGTGTCGAACAAAAAGGCCACATCATCGATCCCTTGGCTATAATTTGGCGTGGCGGGCGGGTAAAAAGTTCTGGTTCTTCGAACCAGTTGAAAAGAGGATGGACAGGAGGCAGCACGCAAGAGAGGGATGAACAATGTGCCGCCTCATTCGTTCGCCCAAAGACGGTTTTTAGATTTTCCCATCCAGATAGAGATTATATCATCTTCACTGAATCGGCCAAGTACAGTACAGACTGTATGTACGGACCGCAACGAGGGGCGGCGTCGCGTGGTGCACCACGTAACGGACGGCCAGAGGGCTCGAGAAAACAAAAACAAGTCCGTTCCCGCTCTACCGATGCGAAAAACAAGAACGGAAACAGATCTAGAGCGGGACGCAAACAGTCACGTTTAGAGGACGAGCATTGGCCGGCGCCTTGCGCATGCTGACGCTCGCCCTGCCTGCCCATCCCGCGTCCGCGTGCCACTGTCATCGGGCAGCACTCACGAGACATCGACAAGCACCGCGTGGCTTATCCACGGTGCTTCGTGCTCAGTCTGCGCGCGTGCCCGGCGACGTGGGGCTGAAGCGCGTTCGTCGTGCGGAGTAGGAAGCAGCACTCGAACGCGGGCGTTGCGCGTCGCGGCGCCGAGGCGCAGGAGGACGGGGCGCGGGTCCGCGCCCGCAGAGAACGACGACAAAAAGTGGGCGATGCCAAGCGAGGCGTTGGTCGTCTGTGCACGCAGAAGCTGCCGCGCGAGCAAGAGAGGAGAGAGATGTTCGAGTGCAGTGGTATGCGTCAGCGCGAGGCGCACGACGGGGCGCAGATCGAGGGGTGTGGGTGTGCTGACTCGTTAACAGTCTTGACCCTTCAGGGATATTACCGTCGGCTGGCCCGGCTGGGCCGTGGGCGTAGGCAAACGCTTGGATGGCGTCGTTGGTCGTGGACAGCGTCAAGAGCTGGGTCGCGTTGGGAGACCCAGCTACCTTGCCGCTCTCTCCTTCCAGGACGACGGCTTGTCCCGCGATGGACCGTCGGATTCGAATTGATTAACCGCCCGCGCCAGGCTGAGTTTTTATGCGTGCGGTTAGGCTCACCTTGACGGTGATAAGCTATTCGTCAACTTGAGGGTGAACGCGTCAAAGTCGACGCGGATAGGTCGTCTACCTCTAACGCGGACAGGTTGTCTGCCTCTAACGCGAACTCTGACACGTCGATGGTGATGCTGGGAGGTGCCACACGCCGTCTGTAGGGGACGGAAAGGTGACATGGACAACGAAAAAAAAGGTTCTCCTTCTGCTTCGGCGGGATCCACCTGGACGGCGTCTGGGGTTGTGTTGCACGATCATCACGCTCTATTGCAGCCCAAGTGTGTGGATGGACGGGCGGATGACGCCCCAAAATCGCCAAGCCGTGAATCCTCCCGCTTGACGAGGCAGACACTCGCACTAGAGAGGGCCTCCTTGTTGCGATAGTGGAACAGAAACGCTAACCTTCAGGTCTTTCAAGTCCGGCGATTCACGCACTCGCGCGATACCAGAGGATGAGGAGGCTCTTGCGAGCACGAATAGACCCCTTTCGTCAATGGGGACACCGAACTCTGCGTATTCCCACGGCAGAAAGGCGGTTCCTGGTATAGATAGAGGGTGGCATGCGGTTCGCCCCCTGGTTTTATACTTACACACCATAATTTTGTCGGGAGGGGTGAGAGCCAATAGCCTAGCACCTGACTGTTGAGGAGACAGAGTTTTGCCTCGGTCTATCTGCATGGCGAGGGAACCATAGCAAATGACACACGGCAAACAATACATGGAACGTGTAGAAAACCGCTTCAGTGGTTAGGAAGCAGTTCAGGATAGCCAAGACGAGGATAGCGAATAGAAACATTGTAGTGAAGTCGCATTGAGCCGAGCCGAGCCTCGGGGAAGGGAATTGTCGTCCATGCCACCGTAGATTGGGTAAGCTGGTCGTCGTAGTCGCGAGTCGTCTGGGACCGGTGCTCGCTCGTGGGTAGCGGGGTTTCGCTCGTACCGACGTCCATGAGAAGCGAAGCAAAATGTGTGGGAAGACCTCACGACACATTGAGTTAAGAGGCCCCGCTGTGCCGAGAAAGAATATCAGGTCGCGCCAATACTGTATGAGCGTTGATGACGTTGTTCTTTGATATTGTGGCACACAGGTACCAGTAGATGGGTCTCGATTGTGGCACCCTAATTGGTGGTGGCCAGCCCGTTATGCCACGGAGGAGGGTCAAGAAAGGTCGGATGAAATTGCATGCAAATGGACGGCGAGCCTCCATCACGAAAGATCCGACCGAATGAGAAGTGCGACGCTTTGTCGTGAACATTCACCCAGTGGATGAGTCGGCATATAGACACTCCGGAAAATGTGTTGGTCAAGAGGCGCGGTCTTCGGCGCTTCAGCCTAGATCCGAAGCAGCACACTGCAGCAGACGATAACCCACGGTGGCGCCGTGGAGGTGGTCCCTTTCCGCAAAGAATGGTGCACTGTACATGAGCTCATGGCTATAGCGATAGACGCGACGAACATGGTCACCTTTCCCCGCGGGGAAGACTCCGAGTCGAGATGAATGGAGGGTGTGGGAAAGGCCGAAGGCGGTAGTTGCCTTGCCTGGGCTGGAATGGAACCATGGGCGGCTCAGCGCTCAAGTCTTCTGGGCGATATCCAGGCACGTCTGAGTCTGGTCGGCACCTGGCCCTGTACTGGCCCCGTATCACATGGACTCAAAGTCCAGACGAGCTACGGATGGACGCACCGAAGCAGTGTCCTGTCCTGGGACTCCTGGCGGTAGCAGGGGGGTGGGTTGGGTGCCAATTTGTATACCGAGAGTGGGTATTTCATGAGTTGAACGTTGAACAGGTAAACATTTAACCTTCGAGTTGACTAGCCCTAAATGCCCTACGTTTCGGTCGCAACTCACGTCCAGGTTGGTGATCCCCAAGGCCTGAGGTCGCCAGTCCTTATTCCGCTCGATGCTCTCGCGCGCTCCCAATTACATCCGGACGACCCCCTCACAAAGAGGCTTTCGTGTTTTCTACTCCCACAGTCTAAATACGACCTTCAAAAGTTTCAGCGCCGCCTTCATACGCCTGCTCGTGCCCCTTCTCCAACCCACAGACCTCTAAGGTCGTCTCTCAAATGCTCTCGCAGTCGCAGAGTCGTTTCTGAGCCAGCCACCCCGCACACATCTTCTCCGAGCAACTCCCCTCCGCCAAGCCCGAAGAGTGTCCGTTTCAAGGACAAGGACGGCGAGCTAGAATCCGTCTGTCTCTTCCGCGCCAGAGGACGACCCTCCTCCATCTCCCATCCCCGCTCCCACTCCGACACCGAAACAGAGACGGACACGGACAGTGGGATCGCCGCACTGCGCCGCGCCGGCGGCGGAAATGGCGGGACGATGTTCACGATAGCAGACATATCGCCGATCCCCTCACCGGACACCCCGCCAGAGTCGAACGTGCACTTCGAGTCCATCGCCCTCCTCCCCGCCCGGCCCCCTATCCTCCGCGGCATCGTGCGCGTGCGCAACATCTCCTTTGAGAAGTGCGTCTTCGCACGCTTCACCACCGACGGATGGACGACCGCCTCTGAGGCCTCCGCGCGCTACGCCGGCCCCGCGGCCGGCGCGGACGCTGGCGACTGGGACGTGTTCACCTTCACCATCCCGCTCGAGGCGCCGTCGCCCCGCACGCTTCTCCTCGCGGTGCGCTACACCGTGCCCGGCGCCGGCGAGTGGTGGGATAATAACGGCGGTGCCGACTTCCGCATCGTGCTCGCGCCAAAGTCGCCGCCGCGCCCTGCGCCCGTCCCTGGTGCCATCCCGGGCTTCGGCGTGGGTGGCGTGAACCCCACAGCGCGCCCGCGCCGTGCGCTGTTCGGCGCGTGCCGCACAAACGTGGCGCCCGCTAGGGCATACACGTACCCGATGTTCGCACAGTGCTCGGTGCCTGTACCGTCGGCGACGAGCCAGTTGGTACGCACCCCATAATGCGTGGGTCTTTGCTGTAGGTCCCGGTGGGGTGTGTGGGTGGGGTGGGGTTTCCTAGAAGCCGAAGTGTATGACTTGCATGACGGAGCAGACACAGCACAGCAAAAGAACACTGTATTGTATTATCCTCTTTCCGCGCCCGCCCACGTGAGGAATGGAAAAACGACTACGTTACTGTAGATTGTGTGTATGTAATACTACGATGGTGTGATACTTCATGTAATGTGTACAGTAATTGTACGGATCTTTTGTTTTTGTACCTCAAACACCCCGTACGTCATGGCACCGCACCAGTCATGGCTCGGAGTTTTTGTTATTTGGTCTTGCCTAGAAGACGGTCAGTCCTCCCAGCGTGCCTGCGTGGGTGGACAATATAACAAGGTGCGCCGTACCCACAGGCGCTGTTTCCCATTCCCGTGTCGACTTGTTTGGTTGGGCAGCCACAGGGTGTCCTGAACCTGTCATCGGCGATGGCGGCACCGGCAAAGCAGCTTGGAATCTCCGCTCCGATTCTATGCTCGTCGGTAATTCCGCCTGAGCGGTGCCTTGTTCACGGAGATTCAACATGAGACGCGATACGAGAGTGATGGAGAGCCTGTGCATCTGTGATCATCAGATGTATACAAATACAAGTCATCAAAAGACGAACACGTTCGTAATAGACGTGGTGGAATTTTTGAGAAGCGGCTGAAGAGACAATAGCGTGTGAGAATTGTGTCCCAACCAAGTTAGGAAGTGGTTAGCCAAACAACTAACCGGAGCAAACTGCGAAGGAGTTTCGTTGATCACCGGAAAAGCAGTTAGACAGCATGTGGGCGTACCAGAAGTATCGAGATGTTTGTAAGGTTCACGATGAACAATGCCCTGTTTGGAAACTGTCAGCATCTTCTCCTTGACATCGGGAAGCCACTTCGTACGAGTAGTACATAGTCCCTGCGTAAGATAGTTAGTCCCAGTAAACCGGATAGCATCGACCATGACACACCGTCACGAACAATCACATCGAGGAGTCGTATGCCCCTGCCCATCGTAAAGGCCTTGTACAGCGTGAGGGAGAATATCACGCTGTCGAACACGAGCAAGCCCAACCATGCCACGGCAGCATCTGCTCCATTAGGTTACTACTACCCCATGAATAGGTCCGAAGGCGACAAACTTACATTGACCACTGTCACAAAATCATAAAGATCGTCTCGAAACCGGATTACATGCGGGGATCTGCACTTACCCTTCTCTTGGCATATACTGGTTGCATCCTGAAACGCCGGAGAGGACTTGTATCGTTTCAACCTTGGCGCGACGACTTCCGATCATTGCCCACTATTGTTGCGAAAAAAACCAACCAGCAAAAAAATAACAGAAAAATCGACAGTGACGTTAGGTGGTACGCAGATCACACGCACACCCCGGGTGGGGGGTCCCGGGGAGGGAGGAAACGCACAAATGCAACGAGAATCGACGCGATTCCGAACGAGAAGAGGATTCCAAAGACGCGGCGACTTCGACCGTACAGCGCGTAGACGCGGATCAGGCAGAGGACTTCGTGGGGAGTGAAAGAAAGTAGATCACGGATCAGAGACGGGGGTAACGCGCAATGATGATGGATTGGAGGACGTACAACCAGCAAGTGACTGCATGAACAATCCGAAGACCTCGTGGTATAGATGTAAGCCCTGACAGCTGCACGGGAGCGGGTTGATAAGCATTTTGTTCATCGAGCCGCGCACGAGCGCGCGCGTCACGATAACTTACAACTGCAGTCGGTCGGGGTTCAGCAGCTGCGCTACGAGATAAACGGGACAGACGCACTGGAAGGTCGTCTCGCCGAAGCATATACGACACGGCAAGCGGAATGTGCCCGAACACGGCGAGGTAGCGATTGAGAAGACACGCCACCGTTAACCAACCTTGCTTGCCGGGAGACCACAGGAACTGGATTTCCAACGGTAGGGTGAGCAGATAGTCGTAATAAAGTATTGCTAGAGAAAGATCGAAGCGAAATGCCGGGTTTGCTTTGCATGTTCGGGATAAACTAACGGCGTGCTCACCTAGGGGTGGGAGATTGGTGATGGAATTGAGATATCTAAGACAAGCGAGCGTAGGTCGAGTCAGTATATTCTTGGAAGGAGCGGAATGGCTTACACATATTCTGCGGCGTGTGGACCAAGGTTGATGCCCGCCAGGGACATGGTAAGCCCAGATAGAGAGCGCAGTGAGCACCAGGTTTACGCCTTCCTCAATCGAAGCAAGGTCGCAAGACTGGGCATATATATTCCAGATACGCGCCAAACCAAGGACCGGTCAATCACGGATCGACATGATTCACATCCTATGTAGACGACGACGAAGTTCGTCGGATGCTCCTACGACGTCTAACTTAACTCAAGCAGGAACAGTAAGTCTGATGGGCGCATCTTGCACGCGACATAAAGGCGGATGTGGTGACTACCAAAAGGCAGATGCGCATGATGGGATCACCCGCCTGAGGATCTCTGCGCCATTCATTAGCTCGTGATGTCTTGGGGAAATTAGAAAGTGCGCAGCCATCAGGGTACATCGAAAAGAACGTTGTCAGAAGCCATTGAATGTGCCGTAAGAGTAGCACCGCATTAACCATGGATCATGACATTGACATTCACGGTTACAGTGCTGTGCCATGATCAACTTTGAGTTGAATGACAGGATATTCCGCGTCACGTGGACCCATAATTGCCACATTTGGTAGTAGAATACTTTAAATTCATGTCAGTTAAGGTGTTATCCTAGGAAGGCTGGTTCACAGCATCGGCGACCGTGGGCGTATTTAACTCGGAGGCTACATTGTTCTGACCAGCTTAGATTTGTGTGACCGGCATAGAAACATTCCGGGGGAGAGTTGCACGGCACAATCAGCCTGGCTAGAGGTCCGCTCTGCTACCATCATGATCATGGCGCATGACGTGCACTAGCACGTTACAAAGCCCTGGCGGAGTGGAAGGTTGATGACACCTGTTTTTTGAGTGGATAATCTGTTTCGTCTTGACTTTTCGGTTAGTGTCTGACTGCTGGTTTGTCGCGGACAAACGCTGCGTGTTTGCGTTCGGCCATAGTAGCTCCTCATGATGAGACCAGTATGGCATGTATACACACTATGAACGCGATTTTGGATGATTTTCACCCCATGAAAATAGGATGATTATAATTCTAAATTGGCCAAAAGTTTCCTAAGTTTCCTAACTGGTCTCCTAATTGGAAATTTAGGATCAGCTA
>Ga0137385_10001920_pt1 | contig 17617 bp, 23 predicted proteins | sample SagtaG_FD_104921 | JGI IMG/M metagenome (GOLD analysis project Ga0137385, IMG submission 104921) | Vadose zone soil microbial communities from Sagehorn Ranch, Mendocino, California, USA - Sage2_R_80_16 metaG | ecosystem: Environmental > Terrestrial > Soil > Vadose zone | place: USA: California... | reverse complement strand
TTCTCTCTTTCTTTTCTTGTCGGGCTTGGCGAGGGAACAGACCTGGCGGAGCGGTTGGGAGCGAGGCGCCTGACGCTAGGGGTAGGTGGTTGTGAGGCATTCGGATCTTGTAGTTGGGATCCTCGGGATGGGGATGAAAGATTAGCAGCACTTGAGCGTGTGCGTCGTCTAGTTGCATCAGGCTCATCGAGTGTTTGACTAGTGGACGCTTTACGTTTAGCAGGCATGTCTACTGGCGTGAGTCGGGACGCGACAGTTGTCCACGAACGCGTGTGGTCACATGTGACATAGTGTAATCGACGCCCATCGTTCACAGCTTCACTGCCTCCTTACTCCCGCCCATTACTCCCGCCCTTGGCGGTGTCGCCAATTCGAATGGGAATCACAGGGTTGTCGTCTTATCAACGAGCCAAACGGCAATATGCTGATGGTACCCCAGGCTTGCGCGATGGACGAACGCGCCCACGAATGGTCTAAAACTTATAGATGATAACATACGACAAAACCACAATGTCCGCGCCCTTTTTAGAATGCCTAAATGATCACTGAACCTGCAGTCTTGTCCTCAGGGTCAGCTTCGAAGTAGATGGCAATTATCGGCTCGATCCTACCGCTCGACTTTGGGGTCCATCGGTGGCAATGGACCACCCATGGAGCGTTCAATGTGCTTGCTCACAATGAACGAAAATGTATTTGTCTCACTTGAGGACCCTTGCGCACCGACCCGAGCCGATCTAGCCTATCATGCGAGCCAGTCCCAAACTGCGATTGCCGAACCAACCCACTACCGCAACACGTTCCTGACCTTGAGTCCACCTGGTGCCTTAGAGCAGCTCCTTTCCCTTCTCCGTGCTCGCTGGATATCCACAAAGCAGGCAGCCGGAAATGCAGCGCAATATAAGCAGACGGCTGCGCAGCTGACTGTTGAAGGAAACGTGTACGCAATAGGGACCGATTGGATAGTCCGCGCGGGCAACGTCATATTAGCGGGTGGTGCGGTCAAGGGCATGTTACTCGAGGTAATTAAACGGGAGTCAGAATATGCGTGGGTGGGTTGCTCATGCGCACTGTGTAGGCGGAGTATCTTCCAGTCCCGACGATGAGTTCCCAAGAGAGTGGCGGGTCCTCAGAGCTTCTTTCGACTCTTCTGGTGTCCATGCTTCCCAACTTGCCGGATGCAAAGACGGAGGCTGTGACAATTAGCGACGACCAATGGGAAGACGTATTGTGGGATCGAGAGACCGAAGAGCAGAACAGATCAGCGGCGGTGAAGCAAAAGCCAGGATCAGGAGATGAGCTGTTTGTTTTGCCTGAAGACGATGTTCCGAGACATTCGAAAGGGGATTGGGCGGGTGTTGATAGGGACCGTAGATCTGCCTACCTTATAATTGGTGCCTTACGGTCGGACGGACTAATTTAATCTGCTTGCTGTTGCCGATGGTGTCGCCTCATAGCCTCACTTTCGATAGAGCGCTTTTATGAGCGGGTCTGCTCATTTGCAAAACTCGGCGACACGGCACGTTTTTCTGGGTAGTTTACCCAAACCCAGGCACAAACCCCACCTCTCCTAGGCTTTTCCCTCCATGGCCCCCAGTGCAGACGCAAGTCCTACAGACATGGTTCCTCCTCCTTCCTATCAATTGTCCCAAGACCAGTTCGATCGGAAGACATCCCAGGCCATTCAACTTTCTTCTTCCATACATCAGCCGATCATTGATGAAGAAGGTTGGCCGATATATGATGCAGCAGCCTTCGAAGCAGTTGCGAAAAGTTATGAACAATCCCCACACGGTTCGTCCTCCGCGGGCCTCCCCGGTGCCGACACTTCCAGGCACGGGAGGCAGGCTTCGTTCGCAGGTCTCCCACCTCCAACTGGTCCCATGAAGGTGCGATCCTCGTACTTGCCTTTCTCCAATTCTATCGCCCAGAAATTCACTCGTTATTACAGACTAGATCCTCCGAACGGCGCAGGCAGATTCACCATCCGGACCGCGATTTTTCCTCAGAGCCTCGCCTTGCGACGCCGCCCCCACCTTTCACTGCAACTGGTCCCTCTCTGGATGGCCCACCGTTTGAAGAAGTTGTGACCATATCATACCCAGGCCCGCCAGCAGCTTCAGCCCAACCTCCACCGCCTTCACTCTCGCAGGTGACTCAGCCGGTTGCGCCCTTACAATTACCATCCCCAGGACCACCCCCACGTTTTTCCGACCTCCAAACCCAAACCCTCTCCAACCCTTACCATTCACACAGACCGGCACCGGCGCGGCCAGCTATCCCATCCAGACTCATTCCCACTTCGACGATAACGCGTGTTGAGTTTGACCCCCAAATGGCGTATTCGCCAAACGGTCGCAATGGCAATCACACACCCGTCCAGGGAGGGGCTTCTGTGTTCTACAAGCAAGTTAACCCAAGTCATCACTTGCTACGTGTTCTAAAAACTTGTGTATAGTCACGCCGTCGCATCGCAGCTCGCAACGAGCCCTACCATGACCACCTCACCACAGACGGGATATCCTGATAGGTATGTTAGACATCCTACAATAATTTAAGGCTTGACTCTGAGTGCCACCTTTTTTCAGGGTGTCGTCACCGTACACTTCAGGGTATTCGGGGGCTACCCATCGAAAACACCAAGCGACGCCGCCAGTATCACATTTGACACCAGATGAGCGGTATACCACTCTTTCAAACGGCCTCCGGTTCAGCGCTCCTGCGTCACTACCACCTGCCCCACATATGGTTTCCTCAACATCGCTCCCATCTGGCTCTGGGTATGCGCAGCGACCGAGTGGACCTGTTCGAGGACCACTGCCACCTGTACCCCGATGGGGGGGAAGCGAAGCACAACTCGTGCAAGATGTTTATGGAGGGAACGGTTGAATATTTCAGATGATTTCTTGGCTTTTATGAGCAGCGATACGAGTATGATTGAATGTGTTCTGTATTGCCTGTATTTTACTACAGAGGTTACTAATCAACTCGCACTTTGCCGGAACGGCGATATCCCTCATCGTCCTGGTAGCTGGTAGAGTAACAACAGCAACCCTAGTCTTTCTGTCCTTCCATGGCCACCACTGCATCACGCACCCTCTCTCGTTCATCGTCCAAGCAAGACGTTAAACTTTCGAGACCTTCTTCAGCCCAGTCCTCGAAACCAGCAGACTACGTGTACTTTGACAGAACAACTGCTGCGTTTTCCGATGACGCGGTACCTCGCGCTAAAGCAGCTCAGCTCAAACTCGAACACTATTATAAGGTAGCGGTAGATGCTGCCATCGAGCGAAATACACGGTTCTTCTCTTCTCCCCTCGACATTCATGCTGGACCATTTACTGTTCCTTCCCAGGCGCGTCGAGCTTGAGAGACGGTTGCAAACTGACACCATGCTGTCCGATGATCGGAAGCAACGGCAGCTCGTGCAACATGGCAAGAAAGAGTCTACTTTTCTCAGGCTTCGTCGTACGAAGCTGGGGCTTGACGATTTCCGGACGGTCAAGGTGATTGGCAAGGGTGCGTTTGGAGAGGTGGGTTACACACAGATCATTCACTGTCTCGCAATCCTAAATCACATCGCCAGGTCCGACTAGTCCAAAAGACTGACACCGGTAAAATTTACGCGATGAAAACGCTGAAGAAGGAGGAGATGTTAAAAAAGGATCAGGTACGTGCGCTCGGTTCTACAAAGATGGACACTTCCCGATCAGCTCCCGGTAGCTTGCGCACGTACGCGCTGAGCGCGACGTTCTAGCTGAATCCAATTCACATTGGGTGGTCCAGCTCTTTTACTCATTCCAGGACCCATCATACTTGTACTTGATCATGGAATTTCTACCCGGAGGCGACCTGATGACCATGCTCATTAAGTATGACACGTTTTCCGAAGATGTCTCTCGCTTCTACATGGCGGAGTGTGTTCTTGCGATCGAGGCAGTCCACAGCCTCGGATTCATTCACAGGCAAGCAGACAAGCGCGTTCCTTTCTCCCGGCGTTGACGTATGTTCCATAATCAGGGACATAAAGCCGGACAACATCCTGATCGATAAAGACGGCCACATCAAGCTGTCAGACTTTGGCCTGTCAACCGGTTTTCACAAGAATCATGACTCGAGTTATTACCAACGACTCCTAGATCAAGCCAACGGCGCAGTGTCTCCCACATCTGCGGCGCAGGCCGCACGAAATAGTGTTATGGTGAACGCGATCAACTTGACCATGACAAGCAAAGATCAAATTGCAACGTGGAAGGCGAACCGTCGGAAATTGGTGCGTGTTCATACTCGTGTTCACGCCCTTCACAAGGTTTCATTTAGCCCACGATAGGCTTACTCGACGGTCGGAACGCCAGATTACATTGCCCCTGAGATCTTCCTGCAGCAAGGCTATGGAAACGAATGCGACTGGTGGTCGCTCGGTGCCATCATGTTCGAGTGCCTCGTTGGCTACCCACCCTTTTGCTCAGAGACCACCCACGAAACCTACCAGAAGATCATCCACTGGCAGTACCACCTCGTAATTCCTGACGATGTCCATTTGAGTCGCGAAGCCGAAGACTTGATTCGCCGGTGAGCAACCAACCGACCTTGGCGATCCGCGCCGATCCTCCTAGTTCTGAAACCTCCCCCCCCCTCTCTCGCCTGCGCACTACAGGCTCATAACCAGCACGGATCGGCGACTGAACATCGAGCAGATCAAGAACCATCCGTTTTTCTATGGCGTAGATTGGAGCGCGATACGGCAGATCGATGCCCCTTTCGTGCCGCGGCTACGGTCCATCACGGATACGTCGTATTTCCCTGTGGAGGATCTCGACCAGGCTGGTACCGACGACACTACCGGCGCCGACGCCAGCGACTCGAGCAAGGACCTTGCATTCCTCGGGTGCGCTTTGCCTCTCCTCTCTTCTACTCTTCGTGTTGACTCATTGTCCGGTCAGATATACCTTCAAGCGCTTCACCATCTCCAATGGAGCGTAGCTTATTCATCATTGACCTGGCCCGTCCTGCAGCTGGTCTGCGGGGACAGTGGCCCGATCGCCCCCATCTAAGAGTACTGATTGTCGCCAGCCATACATACTTTCTAGACAGCACCATTATACCCGATCCCTCGTTGCTTGCGGGGTTTATAGTTGAAGAATTAAATCAAAGGGTGAAATAAGTCGTACACTGTCAGCGTCTTCTAAGAGTACATTTGTGGACGTGTGAACACATTAGATCAAACTTCGCAACTCGTCGAGCGCCGGGATCGCCGGTCCATCAAGCATCATGTCCCCGTCCGTGGAAATAGTGATGGCCGCATCTGCAGAGCATCAAAGTCAAAAAGGTGTATTTGCACTGCCTTTGCAAAAGAATGGCAACGCACCATTTCAACAAATATGGGAAGTAGCTCAGGTATCTTCTTGAGTTCCGGAGGTTTCAATCCCTCGGACGCGGCATGCTTCTTCTTAGGCCGTGTAGGCGTCTCTGGCAAATTTTGGCCCGTTGGGTACCGTTTCTGCGCCGGGGCCTCGTGAGGAAGTGGGGGCGGTGCCTGGCGGGAAGAGGATGCACGAGATGAAGACGGGGACGATGGCTGAGGTGGTAGCGGCTTGGACCGCCCAGTGAGCGGTGCGGCAGATCGCGACTGCGCGACGGACTGTGGTAAGGGTGGGACAGGGGGAAGGGGAAGAGGGGCTTCTGCACTGTTCGACAATGTCGGACGCACAGAGCCGAAAGTCATTGACCGGGATTTGCGCAGCGACTGCGATAGCTTGCGAAGGCGAGATCCCGGGGGGCTAGGAGATGCCACCGATGGCGCGCGAGAGGGTGCTGACGATTCGATATGGGGCGGGAGTGTCGGTTTTAATGGGGGTGACGAGGGAAACGATTGCAGGGCTGGACGATGCGAAGGGTCCCGGATGGACGGTGTTGATGGGGACACGCGCAGTCGAGCAACGGACGATAGACTTGGACCGCTTTCCTCGGAACCAGTTTCACTGTCGCCGGTCGATTCATACTCGCCGCTTGACTCATCGCTGCCGTCCGATTCCTCTTCTTCGGCTGCCATGTCCAGTGCGTCCTCCCTCATGAGGTCACCAAAGCTGACATCATGCATAAATCCGTTCACGACTTCCTGCATGGCCGGATCTTCCCCAGCAGCGTCTGCGCCTCCAGCCCTCCCAAATCGACGGCGGACCTTGCTCTCGTGTTGAACCTTCAGCTTGTAATGGTAAAGCGCCACTTCATCTATTTCCTTCATGATAGCCCTGTGTTCTTCCCCAGCATGTGGGAGGATAAACTCGAGACTGATGGGTTCACCAATACCGTTACGGACGACATCGAGAAAACGCTCGGTCCAGCGCATAAGCCCGGAAAATAGACCTTCACCTTTAGAATGAACCTTGTGAACGAAATAATAGAAGGACTGTTCATGCCGCTGAATCAGGTCAATGAATATTTGAACAGTCTGCTGAGGATCTTCCTGGCTAACTGGCATAGAAAGAGTTTCGTCAACAGAACCGGCGTATTACAACTCCGAGACTACGTACGCTCTTCACTGCTCTCAACGGTTCGAATAAGGTCATTGACGAAATTCTGCAGGTCGCCTATAGACTCCGCAATACTTGCAGCCCTGTAAACTTGCGCAAGAGGTGAGTAAAATATTGTTATGATATCTTTCATGAGGTCCGCGGTGGTGCCCTATGTCCGAGAAAGCTTGTCGTGAGTTGATGGCTACATAAATCATCCTAGCCTACCTCGAAAATTAAAGCTATGAGTTGCTTTTTGTCCCGCAGTCGGGAATATAGTTTAGTTAAAACGGCCAAGTCCTCAAAAAGCCACGCGTCCTCATTCTGTGGGCCGTCGTCGTCGTCCGAATCCGCCAGTGATTCGCGATATTTCAAGTATTCTCGGTGTTCTCTGTGTGATCGAACGACCCGTTGCACCTGCGCACGTGAGAGTGTTGGCTCCTCCCCCGAACGAAGGACCGCAGCAAGTACATGTATATTCTCCTCAGCTTGGATAACGCATTTAGTGCCAATGTGTCGGTAACTAGGAATCACCTACCTGCATCGTTTTTGTATATGGCCTGGATTTCTCTCGGCGCGTACACAAACTGACGAACCTTCTCACAGATGACAGGGTCATCGACCTTATCCTTCACAGCCTCGATGTCCTCTTCGAGAGATTTTACTTCTTCATTAAGTGAACTCGTGAACATACTACGCACTATTAGCGATCTAGCTAGAGAGATGGCTATTTCACGCACCGTTGGAGTAAACTTCGACCACCGAACGGTTGCGCCAGGAAAAGGTCGAGAACGCCTACGGCAGAGATTGCATTCGCCACTACGGTGAGAAGAAAGTCAAAAGGGCGCACTTCGGATCATAGCAACTGGGTTGCTGATTTTCAGCGCAGCTTTAAGCATGAAGTACGGCATGTAGCCATGTATGCGCTTCAATCCAGCGAGTGATTCAGACGCGTCGTCCGCAGCGATGAAGTGGTGGAAAACAGTCGACGCCAGTCTATGAATAAAACATAAGTAGGAAGCCGTCGCATCAGAGTAGGTCACCGACGATATTCGTCCCCACTCAATGACGGCCTGGAACTCCGATGGAAGGCCGCGCACGTTATCGGTTGTCTTTATGACCTCAAACGTACGAGTCAAACCATCTACAGAATGATTAGTCTCGCTCCTGATGCATCCAGGAGGGAAGGGGGGTATTTGACCTTTGCCAAGGAGATCGCCCTTGACGCTTTTGACCAGACCACGTAGCGAATCAACTCGAGCAGAAATTTCCCTGGCGAACTGCTTGCGACCCTCATCGCGTGTTCTGTCAGCCTCTTCGCGACGCAGAGCATCTTCCAGTTCTTCGTCGCTCAACGTGGTGGGGTCCGAAAGTAAAAACGACCTTATGACAGGAGACGACGCAATGGTGATTGACGATATCAACGTGTGAAGGTAGGCTCTTAACGTTAGCCGGTTCTTCTCTCGGGCTAATCGAAGAGAAGGGGCAGCAGTGGGCGTAGGAGAGAGTGGGAGTGAATCGTTGCTGCCAGATTCAGGGCGTTCCAAGAAAGTCGATGTGTTGCTGACCGTGGGGCTGAGAGGTGCTCGCGAGCTACCATAGGTACGATCTTTTGCTGGTGGCGGCCGGATATCCTCATCGGGGTGTGCTTTGCGGAGCTGAGTTGGACTATGAGCGGGAAAGGGGAAATTGAGAACTGGGGAACCTACCTCGTTGTATAACGTCTTGAAGTCACCATACCGGCGTGAGACGTACACATCTTTGCAGTGGGAACGCCGAGTGCGAATGATAAACTCCTATAGACACGTGCGATCAGAAAGGAGCGGAGCATGTCGACTACGGGAGCGCACCTCGTGAACCTTGCTCCTCACCCGCCCTCTGTCGACGACTGTTCTTACACAGACCACGTTAACTTCGAAAACGTCCTTGTTCTTCATCAGCTTGTTACGACGCCTGCGGGCTATTGTTTCTAGCCTGTCTAAGTCTGACTGACTTAATCGTACGGTCTCCTCTTTCTCAACGGTCTTTATAGCATAATTAAGGAATAAAGCGAAGCTGCGTTCAGCCTTGGCGACAAGTTTAGCTGTACCGGCTGAATCTGCCGGTTCATCGTCGAGGGTGGAAGTAGAATAAAGTTCCCGCGAAAGTAGCGATGAAACGAATGGCTGCACTTTGTCAGGAAAGAAGTTTTTAGGAGCGGAGACTAGGAAGGGAAATGTTAGGACGTATTGACGAAAGAGATATCGCAAGAAGGGCAAGTCAATGAGGGGGGAGCCCTTTGGTGGTGGAGAGAAGGGGGGACCAAGATACGATAAAGTAGATAAGTTCGGTCTGTCAGGGTTAGATGTGATGGCTTGAATTTCCCGAGCAAATTGAAGTTGAATGAGGGACTTCTTGAGATAGTGTGCTCTTGTGGGAGTGAGGCTCTCATTTTCATCGGAAGTGGGAGGAGGAGGGAGAGGGGAAGGAGGAGCGACGACGGGCTCCATGCGCGTACTGAGCGAAGCGCATACAATCAGTGACAGGTCTTGGTTCGCCAAGTTTATCAACGGAAGAGTCGGACCGGATAGCTCAGAGATCAATTTCAGAGATCGTAGTTACGGTACATACACTCGTTCGCCCCCAAATGTTCTGCCGTTCTCATCTAAAAGTGTCTTCAATCGAACCGCAACCCTTCGTACACACTCTTTGCACTCATCCAGACCCCGCCAGTTACCGGCCACCATCCAGCACTCTGAACACGCTTTGGATGCAGAATTCACCGTTTCCAGTTCCAGTTCTCCACGCGCGTGTAGTGCGGTGAGGATATCTACCAACCGATTAAGCCCCGCACTCCATGTGTTTATCCCGCCGATGGGATTCGTTGTCGTGTCCGATACTAGGTACGAGGACGAAAGTCCTAGACAGTGCCGAAGCGCGCTTTGGTCAACTGTTGACGACCTTCTCGTCATCGCGTTTAACTCATCGAGTATATATGTCTCGTAGTTTGTCGGTGGCCTCGGCTCTCCCTGTGGTAGCTAATTTCGCGTTAATTGTTTGCGACAAAAGCCATTTCGATTCTGGATCTGACTCACCTCCATAATAATGGCCTTGAACGAAATATGATACCAACCGCCCTGGTCTTGTTACTGTACAGGGTGAGCACAAAGTGAGGTCCTTATGAGGTCGTCTACAGCTGCCCGTGATTTTATGGTCAAGTTATAGTTATACGAATATCGTGACGTCTGTGCCGCGTTTCGATTCAAGCCCTTCATCGGATCGCGTCGAAGCTCGGTGGTGGGCGGAAGCTAGAGCCCTGCTCCTGTATGAAGCTATATGAAGGGGCGTGGAGTACCTGGATGCGTGTAAAGAGTGTTTGAAGCGCCGCAGCAAGAACAAGCACGCGCGAAGGTTTTGCCCGAGCGCCGAACGCGCGCTCTGGAAAGTGTAAATAATAGCAGTGTTATCAGATCAGTGCGATGTGCGCCCGCATCTTGGCCCGAGGGTCCGGCTATGGGTATTGCCATCCCACAGGTCTGACTCTTGCCTTTTCGTGTCAACCTCTGGATGAAAAGGGGCGCTACTGTCGTGTCTCTTCTTTTATGTAATAAGCGATGGTTCGGTTCATTCTACACGAAGATCCTCGCAAAGCTATCTGGAGCTGCCCGACGACTTATGGAGATGGGACTGAGCCTACATAGCTGGATGCATCCCCACGTGTTCACGACCGATCAATCGCAGACGGCGATTCATCTTTCTCCTGCAAGTCATTCTCCTGATGTCCCGCGTTGTTTGCGCACTGTACTCCGGAGCAATAAGCCAGTTGTCGACCTTCCCCCCCATCCTCGTCCGATCGCCGGTGTCTACACTATTCTCTCACGAGTTTGGAGCAATGGAGCAATGTAAAGATTTAAAAAAAGGCTAAAAAGGCTAACACTAGCATCTGCAAAAGTGGAGGTGTTCAAAGATGTTTAAGACATTTAAGAACAGCTTAAACAGTTCTAAATGCACTAAAACACACTAAAACACCTACCAGTGTTGCAGATGCTACCAGAGACCAGGTAATGAAGAGAACAACTGCTTCTACATTAGTGACCTTGCCATACAATCAGACTTTCAGGGTAATGGGTATTGCAGCACCCTTGTTGGTGCAGTTAAAAAAAAATTGCTCCGTTGTGTCTCCTGGGGTTTTCACTGTTTACAATCCCTAATGGTACGCTGACCACTGGGACGTTATCGTACTACTTAGCCCCATGCGTCCCCCGCGTCATTGGCTGGTAGTTCTACACGAGTAGATGGCGTGGCATGCGGGGCACAAGGGTTTCGGGGTCGGAGCTCAATCGCGCGGATGGAAGCGACCATGTTGACATCAGGAAGTGTAACAGAACGTAACAGATGGAACAAATACCCCCTCTGTGTATGGGTCAACTGCATTATAGACGTTCCGGGGAAAAAAGCCTGTACAAAGGGAACCTTCTCAGCCCACGCGGGACACAGTCCGACGCCGTGTGAGTTAGAGTGGTCCCGGAATGAGGGAAGCGAGTGCTGTCGGTGTTTGTTGTGAATATGGTGCGGAGCACCTTTCAAGCAAGCACAACGGTGACACGGGGTGCGCCTTTCTAGAAGCGACCTTCTTTACATTCTCGGGCTCACATCGATGTTGCAGTTAATTACTGTAGGTCGGAGTGCATATCTGACCATTGTTCTGGTCTCTAGCTCCGAATTTGTCAAGCTAGCTTCTACGCCTCTTCTATCGACCGACGTGGCTGGCTCCTATATTGTTTCGTGTAATGGCGCTCGCCTGTCTGGACTTTGCATTTTCCAACCTCCTGCCAATCCAGCCTGTAAGGGTGGGTAGGAGATCGCACGCTATTGGTGGCTGGCGTCTACTGGTCGATCAACGCTTCTGAGGCTGTGAGTACGCGCGACGTGAGCACCTCTGGGCGGTAGTGTACCGACTTTGCGGCGAGGAGAGGCATCCCTTAAGACAGCTCTAACCCTATCAGGGGCGCATTTCATAACCTGCTCATGTCCACGATCAGTTAATGCAACGGGTACTTGTCGTTAATGAAAAATCCCTGAACGTATGTGCGTGTTGCCGTGCCCCCTGGAGCGTGCGGTGTCCCAGCAGTGTCCCTCATCATCGTTTCCTTGAGGAGCTAGCGATGATCAGCGCTGGGTCTGGAATGAGTTGCCTGTTGGTCCTTCTGTCCCTAATTTTCCGATGTAGGACCTCATATTTTTCTCCGTATGCTCATTTCGGAACAGATGGACAACACATGAAGGCCTCACGGTAGAGTAACCGGTAAAAAAAATGCGTACGCTACCTGGCAGGGGACTGAAGTATGTTTCATTGACTGTACATTTCGTTGGCCGTATCAAACCGCATCCAATGCCACAACCCGTGGGTACGGAACAAGACGCGTGGAGTCTATGCGGTGATGCACGTTTTACGCCACCAACATCCTAGCAGAACGGGAAGAGCAGAATAGGAGGTGGCCGTTGCCATGTTTGACTCTATAGGTTGGATTCGTCACCGGCTACCTTGGCGGGATGGCCCGATTGGCCCAATTGGCACCGGTTGTACTCTCCGTGAGAAGCGAACCACACGACAGTATTCCACGAACGAAGAAGTTATTCCCGAGGCCGGGATAGAGCCCCGACACGCATGCCGACCAGTAGCGCCATTATGATAGGCTCGAAACGGCAAAGTGATTTGGGTCACGAATCTAAGCTGGTCCCAGCCCGCTAAATCATCGTTATTAGCGTGTGAGCGTCTTACATGACGCTCGGGCACATGGCCACGGGGGCGTCAGGATTGTAGTATACAAACAGAGAGGCTAGAGTATTGTTCTGCTTTGTTTACCATCTCTCACAGGACCGCGAAGTGCGAGGCAGCACCGTCTGAGTGATGCGATGCATGGGGGCACCAAGGACGATGGGAATTTTTGTAGCATCTACTGATACAATGGCAAGCACGAGGGCTGCAGAATGCAAAAACGATCAGCGTTGGGGCGAAAACGATCCGCAGTGAAAGAGACGGTATCAGAGTGAATAATGATTCCGGAAAGACGATTTTCGTCAAGGAAAATCTCGGTAGAGGGAGTCTTTTGATCATCCCGAGGTGCCAGAGAAGGAAGTATAAAAAAGAGACAGATGAGACATACCCTAACGAGCCTTGAAGTATTCATCGAGGACATGGCGAGCCTCAGAGTCCTCACCATATTCTTTAACCACAACGCACGAGCAACCCACAATCTTGCGAGCATTTCCATCGCGGTCAATCTTGCATAGTCCTGCCCATTTACCTAGGACTTTTGCATCTCCGACCTTGATCAGGGGGATGGTGTGCGTCGCGCAAAGGGCTTCAATGAGCTTGATGTACTCCGCCTCCGTGCAGGTCTCGACGAGCACACAGAGATGGGCCTGACGCCTGTCCAGGGCCTTTGCACACTCACGCAGGCCGCGAGCGAGACCGTCGTGTTTGAGAGACTTCTTTAATACTTGCTAATTTTTGTCGGAAATCAGAAAGATATATCGAATTGAGTATGGCTAATGTGTACCTCAAGTGCCTCCTCGACGGACAGCTTTCCCTTGGGTGCCTCTGAGACCTCGGGGGCTTCAGCAGCTTCGACTTTGACACTATCTCCGGCGTCAGACATCCTGAGTGTCGTTAGAATGACGGATACATTGGGGTTTGTGTGAGATAGTGCGAACTTTTTCGATTCGATGGAGAGCTAGAATATCGCTACGGGTGATGTCTTCGTCCGCCTTCGTTGATAAGAGCGTAAATTAAAGTTCAAGATGTGGTCAGGTTATACAGATAGTTTCAAAGGCCGATCGGTACAATCCGAGGCTCGCAATCGACGCGTCTGCCAGCTGCAAACTGCATAGCTTGCTCACAGAAACTCTGAATAATGGTTTGTGCACAAATGTCAGCGCACGAATATTAATAGGGATTAACTACGATATAGAGTCTAGCTTATGTGCATGCGCTTGACTGTGCAGAACGTATGGTGCTCTCGAATACTCACGACATCCCTTCTTCCTGACTTGAAACCCCTCTCGATCGAAGCGCATGGTGACGCAGTATGGGACGTCTCTTGGACCGCAAAGGATAACGCGGTAGTATCCATTTCGGCCGACGGAATAATCAAGCGCTGGAATTCTGCGTCGGGTCAAGTCATGCGCACGGCACCCGCCCATACCCTTGGTCTTGTTTCCCTGTCTGTCTCACCGGACGGGAAATATGCTTTATATAACAGTGTCGATGGGACGACATTTCTGTGGGACTTGGAGGCAGGTACGATTGTTGGCAAGCACGAGAGTTATACACGTCCGGGAGCAGAACCATGTAAGTCCTTTGTCAGCGTTATCTTTATATCCACGGTACATCCAAATTTATATTTCTTACAGCATGGTCCGTGTCCTTGAACCCAAGGGGAAGTACATTTGCGGCTACTGGTGGCTCGGGGAATGTAACCATCCACTCAGCAGAAGCGGAGACCTTTGGTGAGCAACGCACTACTCTGCAGAGTGGGCGCGGAAAGTTTGGAATGCGGTGCAGTCATGTGGGTGTCTTCTCGATCCGTTCACAGATAAATTATTCACGCCTTATAGAGTCCCGATGGTTCTCGGGTAGCGTTATCTGTTGAGAGTGGCCAGATCTTCATATTTGACCTCGCTTCGGGCACTCTCACCTCCACGTATACGTCGCATGCCATGGCTGTCCGCTCCTTGTCATGGTCCCCTGACTCTCAGGTTTGTGACACCAATATGAGATATCACACGCATGTTTGACCGTGCTGAAGCTTCTCCTGTCGGCTTCTGAGGACAAGCGCCTTATTCTGTACGATGTGCGCACAACATCGTCCGGTCGGCCAAGCTCCGGAGCGGTAGCCTCTCTAACTGGGCATTCTTCATGGGTCCTGAGCTCGGATATATCCCCAGACGGACGACTTGCTCTATCTGGGTATGCACATCGACAACTATGTTCGTGTTCCCCCTTAATTAGTTGTGACAGTTCTGCCGACAAAACTATCAAGGTTTGGGACTTGGCAGCTCGCGCAGCAGTCTCGACAATTGCAGATAATGGAGAGGTCTGGGCCGTGTCATGGCAGCCTTCTTCCGCCGCAACATCGTCGAGTGCGTTCGTCACGGGGGGTGAAGACGGCATCGTCAGATGGTGGAAAGCAGCTGGGACTAGTTGACACCGATTCCTCCTATCATGACCACCGTATTTGGACCCCGGGCGTTGCAACTCCATCTGGGCACTAATGGGGATCCGCGTGCCGCACCGTGGCAAACGGTTGAGGTGCAGAAGTATCTATCCCGAAAGAAGTGTGAAAAACAAAGAAACACAGGAGCCGGCTAGATAGAAGAGGAGTCCAGTGGGTTCCCAACGGAAGGGTACAGATGTAGATAGTACCAGAATCAAACGCCCAGATGCTGTCCCCCTACTTGCCTCCCATGTGTCACCTACCACATGGCTGACAAAAAGGTCGCAATTGATCTATGACCTTGTAGCACAAATGGACAAGGCGTTGGGTACGCCCTGTTGGGACACAAGATTTCTTGATGCCCTAAAGTGAAACCTCATAACAGAGCAAAGGGTAACGTGTACTGGGAGAGATATGATATAGGCGCTTAGGCGCTGGGTGGGGAGGGGTTCGTAAGTACCACGTAAGGGTATGTCAAAGGCGGTGATGGCGATAGCGATTCGGATAGAGTCATGTCCGGTGTCCTTCCTTGTTGCACACCGGACAACCCTGTCTAAGCTTCGCACGAACCATCGCAGTGCTAAACACGGTATAACCGTCAGCACGGAAGGTACACTAACTTCGAGAATACGCACTAAGCAATTCTGGCACTAATACCCCTACTGGACCTTCCTCCAGAAGTTACGCTGGCTACCACCGGATCTGGAGGGGGAGGGAGCTCATCGCAGCAATCTACGTGCCGAGCATGAACGGCGTGGCGGCATAAAAAGAGCAATACAACGGTCGACGGCGACTCTTGCAGAGGCAGGTCACATATTGGGCAGAGAGTTTTCGCTGCTAGAACCTCTGGATCACCGTAGCACGGACGGGGCTTCGGAGGACTTACAAGTGATGAGGAAACCACTGGTCTGATCTCGATGCAACCTTTTCGCCAAATCGGAGCTGTCACCGTGCAGGATGGCCTGACATCCCTCTAGCAACGAAATTTGTAGGTTAAAATCGTGCAATATCTTTATGAGTGCGGGTTTTAACCCGGGTATCTCCAGGCCATTCTTGATACGACGTATGAGGCGAATGGGGTCTATTTCGGCGCCGACATTCTCGAGTAAGCCGCGGATGAACGCTACAGAGGAGGGTAAGGCAGGATTGGGAAGATCACATGCTTAACGCACGTGGACGAGTCTCGGAATATTTCAATAGGTCCTCCCAGAGGTCGTCGTCATTTTGGTCCTTGGCAAAATCGATCGCCTATGACGAGATGTGTGAAGGCCAGAGACTGGATGCAATCCGCATACGTACCCTGTTCACGTCCCCCAGACGTTCAATTATAAGGTACAATGCCTTTTTATTGTCACCCATTCTCCCGAGTAAGAATACCATTTCAGGCACAAGATCTCGTTCGGTGCAAATTCTGTATGCCTACAAGGAGGTGAATTTGAGTACTTGAGAGCAATGAAGAATTGGGGCTTACTGCTTCGAGGTTGTAATAGCTGCTTGCACGAAGAAAGTCAATGAGCTTTGCTGGCGCGTATTCTGCATAGAGTTCGACTAGCATATCGGCGAAATCTGAGATCAGGTGCGCATCTTTCTCGAAGAGAGCATCGAGGTACAGGAAGAGGAAGCGTGAACGACTCCGAAGCTGCTGCACGACTCTTGGTATCTTCAATTGTCAGTGAGACATTCGTCTCATGGTGACGATGGTGGAATGTCTTACTGGGATAGAATGAATGTGGTCGACAAGCAGAGTGATTGCAACACCCCGTTCATTTGATTCGGTGTCTTTGTGCTTGTTCATTAGCTCATGGTCGAACTCGACGAGAAGTAAAGCCTGATCCTGCACCGCCGTAAAAAGGTTGTGCTCTCGGATGAGCTGGAAGACATTAGGTCGTCGTAGCCGAATAAAGAAGGGAAGCGCCTTCGCTGGCTGGCGGTTCGCGGTGTACCTTTAAGGTGTCAACAACGACCAGAAAAGTCCGATTTATTGACTTACAGTTCTGCTAAACACTCCATAAGAATAACAGTGTCAGGTGACGCTGGGGTGAGAAGGGCAGTCGACTTTGATGAAGATGGAGTGCAGCGCTCTAGCTCGGAATGTATTGCTACAATCACTGCCGAGATATCATAGATATCTTTTGGCCACTCATTAATAGTTCGTTGGAGGGCCTGAGAGAGTATTCAGTAAGGTGGGGTTAGTTCGAAGGCCTTCTTCGTACCTGCCGATCATTCGCCAAAAAGTGTGCAAGTATCATTTCATAGACGAGGTGACCTAATCTCGGCCTGTCTGTCGGGATATAAGGGATGATGGCCTACGGAATCAAGGATGAGCTATTTTGCCGTTCTCGATAACTCGGACACGGACTTGCAACTGCTGCTTTTGGGCAAATACGAATATCCAGTCTTCCCAACGTCTGGTGTCCTGCCCACAGACCTTTGAAAAGAGCTTAGCGGCCTTCGTAAAATCACCTGCAAAGAGTTCATTGGAGCGTAAATCATGATACAAACATGTCCTTGCCTTCGCCAATGAGATGCTCGATGTAGCGCTGTCCAATCCCTGTTGCGTCTACAGTCTCCAGGCCTTCACTCTCCATTATCTCTATTTGCCCTAGCGCCTCTTCGTAGCGCTTTCTCTCAACTAGCCATGCAATGTGATCCTTCCGATCCCTTGGGCGGACAATTATCACGTCTTTGGGGCTGAGTACGAGATAACCCTTTGTCTTCCCGGTGTCGTCCTGGTCAAACTCAGCTAGCACGTAATCGTTGCAACCCCATGATTGGAATCCCGTTACGCTGAGTGCATCATTTGCAAGCTCCTCGCCCGCTCGAGAGATGATCCTGAGTTCTGGGCGTTCAGCGCGCTTACGTGCTTGCAAGATACGATCATCAGTAGCCTCGTGGAGGAATGATGTGTCC
>Ga0137385_10001909_pt1 | contig 17654 bp, 9 predicted proteins | sample SagtaG_FD_104921 | JGI IMG/M metagenome (GOLD analysis project Ga0137385, IMG submission 104921) | Vadose zone soil microbial communities from Sagehorn Ranch, Mendocino, California, USA - Sage2_R_80_16 metaG | ecosystem: Environmental > Terrestrial > Soil > Vadose zone | place: USA: California... | reverse complement strand
TTGAACCGGTCGGAGCTCCGGACCCGTCAGGGACATTCCCCGAACGTGACGTTCCCGCGTGTACTCGGAATCGAATGTGTGGGAATCGTGGCAGCCTCGACCGATCCCGCCTTGCCGGACGGGGCGACCGTTGCGGCGGTGATGGGTGAGATGGGCCGGGAGTTCGACGGCGGCTATGCGGAGTACGCGTTGTTGCCGAACTCCCTGCTGATGCCGGTCACGACCACGTTGCCTTGGGACGTGTTGGCCGCACTGCCCGAGACGTACCTGACTGCGCAGGGCTCGCTGGACGCGTTGGGCGTCGTGCCGGGTAGCCGGCTGCTGATCCGGGGCGGGACCTCGTCGGTCGGCATGGCCGCCGCGTCGATCGCGTCCGGCCACGGCATCGAAACCGCGGCCACGACTCGGCGGCAAGGCAAGATCGACGCGTTGACCGCGGCTGGCGTCGACTATGCACTCGTCGACGACGGTGGGTCGCTGGCGGCGAGTCTGCGGGCGGTCTGGCCCAAGGGTCCGGACTATGTCCTGGATCTCGTCGGGGCGAACACGGCAGTCGACTCGCTGCACCTGGTCCGTCGTGGCGGGACGGTGTGTGTAACGGGGTCGCTCAGTGGGTGGGTGATCCCGAACCTCGAACCGATAGCGATGATCCCGTCCGGAACCAAGCTCACGGCCTTCCACAGCGACAACATCAAGGGCAGCGCGGGCACGAGCATGTTGCAGCGGATCGTCCACGAGGTCGAGGCCGGCATCTATCGACCCAACCTCGACCGTGTCTTCGACCTGGACGACATCGTTGCGGCCCACCACTACACGGAGAACAATCAAGCCACCGGAAAGCTTGTCGTGGTGCCCTAGCCACTCGGCATTGATCGACTGCGACTCACATGCGCAGTCGCTCTGCCGGTAGTAAACCGGGCCGTCGCAGGTTCGAATCCTGCCGGGGGCACCAGCAGAATCAACAAGCGACAGGCTGATCCTCCGAAGCGGAATACGTGCTCCCACGAGGGCGGCCGCGGGGCCGGATCAGCCGCCGATCGGACCTGGCCGGCCCAAAGTATGCGCACTTGCCGTGAGGAGTCGAAACCGACTCAACGCGGTGGACGAGGCGTCCATCCCCTTCAGAGCAAGCTCGTCTTGCACGCACGCGAGCTTCCCCATGCCGAGCGCAATCGTGCCCAGTGGGCCGCCCACGCGGGCCGAGGCCGGCCGATGGCATTGATCGACACGAGTTTGGCGCCCACGGTTCCGCACCGGGCACTTGGCACGGCTCGCCACGGACATCAAGGTCGATATCCTCAGAATATGTGCGGCGCGCTGGCTGAACCGCCGCACCTGCCACCGGCCACCGGGGAGCAGGTGCCTTCGCACCGTGCCGAGGCGGCCCCGGGAGGCACGCCGGATCTGCGCTCAGCCGGCCGGCGGTCGCCCGATGTCGACGTTCTCGTGCTGACTCCGGCCGACTGGTCGCAATTGAAGCGCGTGCGGCTCCGCGCACTCCAGGACTCGCCGCACGCCTTTGCCTCGGCGTACCAGCACGAGGCGCGATGGTCGGAAGACGAGTGGAGATCCACGTTCGACGCATCGTTCTGGCTGGCGGCTGGAACGAGGCATCACCTGATCGGCCTGGCACGATCCACGCCTGCAGAGCGGGCTTGGCAGCGCAATGTCGAGTCGGTGTGGGTGCAGCCCGATCGCCGCCGACGCGGAGTCACTCGCATGATGATGCAGAAGCTGATCGAACACGAGCCGCACGGGGTCACCGAGTTGTACGCGTGGGTGCTCGACGGCAACGACGCCGCGCGCCGCGTATATCAGCGGCTCGGCTTTGTGCTCACAGGCGAGCGGCAGCCGCTGCCGACCTCACCGGGACGGATGGAGGAGCGCCTCGTGCTGCGGATCGGCCGTGATCGCGGCCGCGGCTGAATTCGAGCACCGACGGCATCTTGGAAAGGTCCGTGTTCGCGAACGCGGCTGCTCGCCAGTTCGGCAACTCGAGGAAGTCGAACGCGTCGGCGAACGAGCCGACGTTTCCAATTCGTGCTGCTGCGTTTTCGAAGATGTGCCGATCGTGTCGCCAGGCCTCGATGAATTCAACGCAGTCGTCGGGTGTGATCAGTCCAGCCTGCCCGGCGGCCGCCTCCATGGACCTGAGCGCCTGGACGTTCTCGTTCGAATCGAGCCGATCCCGCAAAGTCGCCGCAATATCCTCGATGAGGCTCTGACGGGCCGACGAGAAGGCCTCCCAATACGACCTGCCGGCCGCAGACAAGTCCAATCCCGTCGACATGAGCGCATACAGCCCCTCGGCCAGAAGGTCGCCGAATTCCTCGCGTCTGGCCCGATCTGGGTCTGCAAACGGATCGTATTGACGTTGCACCGCGGTGCCGACGGCAGGCAGCCGGCCGTGCGCGGCGTGCCCGGAGAAGAAGAACCAGTCCTCGTTGTAGATATCTGGGAAGAACGGCAACGGCTGATCGGCACAGTTGACGCCCAGCGCAGCGCCGGTGAGAAACACGTCCTGCTTCTCGCCGCGCAGGCGGTTGGCGTGGCAGACGACGGAGTTGTCGGGAAACTGTCGGCACAGAAGTCCGGCAACCTGCGTGCCGTCCAACTGCGACGCCAGCTTGGTCAGATCCTCGGCATCTTTCACGGTCACGTCGTCGTCCAGAAACATGATCTTGTTCCAGCCCAGGAGGCGGGCAAGCAGCAGGCCGATGTTCCGCTTGAGGCTCAGGTCGCTGGCACGCCCGGCGCTGAGACTGCGAACCGCGTTCGAGCTCGCTGACGCGGTCAGATACGGGTGCGGGTACGCCGCCGGCACGTCGACGATAAGCGCGCGGCTGCCCGGGATCCTCGCCACATGAGCCGCGACCTCGTCGATCTTCGATTGCTGGCTGCCCAGCACGACCAGCATCGTTTCCGCATCCGCGGCGAGTTGGATCGCCCTGATCATCTGATCCGCGCGGCGCGCCGTCGGAACGATGATCGCGTTGAGCGGTTGACGGCGGCCCGACTGCGTCGGCTTGACCTGTGAGACGTCGTGCATGAGGCCGCGGTGCGACGAAAGCTGGCCGATCCGCACGTTCCTACGAGGGATCTCCACGGCGGCGGGGAGGTTGGGGCGCACAGTGCTCCTGTTCGTTATCTGCGACCGGAAGGCCACTCATAGAGCCGCGCGTGCTCATGCTGGATGTCCGGCGAAAGTGTTACGTCCTCGACGACAGGAACCCGCAGTAACAGCGCGAATTCTCCCTCCGGGAAATGCTCGGCCAGGTATGCTTCGTTCGACTCGCGCAGCCGCGCATCGGTCAGTGCCCGGACGGCGCCGAGCACTCCTCGACTGTGCACGCCGTTGCAGATCGTGAGAGTTCGATTTGAGTTGAACGGATTCTCCAGGCGCGCCAGGAGCGCGATGTCCTCGGTCAACTCTTTGTTGTTCTCGTCGGCCCACGTCGGGTAGTAGCGACGCTCGGTTCCGTCCTCCGCACGTACTGCGAAGACCTCGCCGGTATCGAGCTGCTCGTCTTCGACCTGGATGACCGGAAGTCGGTCGAGGTACCGGAACAGCCTGGCTGTGATGTTGTTCCAGCCGATTCCGCCGAGCAATACCACGTGCCCGGACAGGTCATCTGCCCTGACCTCGGATGCGAGCTTGTGGAATACCCCGAACTCCGGCGAATTCTGTGCTCGGATATGTCCATGCAGTTCGATCAGCGCGTCGAGGTCGCCGTACGAATGCATATGTGTGTAGTTGGGGTTCTCAGGTGATGCCAGAGGTCCTTCGACGCCCTCGGGAGCGTTCGGGCAGATGATCGTAATCGGCCCCGTGTCATCGAAGAACCAATAGCGCGGAGACGCTGCGGTGTCTGACGGAGTCGCACCCCGCGCGGCAGTCCAAAGATCGAGCAGCTCACTCTCGATCGCGTCCCTCTTATGAAGCTCGTCCGGCGTCAGGTCGCTCTGCGGAATCAAGCGCGGCGCACCTTCGAGCGACCGGGACGTCGCGAAGAAACGCGCGTAGGGCTCGAGCCTGAACTCCGGCGGCGCGGCGGGAGTTCGGGTGTTCTCCCAGGACGAGACCGTCTTCGGCGTGATCGGATGCTCCACCGCGAAGGCGCTCGCGAGATCGGCCTGGGTCAGACCGGCGTGGTCTCGCAGCTGGCGCAGTCGCTGAGCGAGCCTGATCTCGGCGGGTGTGGGCGCTACGGCCACGCGCTCTCCTAAGATGCTCGGCCGTTTCGTCACGGCGGGCGCAGTTTAGCGGCTTGAAAGACCCGAAGTCCGCAGGCTAGCAGGCGAGTCGGCTTCTTGACCAGTTCGTCTCTGCGAGGTAGCTTCTGTCGTGGATTTTCAAGTAGAGCTAGTGAAAGTCTACAAGACTCTAGTAGACCTACCAGGACAATGACAACGGGGTCGCCCACGAAAGGGGGTGCCTCTTGAATGTCAGACCGCTGACCTGGCCACCGACGCATTCGCCTGCCGACCGGAGCTCGCTGCAATCCGGTGGGGCCGCGAACCGGGTAGGCCGTCTGGCCGGGCCCACAGAAGACCGAAGCCGTCCCACTGACGGCGCCGAGCTGACGCGGATTCATCGTCGCCACAGCCCAGCGCAAGCACCGTCCGAAACCCCGCGACCGAACCCTCAGGGATGCGCCGCGTCGTATCCGGCTGCGATCCAGCCGCGCGCCTCGACTCAGCCGACCCCTCAAAGTCCTGGAAGGGCAGTCACGTGAAGATCCATATGCGCTGCCTCGCGCTTGCCGCCGCGTTCACCCATACGTGTCCTACCGAGACCCGGGCCGACTCGTCGGCCGCCACTTCGGGCTCAGCAAGAGCCGTGCCGCGCGAGCCCGGCACCGCCCTGCATCGACCGAGTGCCATTCCGCGCACGTTTCTGAAGGGAGCATGACCATGCTGTACGCGCTCCTGCTCGCGCTCGCCGCCTTCGGTTCGTGCACCACTTTCCTGGCACTCCGCAGCCGGTCAGCTCGGGTGCGCCGGGCACATCTCATCGCCCGGATCCGGCAGGGAGAAGCTACGCAGGTTCTACTGCAGGAACAGGTTCCCTTCGCGCGCCGGGCACGCCGTGCGAGATACGCGATGCAGCACCAATCCCGCAGGCTCACCAATGCCGGCCGAAGGCGCGACGCACTGTCCCGCCGGATCTGGCACGGCACACGGTGGTCGTCGGGTTTCGTCGTCGTCGTGTGTGTCGGTGCGTGGCTGTGGGCAGTTCTCTTCATCCTGCAACGGGAAATGGACATCAACATTCTGGTCGCGTTGGGTTATGCCTCGCCTTCGGTACTTGGCATGCTCATCGCGCTCGCGTTCGCCGTGGTGGGAATGATCGTCTGCGGCCTACTCGGCCTCCATTCGCTGCTGCCGCCGTCGATCAAGTCGGTCGGTCGGTTTGGTCGGATCGCGGCCGCACTCATGCTCGCCGCAGTCTCGATCACGTTCATGGCATATCTGAAGGAGATCGCCGTGAATCGATCCGTCGATCGGTTCAGCGCCGAGGTGTCCACGCTCCAGAACGCCCTCCAGCAGACCCGCGGCACGCCGGCGGAACAAGCCACCCGTGACGCTCTCGCGAACGCGCAAGAACGGCTGGCCGCCGGCAAGACCCTCGACCAGTCGCTGACGACGACTGTCATGGCATTCGAGACGGCCTCCTCTGCCGCGCCCATACTGGCGGTCGAGTTGGCGGTCGTCGGCTATTACGCGGTCGCCGCGAACCGCGCCGGCCGTTCGTTGAGTGCCGCTCGACGCACCATCTCGCGTACCCAGGAGGACTACAACGGCTATGCGGTAGGCCTTCTCGCCGAGGCGGGCGTGCCGGTCGCCACCGTCAAGCAGTATCTGGCCGAACTTCCCGAACTCGACCCGGAACATCCACCGACTTTCGACAGCCGCGGCCTGCTCGACATCCGCGCCGCCCCCCTCGCTGAGGACGAGCCGTCGCGCGCATGATGTGCCGCGAACCGTCTATCGCGGAGTGAGAGTCGGCGGTTCCTTCCTTTGTTACTGACGGGTAGGTAAGGTCTGAGGCGACGTGTCCACCTCTTGCTAGGAGGCGGTCGTGACGCGGCAGACAGGTGGGGCACAGGAGTCACGGGCGATCGCCGAGGCGGCCCGCGAGACCGAATGGCGCAAGCCGAGCTTCGCCAAGGAACTGTTCCTGGGCCGACTGCGACTGGACTTGATTCATCCGCATCCGCGTCCCACCCCGGACGACAAGGAAAAGGGCGAGGAGTTCCTGGCCCGGCTGCGGGCGTTCCTCGAGACGGAGGTCGATGCCGCGGCGATCGAACGCGAGGCGCGGATACCCGACGAGCTCATCAAGGGACTCAAGGATCTCGGGGCGCTGGGCATGCAAGTGCCCGAACAGTACGGCGGCCTGGGACTGAGCAAGCTGTACTACACCAGGGCGCTGCAACTGGTCGGCTCGGTCAATCCCGCGTTGGGTGCGCTGTTGTCGGCGCATCAGTCGATCGGTGTTCCACAGCCCGTCAAGCTGTTCGGAACGCCCGAGCAGAAGCAGCGTTACCTGCCGCGGTGTGCACGCACCGACATCAGCGCGTTCCTCCTCACCGAACCGGACGTCGGAAGCGACCCCGCGCGGTTGCAGACGTCCGCGGTGCCGACGGACGACGGGTCGGCGTACGTCCTCAACGGCGTCAAGCTGTGGGGTACCAACGGTGTGATCGCCGATCTGCTCGTCGTCATGGCGAAGGTGCCCAAGTCTGACGGGCATCGTGGCGGGATCACCGCGTTCGTCGTCGAGGCGGACTCGCCGGGGATCACGGTAGAGAACCGCAACGCGTTCCTCGGCCTGCGAGGCATCGAGAACAGCGTCACCCGCTTCCACGACGTGCGCGTGCCTGCAGAGAACGTCGTCGGACGTGAAGGGCAAGGGCTCAAGATCGCCCTGACGACCCTCAACGCCGGACGGCTCTCGTTGCCCGCCCTGTGCGCTGCGGGCGGCAAGTGGTGCCTGAACATTGCGCGCGAGTGGTCCGGCGCCCGCGAACAATGGGGCCGGCCGATCGGCGGCCACGAAGCGATCGCCGACAAGCTCGCGTTCATCGCGGCGACGAGCTACGCGCTCGATGCCGTGCTCGAGCTGTCGAGCATGCTCGCCGACGACGACCGGAACGACATCCGCATCGAAGCAGCGCTTGCGAAGCTGTACGGCTCGGAGATGGCGTGGAAGATGGCCGACGAGCTGCTCCAGGTGCGAGGCGGACGCGGCTATGAGACTGCTGCATCGCTGGCGGCTCGCGGGGAGAAGGCGGTACCCGTCGAGCAGGTTCTGCGAGACCTGCGGATCAACCGGATCTTCGAAGGCTCCACCGAGATCATGCACTTGCTCATCGCGCGAGAAGCGGTCGACACCCACTTGGCCGTCGGCGGGGACCTCATCGACAAGTCCGTGCCGATGAAGCGACGAGCACGGGCTGCCGCCCGCGCCGGCGGCTTCTACGCCGGCTGGCTGCCGAAGTTGACTGTAGGTGCCGGGCAGCTGCCCTCGTCCTACACCGAGTTCGGCCGGCTGGCCGGCCACCTGCGCTACGTCGAGCGCAGCTCGCGCCGGCTCGCTCGATCGACGTTCTACGGCATGTCGCGTTGGCAAGGTCGACTGGAGTACCGGCAGGTGTTCCTAGGACGCATCGTCGACATCGGTGCGGAGCTCTACGCCATGACCGCTGCCTGCGTGCGCGCCCAGATGCTCCGCGACGACGACCCGGAGAAGGGCGCCTCGGCCGAGGAGTTGGCCGACGCGTTCTGCACACAGGCCCGGCTACGAGCCGACGCCTTGTTCCACGGGCTGTGGCACAACGCCGATGCCACCAACCGCCGACTCGCCAAGCACGTCATCGAGGGCCGCTACATCTGGGCCGAGGACGGCGTGCTCCTCGTGGACGACGACGCACCCTGGATCGCCGACACCACACCCGGACCATCAACTGCGGAGAACGTGCGCCACCGCATTCCCTGAGTGAAACAGCCGGATTCCGTCTGGTCACTCGCTAGCCGAGCGTCCGGGGCAGGCCGAAGTACGGCGCCAGGCCCGACTCGAACCGGGTGATCTCGCAAATCCTGTCGCCGGCGAGGGCGACCACCTCGACGCCGGTGACATACAGGCCCCCCGTGACCGGGTCGCGGAAGTACTCGCCCCACGCGGGCTGGCCGTTCGCTCGGACGGGCACCATCCGGGCGATCCCTCGCCGGTGAGCGGCGATCGCGGTGAAGAAGCGATGCACCGCCTCGGTCCCGTGGTACTCGAACGGCAGGGGCGGCATCCGCACCCACACGTCATCGGTCATCAGTGCGACGAGCGCGTCGACGTCCAGCTCGGTGAAGGCTGCGACGAACCGGTCCAGCAGCGCCCGCTCCTGCGGCGAACCGGGTGGCAGCGGGGGCGGGCCGGACGAGCGGGTCGCGTCCATCGTCGCGCGGGCGCGTTTGAGGGCGTTGGTGACCGCGTCCTCGGTGAGCCCGAGCAGCTCGGCGGTCTCACTCGCGCGGTACCCGAGCACGTCGCGCAGCAGCAGCACGGCACGCTGGTTCGGGGGCAGCAGCTGGACGGCGGTGACGAACGCCAGCGAGATCGCCTCGCGGGACTCGTAGCGAGCCTCGGGTCCTGGCGCCTGATCGGACAGCCCCTCGAGCAACACGTCGGGAAACGGCTGCAGCCACGGCACCTCACCCAGGCGGGTCGGCTCCGGCGGGCGTACGGGTAGCAGCGCCGCGGTCACCGGCCGCCGTGCGGACGATCGCAGCATGTTGAGGCACCGGTTGGTGGCGATGCGGTACAGCCACGTGCGGACCGACGCGCGACCCTCGAAGCCGTCGAGGCCTACCCAGGCCGCTAGCAGCGTCTCCTGCAGCGCGTCCTCGGCGTCCTGCAGTGAACCGAGCATGCGATAGCAGTGCACCTGCAGTTCGCGGCGATGCGGCTCGATCAGGGCGGTGAACGCGTCCCGGTCGCCGCCACGGGCCCGCTGGAGCAGTTCTGCCGACATCTGCCACCTCCGTCTCGCTCATGTCCCCCGTACCGGCACGTACTGACACCGGCGGCCCGCGGAACTGGTCACGGTCGGCGCGACCAGTTTCCGGCGCATGCCGTGTCTGTCCCTGCGAACCGGAATTCCCGGCGATCAGCACCACCGGACTTCCGCGGTGCGCGGACGGTCGGTTAAGTATCAGGAGGACGGCATGACAATCGAAGGCAGAGCAGTTCTGGTGACTGGCGCCAATCGCGGCATCGGGCAAGCGCTGGTCGAGGAAGCGTTGCGGCGAGGCGCGAAACGGGTCTATGCCGGTACCCGCCAGGCGCTGGCCCACCCGGATCGGCGCGTCACGCCGCTCCGCCTGGACGTGACCGACGCCGCCCAGATCCAGGCCGCCGCCCAGCGAGTCGAGTCGCTGGATGTCCTGATCAACAACGCCGGCCTGGGGCTTTACGACGACCTCAGTGATCGAGCCGCGATCGAACAGAGCCTGGCCGTCAACCTCTACGGCACCCACGACATGACCCAGGCCGTCCTGCCGCTACTGACTCGTTCCCGGGGAGCTATCGTCAACATCTCCTCGCTGTCCGCGTTCGCCGTGCCGGTCATGCCGGCCTACTCGATCTCCAAAGCGGCCGCGTTCTCCCTGTCCCAATCACTGCGCGCCCTCCTCGCCCGACACGGCATAAGCGTGCACGCCGTGCTGACCGGCCCCGTGGACACCGACATGTCCCGAGACCTCGACATACCCAAGGCATCTGCGCAGTCCGTCGCCCGAGCCATCTTCGACGGTCTCGACAACGGCGACGAAGACATCTTCCCCGACCCCCTCTCAGCACCGATGGCCGAAAGCTGGCGCAACGGCGCAGCCAAGGCACTCGAACGCCAGAACGCGACGCTCATCGCAACCGAACCGGGCAACTCGCTCAGCTACGAACCCGTTCGGTGAGCGCGAGTGGTGACTGGGCCAAGATCAGTGCGGCCGCGCCGAGCACCTCGGCGCGGTCGCCGAGCAAGCCCGCGACGACGCGCACGTTGGCGGCCGTAGCGGCGACGCTGTGGCGCTGGATGCTGGTGCGGATCGGGTCCAGGAGCACGTCGCCGGTCGCGGCCAGCTCACCTCCGATAACGACGAGTTCGGGGTTGAGGACGTTGACGAGTCCGGAGACGACTGTGCCGACGGCCTCGCCGGCGTCGGCTACCGCCCGGCGAGCGCCACGGTCGCCGGACGCGACCAGGTCGAGCAGTTCGGCGACGGTTATCGGCCGCAACGTGCTCTGTTCCAGCAGCCGCGCCACGGCGACGGGGCTCGCGACGGTCTCCAGGCAGCCTCGGTTGCCGCAGCGGCAGATCGGCCCGCTCGGGTCGACGCATATGTGCCCGATCTCCCCGGCCATGCCGAGTGCACCCTGATACGGCTGGCCGGCTAGAACCAGGCCGGCGCCCACGCCGGCCGAGAGGCGGATATACGTCATCTCGTCGACGCCGCGACCGGCGCCGAAGACCTTCTCGCCGAGCGCCCCTACGTCGGCGTCATTGGCGAGTTGGACGGACACGCCGAGCCGATCCTCCATTTCGGCGGCGGGGACGACCCCTTGCCAGCCGGGCAGAATCCCGTCCGCCGCGAGTTGTCCGGTGTGCTTGTTGACCGGCGCGGCGAGCCCCATGCCGGCGCCGAGCAGCCGCTCCGGCGCCACGGCCGCGTCACGCAGGGCCCGCCGGACGAGGTCATGCACGAGATCCAGCGTCTCCGAGGGGGCGTCGTCGACGTCCGCGCGGGACCACTCGTCGGCGAGCGGTTCGCCGGCGAGATCGCAGATCATGACTCGAACGTGCTGATGGCCGATGTCGATCCCGATCGCGAACGCGGCGCCGGGCACGAGGGAGAGCAGGGTCGGCGGCCGACCGGTGCCGCGCGGCCGCTGCTCGGCCTCGGGAACCTCGTGCTCCTGGACCAGATGGGCCCGGCCGAGCTCTTCGGCGACGGTGGAGACCGTGGCCCGCGACAGGCCTGTGCGCCGGGCGATTTCGGCTCGGCTGACGGCCGGATGCCGGTAGATCGACTCGATCACGCGCAGCCGGTTCAGGTCGCGCAGACCGAGTGGCTGCGGTGTCCGGGGTGCGATTGCTCGAGTAGCCACGGCCGCGAGCTTAGTTCAATTATTTCGTTATCAGCTCAGGCCGGCAGTGGAGCTATGGGAGTTCTGCGGCTCACTGCACAAACATACGGGTCATTGCGGACCATAACCGTTGACTTCATCTGAGGCGACGCGTAACGTCCGCCGCTGCCTGGCTCCGACGTCGCACGGGTCGAGGAGGCCATGATGCGCTACACCGCCCTGACGACTCGGATCGCGATCCTCTCAACGGTCGCCGGATTGTGTGCGGCGGTGCCGCTTGCCGCGCCGTCAGCCAGTCCCGCGCGGGCGGCGACCGGGACGCCGATCTACCTGGATCGGTCCTACTCGTTCGCCGAGCGCGCCGCGGACCTCGTCGCGCGGCTCACGCCGGCGCAGCGCGCCAGCCAACTCGTGTCGAGCCAGTCGCCGGCGATCAGCACCGGGACGAATCCGCTGCTCGAGCCCGTGCCGGCGGGACAGCTGACGCTCACCCTCCCAGTGAGCGCCGGTGACTCCGTGATCACCACGAACAGCACGGCGCCTCTGTCCCCCGGAGCCAGGCTCACGTTCGACCCGAACGGCACCGCGGAGACGGCGACGGTCGCTACGGTCGGCAGCAGTCCCGCTGCCTTCGCCGCGTCACTTGCTGCCGCGGCCAGCCCGGGCGACACGAACATCAAAGTCAATTCGACGTTCGGCATGGCCGCCGGTCACCTGATCCGCATCGACTCGGGCGCGAGCCAGGAGATCCGGACGATCCAGACCGTCGGCACCAGCGGCGCCACTGGCACCGGAGTCACCCTGACCGCCGCGCTCGCGCTCGCGCACGCGATCGGCGCGGCAGCCCAGGATCTGGGCGCGCCGACCACACTCACTTCCCCGCTCGCGAACGCGTACCCGGCAGGCACCCTCGTGAACGTGATCCAGGGCATCCCGGCCTACGGCTGGTGGAACGAGGCGCTGCACGGGATCAACGCCGAATCGCTCAACCCGTCCGGCAACGCGGTCACCCTCACGAACACGACGTCGTACCCGATCGACCTGTCGAGGGGAGCGAGCTGGGATCCCGAGCTGACCTACGAGGTCGCGAAGGCGGAGTCGGACGAGGCCCGCGAGGTCGTGCGCAGCAACAAGTTCGACCTCGACTTCTACTCGCCGACCGTCAACCTCGCCCGCGACCCGCGCTGGGGACGTAACGACGAGTCCTACGGCGAGGATCCGCTGCTCGAGGCGAACATTGCCGCCCAGTTCGTCAACGGCATGGAGGGCAAGGACCAGAACAGCCAGCTGCTGCCGGAGGGAGACGGGTTCTACAAGACGACGACCACGCTGAAGCACTACGCGCTGAACAACACCGAGGGCTTTGCGAACTCGGACCCGAATGGCCGCCTGAACGGGTCGTCCGATGCCGACGAACGCTCGATTCGCGAGTACTACACGATGCAGTTCCGCAAGATCGTCCAGGCGACGCAGAACGGCGCGGTCATGAGCTCGTACAACGAGATCAACGGCGTACCCTCCGCGGCGAACGCGTACCTGAACGACACGCTGATGCGCCAGACGTTCGGCTTCCAGGGCTACTTCACCGGCGACTGCGACGCGGTGAACGAGATCAACCAGCGCCACCACTGGCAGCCGGACGGGCTCGGGCACATCGCGTCGGTGGTCGAGCAGTTCGCGTACACGCTCGGATCGGGCGAGGACGCGGAGTGCAACGCGGGCTACAACGGCACCGGCAACTACCGAGGCCCGACGGCGCCGTCGACGACAGCGGGCGGGACGACGAACGCGATCGGGATGCACGTCACGACGCCGACCGGCCTGCACACCGTCAACGACCTCGACGTGTCGGCAACGCGCCTGTTCACCAACCGGATGAAGCTCGGTGAGTTCGACCCGAACAACACCGTGCCGTGGCTGACCCAGGCGGTCGCGCGCGACCAGTCCTACGGCGTCTATCCCTGGAACAACGCGACCGCCCCGACCGAGACGTCCGCGCGGCTCGCGTTGGCGCGCCGCTCGGCCGACGCGTCGCTCGTGCTGCTGAAGAACGCGACGACCACCCGCAAGGACGGCTCGATCGGCAAGCTGCTGCCGATGTCTGTGCCGCCGAGCGGCGGCTTCAAGGTGCTCGTCCTCGGCTCGTACGCGAACAACCCGAACTTCTATCTGGGCGGCTACTCGTCGATCCAGAGCGCAACCGGGCAAGCCAACGAGGTGACGCCGTACGCCGGCGTCAAGTCGGCGATCCAGGCGATCAACCCGTCCGCCCAGGTCGACTACCTGAAGGGCTTTACCGGGACGGGCACGAACGCGAGCAACTGCTGCACGACGATCGACCCCGTCGCGGTCGCGGCCGCGGCGAACTACGACTACGTCGTCGTGTACGCCGGCATGGACTCCACGTCGTCGAACGGCACGACCGGAACCGAGGACCGTGACCGCACGTCGCTGGCGCTGCCGGGCGTGCAGGGTCAGCTGATCAGTCAGGTCGCGGCAGTCAACCCGAACACGATCGCGGCCATGGAGACGATCGGCCCGCAGGACGTGACGTCCTTCGAGCCGACGACGCCGGCGATCCTGTGGAGCTCGTACAACGGCATGCGCAAGGGCGAGGCCCTGGCCGACGTGCTGCTCGGCACATACAACCCGAGTGGCCGCACGCCCGAGACCTGGTACCAGAGCACGAGCCAGATCCCGAGCATCTACAGCTACGCGCTGCGCCCCGTCGGCCCGAACGGCCGGACGTACATGTACTACAACGGCCCGGTCTCCTATCCGTTCGGGTACGGCCTGAGCTACGCGACGTTCGGCTACTCGAACCTGAAGATCTCGAACCACAGCCCGACCGCCGACGACACGGTCGATGTCAGCGTCGACGTCACGAACTCGAGCTCGCGCGACGGCAGCGAGATCGTCCAGATGTACGCGAACACGCCGAACGCCGATCCGGCGCTGGAGCGGCCGATCAAGCGGCTGGAGGGCTTCAAGAAGGTATCGCTCGCCGCCGGTCAGACGAAGACGGTGACGATGCCGATCAAGATCGCCGACCTGGCCTTCTACAACGAGGCGCACAAGCGCTTCGAGGTCGACCAGGGCGTGTACGGCATCCAGATCGCCACGTCCAGCGCCGACAGCGACATCCAGGCGCAGGACACGATCAATGTCAGCGGCGCGCTGACGCCGGAGCCGAGCGTCCTCACGGCGAAGCCACGCATCACGACGACTGATGTCGCGCGTGGCATCTCGCAGCGCATGATGTTCCCCGAGGGCGTCACGATCGACCCGGGGCTGACCGTGTCGATGAACGACGACACCCTCTACGGCTGGCTCGAGCCGGGCCAGAGCAAGCCGTTCCCGGCAGGGATGACGTTCAGCTACTCGAGCAACCGGCCGAACGTCGTCTCGGTGGACGGCAACGGCGCCATCCATACCGTGGCGAATGGCGTGGCGACGGTCACCGCGAAGGTGACCTACCAGGGCGTGACGCGATCGACGCAGTTCGTCGTGCGCGTCCTCTCCGACCTCGGCAACCTGCAGGTGAACGGGAAGCAGATCACCGGCTTCAACCCCGACGTGCCGAACTACGACGTCGTCGCGCCGGACGGTGTGAGCGGCGTGCCGCAGGTAACCGCCACGGCGCCGACCGGCAAAGTCGCGATCACGCAGGCGACGTCGGTGCCCGGAGTCGCGACCGTGACGTCGACCGGGCCGGACGGCATCGTGATGACGTACAAGGTCAACTTCGCGAGGCGCCCGTCCGGGGACGAGTTCAGCCGCTCGACGCTCGGCTCGCAGTGGCAGTGGGTCCGTGAAGCACCCGCCGACTGGAGCCTGTCTGCGAACCCGGGCTCGCTCACGATCACGCCCAAGACCGGCGACCTCACCACCACGACGAATACGGCGCAGAACGTCCTGCTCCAGCCGGCGCTCAACGACTGGACGCAGACGACCAAGCTCACGTTCAGCGCCCGGCCGAACACGGCGACGCAGCAAGGCGGGATCATCGCGTACCAGGACGACGACAACTACCTCAAGTTCGACCTCGAGGCGACGTCGACCACGAACATCCAGTTCAACACCACGCTCGAGGACAACCTCAACGGCGTCCAGGTCACGCAGACGCTGAACACCCTCAACGCGAACTCGATCCTGCCCGCGAACAACACGATCTGGCTGCGGATGACGAAGAGCGGACCGTATTACTCGACGTCCTATTCGGTCGACGGCGACACGTGGGTTCCGGTCTGGACGACCGGCGCGACGCTGACGAACCAGAAGGTCGGCCTGTTCGCGGTAAACCGCGCCGGCACGACGACGGACCTGAAGGTCGCGTTCGACTACTTCCACGTCAGCGAGCGGCCCTAGGAGACGCCCCCGCCGGCTCACCGGCGAAGGCCTAGTGGGCGGAAGGAACAACGATGCGCCTCAGCCGGAGCAAGTCAGGCAGGACGACTCTCGTGTTGTCTGCGGCATTCGTGATGCTCGCGGCCTTGACGGTATCGGCGCCGCCTGCGGTGTCGGCGCCGACGACGGTTGCATCGGATGACAGTTACAGCGGTTCGGACATGTGGCTGCATTACGTGCCGGTCAGCGATCCGGATCTGCTCCGCAAGTACCGAGATTCCGTTACCACAGTCGTCGTCGACAACGCCGACCAGAACAAGGTCTATCGCCACACAGCAGATTTGAGCATGGAACCGGGGTCAACCGAAAAGCTGGTGGACACCACCCTGGATGCCGCGAGGGACGAATTGGTCAGGGGCCTCGGCGGCCTGCTGGACAAGGTAGTACCCGTGCAAACCATCCCTGGCGACTACGTCCCCAACGGCTCCGTGATCGTGGGAACGCCTAACAGCTCGAAGGACGTAAGGCAGTACATTGCCGCGGACGATCTCGCTTCAGTCGGCGATGACGGCTACATAATCCGATCCCTGTCCAGAGGCATCAACAAATTCACTGTCATCGCGGGCAAGACGGAAGTCGGCGCCCTGCACGGGACTTTCGCATTTCTGCGCCTCATGCAGACGCAAAAGCCCATCACGAATCTGCAGATCTCCCAGGCGCCCAAGATCAAGAATCGACACCTCGACAACTGGGAAACGACGCGCCTCTACGCCGGCAACAACGCGTCCGGAACCGGCGGGCTGAACGGCGAGAACGGCACGATCTTCGACTTCGCTTCCACCGGTGCCAGCGCCGGGCGGAACCTGCCCGTCATCCTCGACCGCTACATCGTGGTGGCGCGGGCTCTCGCGTCGATCGGGATCAACGGCATCGAGATCAACCTGGTCAACGCCAACAACGTCTACCTGACGCCGGCCTACATCGCGCAGGAGGCGGCGCTGGCGGACGCGCTGCGTCCCTACGGGATCAGGATCTCCCTGGCCATCAACTACACGGCGCCCACCGACCCCCGGTTCGCGCCGGACGTCCTGACGAATGCGCAGCTGGATCCGTACAGCGGGGACTTCCGAGGCTGGTGGAACCGCAGGGCCGGGCAGATCCGCGATTCCATCCCGGACTTCATGGGCTTCACCGTGAAGGCCAACTCCGAAGGCCAGCCGGGCCCGCAGGACTTCGGCTACGACCACGGCGACGGCGCCAACGGCATCGCGGCAGCCATAGCGCCCTTCGGCATGAAGGTCTTCTGGCGCACGTTCGTGTACAACGCGAGCGTCGACGAAGATCGGCTGAAGCGGGCCTACCTCGAGTTCGGCCACATCAACGACGAGCCCCAGCCGGACAGCACGACGGGACGCTTCGCGGACAACGTGCTCCTGCAGACCAAGAACGGCCCGTTGGACTACCAGGCCCGCGAGCCGTTCAACCCGATGTTCGGCCGCATGGGCAACACCAACCAGGCCATGGAGCTGGAGATCACCCAGGAGTACACCGGCCAGAACATCATGCTCACGTACCTCGCGCCCATGTGGGAGGAGGTCCTCAAGAGCGACACCCACGCCACGGATAAGTCCGGCGTGCTGCTCCCGAAGCGACTGGTGGGCAACATCGTGGACGGAACGGCCCAGGGCCAGTCGGACACCGCCATGGTCGGCGTGGCCAACCTCGGCAACGCCGACAACCTGACCGGTAACCACTTCAGCGCGGCGAACCTGTTCGCGTTCGGCCGCCTGGCCTGGGACTGGACGCTGGGCTCGGAGGGCATCGCGGACGACTGGACACGGATGACCTGGGGCAACAACGACCACGTCGTCAACACCATCGTGAAGATGATGATGGGCTCGCGCGAGGCGCTGGCGAGCTATCAGACCCCGCTGGGCATCGGGCACCAGATGGGGGCCGGCGTGCACTACGCCCCGGGTCCGTCCGAGTGGGTCAACCAGGACGACCAGAGCCCGGTCTACTTCAACAAGGCCGACACCGTCGGCCTCGGGTACGACCGATCGCGCACCGGCAGTGACTTCGTCGACCAGTACTTCCCGACCGTGGCGCAGGAGTACGACAACATCGCCACCACCCCCGAGAACCTGCTGATGTGGTTCCACCATGTGCC
>Ga0137385_10001894_pt1 | contig 17707 bp, 14 predicted proteins | sample SagtaG_FD_104921 | JGI IMG/M metagenome (GOLD analysis project Ga0137385, IMG submission 104921) | Vadose zone soil microbial communities from Sagehorn Ranch, Mendocino, California, USA - Sage2_R_80_16 metaG | ecosystem: Environmental > Terrestrial > Soil > Vadose zone | place: USA: California... | reverse complement strand
TTCGGGATAAACCTGGCGCTGCTGGCCGAAGCCCGCGATACGGCACGTGCCCTGGGGCGCGGAACTATCGGCGACAACGTAATGTATTTCGAAACCGGGCAGGGGAGTGCGCTGTCGGCCAACGACCATCACGGCATCGACGCGCAGACCTGCGAGGCCAGGGCTTACGCCGTCGCCCGCGCGTTCTCGCCGCTGCTGGTCAATACCGTGGTCGGTTTCATCGGGCCGGAATATCTGTACGACGGCAGGCAGATTATCCGCGCCGGGCTGGAGGACCATTTCTGCGGCAAACTGCTGGGACTCCCGATGGGGTGCGACGTCTGCTACACCAACCACGCCGAGGCCGACCAGAACGACATGGACAACCTGATGACCCTGCTGGCCGTGGCCGGCTGCACCTACATCATGGGTGTTCCCGGTGCCGACGACGTCATGCTCGCCTACCAGAGCACCTCGTTCCATGATGCGCTGTATCTCCGCCGCGTGCTGGGACTCCGGCCCGCGCCTGAATTCGAGGACTGGCTGAACCGCATGGGGATATTCGACGGGCGCAACTCCTTGAGCCGGAGCGTCACATCGCCACGGCTGCTCGGCGCCATCAAAGAGCTGACGGGAGCGAAGCCATGAGCGATCCGTGGGTTGCCCTGCGCCGCTTTACCCAGGCGCGCATCGCCCTGGGGAGGGCCGGACACGCGGTGCCGACCCAGGTTCTGCTGGAATTCCAGCTGGCCCATGCCGAGGCGCGGGACGCGGTGCACTTCCCCTGGCACATCGATACCTTTGCCGGACAGCTGCGGGGTCTGGGTGAAGAGGTTCTGATCCTGGAAACGCCGGTCCGCAGCCGCGACGAATATCTCCGCCGCCCCGACTTCGGCCGGGTTCTCGACGAAGAATCAAGAACCCGGCTGAGTAATCTCAATGCCGCCGAAGCGGACGTGGCGCTGATCGTTACTAACGGCCTCTCCTCGACCGCCGTCGAACTGCACGGGATTTTGTTGCTGCAGGCAATCTTGCGTGTCTACCGGACACGGCAGATCCGTATCGCCCCGGTTTCCCTGGTCGCCAACGGCCGTGTCGCCCTGTCGGACGACATCGGCGGCATTCTTGCCGCGCGGGTGGCGGTGATCGTCGTCGGCGAGCGTCCCGGCCTCAGCGCCGCCGACAGTCTCGGCATTTATCTGACCTATGCGCCGCAACCGGGAAACACCGACGCGGCGCGGAACTGCATCTCCAACATCCGCCCGCCGGAAGGCCTGGGCTACGAGGCCGCCGCCGCAAAACTGCTGTATCTGACCGAGGAAGCCATGAGGCGAGGCGTTTCCGGGGTGGCGCTCAAGGATGAGATGGGGGGCTTGTTGAACGAAGCATGATTTAAAAACTTATGGGCGGTTATCTGTCCTGAACAGGCCAACGGCCGGTCAGTTAAAACTTGAAAGAGAGGATGAAATTATGGAGAAAGCGGCATTATTGTTCTTGTCATTTATGTTGTTCAGCACTTCGGCATTTGCCACCACCGGAGAGTATTCCAGATTCGAAGTTGCGTGTTACGGTGCAGCAAGTGGCAGATGGGAAAATAGTTAACGGGTTTCATATCCTTGAACTGTCCTGTCTGGACGGCAATTGCTCTCTTTCATCCGTATCGCTTAATGGGTGTGGTGACACTGGATCCGGAATACAGGCATTTAATCCCGAGTTTCAATATGCTTCGACATCGATCGGTAATTTAAAAGCAAGAAATGAAGGCAAGACTATTATTGTTCAAGAAACAGGTTCGGACCTGGTAGGTAACTACCTTAAAAATATGCGCTTCGAGTATGAACCGGCGGGAGATTTCAAGACAGTTACTCGCCTCACTGGTTTTAGCGGCGGCTACACTAAAAAATCCGTTGTTCTTGATAGGGTTTTTGTACTGGATTACGTGCCTCTGCCGAAAGCCAGTCAAGTCGTGAAATTGGATTGCGGTGTCGTGCTGCCGGGAATAAATAAGAAGTAACGAGAGAAGCTTTAACCTCGGCATCTGATGCGGCCAACTAGCAGGGGAGGGCAGAGCCATGAAATGCGAGGAAAGGTTGAGGGGCACCATGACTATTGAAAGCCGCCTCCGGCGCTCCAGGGCGCAATCCGACGAGATGCTGGAATGGCTGCAAGGCACGGGAAAGACCATTATCATCATCCACGACAACCCGGACCCCGACTGCCTGGCCTCGGCCATGGCGCTCCGCCACCTGCTGGCGATGAAACTGAGCAGGAATGCGACCATCGCCTTTTCCGGGATGATAGCGCGCAGCGAAAACCTTGCGATGGCCAAGGAGCTGGAAATTACGCTCACCCCGCTGGAAACGGTCGATCTGGATGATTTCAGCGCGGTCTGCATGCTCGACACCCAGCCGGGCACCGGCAACAACTCCCTTCCCCCGGAGCGCCGGGTGGATGTCGTCATCGATCATCACCCTCTGCGGGAAGAAACCCAAAAATGCCGCAGGGTGGATGTTCGCGCCGATTACGGCGTTACCGCCACGATCCTCTACGAATACCTGCTGGCGCAAAATATCACGATCGGCACCAAACTGGCTACCGCGCTGTTCTATGCGATCAAATCCGAGACGCAGGACCTGGGAAGGGAGGCGAACGAGCCCGACCGTGACGCCTACCTGCGCCTCTTCCCGGTCGCGAATAAGCGGCTCCTGTATGAAATCACCTATCCCAAGCTGCCGGTGGAACACTTCCGGACCCTTCACAATGGCGTTGAAAACGCGACGATCTACGGCAAGCTGCTGGTGGTGAACCTGCAGGCGATCCGCTTTCCCGAAGTCGTGGCGGAGATGGCCGACTACCTGATCAGGCTGGCGGGGATCGAGACGGTGCTGAGCATGGGGCTTTACAACGATGGGGTGATCCTCTCCATCCGCACGACCAGCACGCTCCTCAATGCGGGCGAAATCATCAAAAGGCTGGTGGCGGGGAGAGGAACCGGTGGAGGGCACGGCATGATGGCCGGCGCCAAGATGGACATTGCGCCCGGCGACCTTGCGGCACTGAAAGAGGTCGAGGAGCTCCTGACCAGAGGGCTGTTTCTTGAGCTCTCCATCGGGGACGTGACGCCGGCCAGGCTGATCGAAAGGAACGTTACGGGAACATAAAAACCCGGAACTTCGGACAGGGAGTGCTGTAACGGTATGAAAAAGAAAAAAATCCCGGAAAAGAGCGGCCAGGTTACCATCGCACGGCAAGAGCACGGGATCTCCCGCAAGCTCATGAGCCCGAATGCCCTGCGCGTTCTCTACCGGCTGAAGGATAACGGCTTTGTCGCGTATCTCGTCGGCGGCTGTGTGCGCGACCTCCTGCTCGGACGCGAGCCGAAAGATTTTGACGTCGTGACCAACGCCACCCCCGGCGAGGTGAAGCGGCTGTTCCGCAGCTGCCGCCTTGTCGGTCGCCGCTTCCGCCTCGCCCACATTCACTTCAAGGAAGAACTCATCGAGGTGGCGACCTTCCGTTCCCAGGCGCCTGATGAGCCGGAACCCGAGGCGGTGGAGACGCGCAAGGGGGAGCAGCGGCAGCGGCACGCGCGCATGGTGACGGATGACGACGGCATGATCCTGCGGGACAACGTCTACGGCACCCCCGAAGAAGACGCCCTGCGCCGCGACTTCACCGTCAACGCGCTTGCCTACGATATTGCCGATTTCTCGATCATCGACTTCGCCTCCGGCCTCGCCGACCTGGGCGCCGGCATCATCCGCACGATCGGCGATCCGGCGGTCCGCTTTCAGGAAGACCCGGTGCGGATGCTGCGGGCGGTGCGGTTTGCCGCCCAGCTCGGCTTCACGATGGCAGAAGAGACCCGCAAGGCGCTGGTATTTGCCGCCGACACCATCGTGAGGTCCTCGCCCCCTCGCCTCTACGAAGAGATGCTCAAAATCCTGCTCTCGGGAGAAGGGGCGAAGTGCTACGATCTCCTCCGCCAGACCGGCCTCTTCGCGGCGCTTTTTCCGGCTTTCTCCGCCTGGCTGGGCGCCGAAAGCGAAGGCTTCCCCCACACGCGTTTCGGCGCGATGCTCACCTGCGTAGATTCTCGCGTCCAGCAGGGTGACAAGATCTCCCCGCCGCTCCTCCTGGCACTTCTTTTCGGCGAGTATCTCGATGAGAAGGCGGAGAACTTCCGTGCCAAGGGCGCGCCGTGGCAGCAGAGTATTGATGCCGCGACAGCGGAGTTCCTGGGAGAGGTCTGCCCGTTCGTTCAGATCCCTAATCGTGTCGGGCTGGCGCTACGCGACATACTTGCCCAGCAGACGCGCCTGAAGCAGATCCCCGGCCGCCGGCCGCAGGCGTTCGTCGCCCGCAAGGATTTGGGCGATATCATCGAATACTGCCGGATCGTCCATGGCGACAAGAAGGACGTTGCCGCGCGGCTGGAGTGGTGGCGGGCACAGGCGGAACAGCTGGAGCAGGAGCCGTTGCCGCCGCTGTCCAAACGCACCGAAGAAACCGGGGCGCCGCAGCGGAAGAAGAGACGCCGCCGGCGGCGAAAGCCGCATGGTGCATCAGGCAACGAAATGATTCAGCCTTGATTAGTCATAACCCGCCGCAGGCCATGAACGCACTTGACAAAATCTGACCTTAACGGGTCACATGCGTATATTGGCACCGTGATTGTTCACCACCATCCATCGGTTTTTTTGCTCTGCGGGAGGATGGCTGTGCCGGTCAGCGCATCAGCCTTAAAGCTGCTGTACCAATCTACGCCGCTTTTGTTGCCCCCCTCATTGCCGGTATAATGAACCTGGAATCGTAAGATATCACCCGGTACCGGTTTGACATCCTTGAACATCAGGCTGAAAAAGCACACTTCACTCTCTCGCGTCTGCTGTGGCATGGGGTAATCTTTTGACGTCGCGACAATCTTGCCGTCTTTATTCAGTACATTTACCTCCATCTGCACACTGTTGATAAAAGCATAACGCACATTCTTCAATGCGCCTTCAATTAAGAGGCCATTATCGGTTGCAGTGGTTTTCCACGCATACTTGTAATCAAAATCGGCATGTCGATAAGGATACCCCGAGACATCGGTACGTGTCGTATTGCTGAACACTCCGCATCCCGCCATAACCAACAATGATGCAATTATTGCAACCATTTTCAGTAGGTATGACATCCTGCTCACCTCCATTTCTCACCTCTATTATAGCGCATATGCTTTGGAGAGGAGAAGGCGGGCATAGGTTATAAACGAAGCGCCAGGTGGCAGAAGGTAAGGCGGTCTAATTCTGTGAGTATATTCAGCTGGGGGGTAGGAGCATTTTCTGGAATTACTGTCGCGTAGGTATGCATTTATAGGCGATCGGTGGAAGCCGCGGTAGCTATGGACAGAGCGTACTCTTCCTGAAGAGGAGGCGGGCTGTCGGCATTTCGTCATCACGGCTCTCCTCCGAAAAGAGTATCTCGCCGTCGAGCGGGGCAAATAACCTGGTCAACTCTCCCGGCTGCAGCAGATAGGTGGGATTGCGGGATTGCAGAAGCTGTTCAGAGGCCATGATGGTATCGAAGAGCAGCAGGCCACCCGGATTCAGGGACGCAACTTCGGCCGAAATCAAATCACGCAGCAGAAAATTGAAATTCAGGATCAGATCGTACGTTCCTTCAACGAGGCCGTCATCAAGATCGATCCTGCGGAAATCAACCTCCACCCCCGTTGCCTGAGCGCGGCTGCGCCCCTTGGCAAGCCCGCAGTCAGAAATGTCCACACCAACCACCCTGAAACCGTGCCGGGCCAGATAGATGCTGTTTCTTCCCTCTCCGCAGGCTATATCCAGCGCATCGGGGCCGGGGGCAAGGGCCTTGATGCGCTCGATCTCAGCTGCCAGAAACGGCGAGGGACGCTCTCCCAGGTATGAACCCTGCGACTCGAAGCGTGCATTCCATTTGATCCTGTCCGACTCCACATTACTCCCCGATCGGAATTATTCCTTCCTGATGCCGTACCTCTTGATTTTCCGGTACATGGTGACCATGTTCATGCCGGCTTCGCGTGCGGCCGAATCGATGTTGCCGCCGTGCCGTTTCAGGAGGCTGGTCAGCAGATCGGCCTCGAAATGTTCCAGAGCGGCGGTGTAGGGTACGTCACCGCCCACCTGCTCCGCTTTGTGGGTAACGGGACTTCCAACGGCCGAATCCGGCTCGATGAACTGTGCCAGAGTCTCGCTTGAAATATATTCCCCCGATTCTATCGCCATGCAGGCTTCGATGACATTCTTGAGCTGTCTGATGTTGCCCGGCCATTCGGATGCGCAGAGGATTTTCAGCGCTTCGCTCTCAAACCCCTTGATCGTTGTATTGAATTTCTGGTTTTGCAGATGGACAAAGTGGGCGGCGAGCAACGGGATGTCGCTGCTCCTCTCCCGCAGCGGAGGAAGATGGATCGTGACAACATTCAAACGGTAATAGAGGTCTTCCCGGAACGCCCCGCTTTTTATCGCTTCCTTCAGGTCGGAGTTTGTAGCGGAGAGAACCCGCACATCGACACGGGTGGGGGTGGTGTCTCCAAGCCGGTGGAATTCCTTCTCCTGGAGAAACCGGAGCAGTGTTTTCTGGACATTCATCGGCAGGTTGCCGACCTCATCCAGGAAAAGCGTGCCCCCGTTTGCCGCTTCCAGAAGCCCGTAGCGGCTCTCTGTCGCTCCTGTGAAGGCCCCTTTCTTATAACCGAACAGCTCGCTCTCCAGCAGGTTTTCCGGCAGCGCGCCGCAGTTAATGGCGACGAATTTCTTCTCGCGGCGGGGTGAATTGTAATGAATGGCCTGGGCGATCAACTCCTTGCCGGTCCCGGATTCGCCGGTAACAAGGATCGAGCTGTCCCGGACGGCAACCTTGCCGACACGCTCCAAAACAATTTTCAGTCCTTCACAGGCGCCGATGATGTTGTCGAAGCGGAACTTTTCTTCAAGCTCGGCACGCAGTTCGCGGTTTTCTTCGAGTAATTGTCGCTGCTGCAGGGCATTTTTTACACGATAGACAAGTTCGTCCGGCTCGAAAGGTTTGGTCAGCATATCGTACGCCCCCTTGCGAAGCGCCTGGATCGACATGTCAACGGTTGCGTATGCAGTGATCATGATGACTGGTATGTCGTGCTGCTTGGCTTTAATTGCCTGCAGCACCTCCAGTCCGCTCATGCCGGGCATTTTAATGTCGCTGATAACAAGATCCCAAGCGGCGGCCTTGAATTCCTCGACCGCCTTCTGGGGCGATGTGAAGGATCGAACCAGATAGCCATGGTCCAGCAGAATATGTTCCATCATCCGGCAGAGTCCAGCTTCATTGTCAATCAGTAAAATACGTTTTTTATCGGTCAATTACAGCTCCTCCTGCTTGGTCGGCAGCGTAACGGTGACGAGTGTTCCCTTGCCGACGACGCTGTCAATATGGATCTCGCCATGATGCTGCTCTATGATCTGCCTGGTTATGGCAAGACCCAGCCCGGTGCCGCGGGCTTTGGTCGTGTAAAACGGCTCGAATATTTTTTCCAGAATTTCCGCAGGAATGCCGCAGCCGCTGTCTCTGAATGTTATGCGCACACGTGTGGCATCAACCGCCTCGGTGCCTACGGTCAAGGTGCCGCCGTCCGGCATGGCTCCTCCGGCATTCAGGATCAGATTAATCGTGACCTGGCGCATCTGGTCACCATCCAGTTCGACCGGAGGCAGGCCGCCGGCAAACACGGTATTGATCGAGATGCCGCGCATATCGGTATGATTGGCGGCAAAATCTACAATCTGCTGCAGAAGATCGTTGAGATCGGTCGGCTCCAGGGTCGGGCGCGGCGTGCGGGCATAGGAGAGCAGATCTTGAACTATTTTTTTGCAGCGTTTGCTTTCCCGTTTGATTTCATGGATGTATTGATAGTTGGGGTCATCTTCACTCATCTTGCTTTCCAGGTAGCCTGCGTAGCCGAGAATGACACCCAGCGGGTTATTGATCTCATGGGCAACGCCCGATGACAGTACGCCCAGTGAGGCCATCTTGCCCTGCTGGGCCAGATTCGATTCAATATCCTTGTTACGCTGAATAATGTCGGTCATGCGATTGAAGGCGCTTCCCATCTCGGCCAGTTCATCTTCGCCGCTGACGGTGATCCGTTCGTCCAAATTGCCGCGTTTGATCTGCTTGATGACCGACATCATGTGCGTGATCGGGAGGGTAATATAAGCAGAAACCCGGAGAACCAGCACCGTTGCCAATGCTCCGACCACGAGTATCAGAAGCGTCATGATGAACAGAATATGACTCTTGATCTTGTTTGCTTCCTGATAAAATTCATCCTCGTATGATCCGACAGCGACGATCCAGTCCCATGGTTCAAAGTATTCGTAATGGACAATTTTCATCCTGGCCGCCGTATCGGTGCTGTTTTTCCAGGGATAGCGTATCCAGCCGCTTTTGTTGGTACACATCTCCCTGATAAAGTTGTTCCCATCCAGATCCTTTGCGTTGATCAGGTTTTTACCTTCCGAATCGGGGTGGATCGTAAAGGTGCCTTTCCTGTCCATGCAGAATATGTAACCGGTCGTTCCGACTTTTTTGGCCCGTATGCTCTCTTTGAGTTTCGCAAACGCCCGCCGCTCAAAGGCGGCATCTTCGACGGCTTCATCCGGATAACTACCGGACGCAATTATCCAGTCCCATTCACGGAAATATTTATAGGCAACCACTTTGGTGCGGGGCTTCGTATCTCCCAGGACCGCATTGCGCCAGGGGTAGGTTGTAAACAGCGTTTCTCCCGGTTTGCTGGCGCGGGCCGCCGCACACATTTCACGAATGAAATAGCGGCCGTTCTCATCTTGTTCGTTAAATACGTTTTCACCCTCCCGGGCGATGTGGACCTGAAGATCGCCTTGGGTCGTCATGGCATATATATAGCCGCTTTCGCCGACGTTTATTTTTTTCAACGCCTGCCGTGCTTCGTTCTTTGCTGTTTTCAGATCAATCCTTCCCCGTACATGCTGGCTATGCTCGGCAGCAACAAGATTGTAGGAAAGTGCGGTCAATGTCGCCAGTTCATTGTTGAGGTTCTGCGCCTTGTCCTGTTTGTAGACCTGAAACTGCTGATAGTGGGAATTAAGGAGGTCGATGCAGAATGAGGAGAGGTGCTGCAGGTCATCCTTGCTGGTTTTGGTGACGCCCAGATAGGCCTGCTGGTTGGCGATGAGGCCGATTACTCCGGCAACGACAAAGATTGGAATTATCACCAGAGGCAAGACCAGCGCCAGCAGTTTTCCGCGAAGTTTCAATTTGTTGAGGAATGAAAACATTGTGCCTCTGTGGTTGCAATATGACACTTAATGCGTTCCGGTTTATAAGGTAAGTCCGCTCTAAATGCAATAGTGGCTCTCAACGGTACAGCTTGACTTTTCCCCCCCTGTTCTCGTATTCTTAAAAAGTTAACTTATCTACAGTTTGGAGGAAATAATGTCCAAGAGTGTCATGTTGTTTTGTTTTGTTCTCTTGCTTCTTGCCGGCGTCCCTGTTGTCTACGGAGCTCAGCCGGTAAGCAAGGTCGTTGCTGTTGTAAACGGAACGGTGCTTACCGAGGCCGATCTGAATCAGGAAATTAACATCATCATGCCCTTGAACCAGGATTTTCATGGAAAAACGTCTCCTGAAAAGATGAAGAAAATAACTGCAGATGCACTGAAAAATCTGGTTGATATGGAGCTGAGGGCTCAGGATGCCGAAGCCAAGGGGATAAAAATTCCTTCTTCGACATTTGATGATGAGTTTAATAAGATGGTTACCAAGTTCAAAACAAAAAAAGATCTCGCGGCTGCATATCAGAGCGCCGGCTTTACGGAAAAAAGTTTCAAAAGGGTGATTGAGAGGAAACTTCTCGCCGAAAAAAGCCGTCTTGCCGAGGTGGATGGAGCGGTTACCGTTACACCGGAAAAAGTCAAAAACTATTACACTGCGAATGTTGCCAAATACAGTAAGCCTGAGGAGTTCAGGGCGAGTCATATCCTTATAAAAGTAGATCCATCATTGACCGCGGAAGAAAAAACGGCGCTTAAGGTGAAAGCTGAAGAGCTGTTGAAAAGAATCAAAGGCGGAGAGAAATTTGAAGAAGTCGCTATAAATGAATCCGATGACACTTCAAGAGTCAAGGGGGGAGATCTGGGCTATTTTCACGCAGGCCAGACGGCTCCCGAGTTTGAAAATGCGCTTCTCAAATTAAAAGTGGGCGAAACAAGTGGTGTTGTTGAAACAATGTATGGTTTTCACATTATACGCCTTACAGAGAAGCGCGCTCCGAGACTCGTTCCTTTTGATGAAATTCAGGACAAACTTAAAAAAGATCTGACTGACTCTGAGAAGAAAAAACTGCTGGAAAGCTGGATGGACAGGCTATACAAAAACGCCAAAATTTCATATCCGGGAGCTAAATAATCGTTGAAAACTATCGTCGTTGTACCAACCTATAATGAAAAGGATAATGTAGCCGCTCTGGCCGCTTCTGTTCTTGTTCAGCATCCTGACATACATATTCTTTTTGTTGATGATAATTCACCTGACGGCACAGGCCGCATTATTGATGACTTGGCCTCTGAAAACAGCCGGATTCATGTGCTGCACCGGGAGGGTAAGCTCGGCCTGGGGTCTGCTTACCGTGAGGGGTTCAAGGCTGCTCTCGCGATGGGTGCGGACTACATTATGGAAATGGATGCGGATTTTTCTCATGATCCGGGGTCGCTCCCGCTTTTTATGTCGGCGATCAAAGAGAGCGATCTGGTTATCGGTTCTCGCTATTTGAATGGAGTCAGTGTCGTCAATTGGCCGATCAGACGCTTGATCCTAAGCTATTTTGCCAGTGTCTATACACGGTGGGTAACCGGCTTGCAGCTGCATGACTGTACCAGCGGATTTAAATGTTTTCGCCGCTCTACCATCGAATCCATAGATCTCGACACGGTAAAGTCCGATGGATACTCGTTTCAGATAGAAATGAATTATCGCTGCATGGAAAATGGACTGAAAATCACCGAAATACCGATTGTTTTTATTGACCGCCATGCCGGAAGTTCAAAGATGTCACGCAGAATCGTTCGCGAAGCCGTGTTCATGGTGTGGAAGTTGCGTTTACAGTCGCTTTTTTCACGCAGAACGAGGAAATAGAGTCTCTATGTCAGACGATATCTGGTCAATCGTGCTCCTGTCGGGGGTAGTCTCATGGATAGTTTCAAGTATCGCGTTCATGTTTTATTCTTTTCCCCGCAAAGGTGAATTTGTTGCAAAATCAGCAATACGCTGGGGCGGAGTCAGCCTTGTTTCATTCCTGGTCTGGATCTTGGGACTATTAAATGCATAGGACTTCCGGCAAACATGTACGTTGTCATGTCAGGGCGTTCTTTATAATATGTTTTTCGGTTTTCGCCTTCCTGGCCAGTGGCTGTTCCCGCGCCAGGCTTAGTGACGCGGCCTGGCAGGACCAGGGATTGGACGTCGTTTTTCCCCGCCCACCCGAGCGTGCCCGCATTAAGCTGCTGAAAGTCATAAACGGTCCCCGGGATGTCGCCGAGAAGTCTCGTGGCGCAATGAGCAAAGTTTTTGAATTTATCACCGGCAGCCAGGAAATAAATATCGATTTCTACACTCCGCAGTGCATGGCGGCTGATGGCAACGGCTTGATATATATAGCGGATCCATCAATCGGGCTGATTCATAAATACGATCTTGCGGCAAAAGAAGTTAGCTATATTTTTCAAGCCGGAGACAAAAAGCTTGGCAGTCCTGTCGGGGTTGCGCTTGACGCGGCGGGAAATCTCTATGTTACCGATTCGCTGCTTGCGGCGGTGTTCAAGTTTGACCAGGACGGCAAACTGCTTGCCGAATTGAACGGCAAGGGGAAATTGCAGCGCCCCGCCGGAATCGCCGTGACATCGAAAGGTGACAAGTTCGTAGCGGATATTCTGGCGAATAAGGTGTTTATCTTTGACAAGAACGATCTCTTGAAGGGTGAGCTTCCGGGCGGCGATTTTACCGAATCATTCAACAGGCCGACCTATCTGGCGGTGGATAAACAGGATAATGTTTATGTCACCGATACCATGAACTTCACCGTCAGGGTTTTCGACGCCAACGGCAGGTATGTCAGGAGTCAGGGGAAGATCGGGGATACACCCGGTTCGTTCGCCCGCCCGAAAGGTGTGGCGCTGGATAGTGATCGGAACCTCTACGTAATGGATTCCATCTTTGGGAACTTCCAGATATTTGACCAGAAAGGCCAGCTGTTGCTGTATGACGGTCAGGAGGGGTTGCTGCCGGGTGAATTCATGCTTCCAAGCGGGATTTTTATCGACCGGAATGATCGAATTTATATTTCCGATACGTTCAATCACCGCATCCAGGTTTTCCAGTATTTGAAAGAGAAGGTGCCACAATGAAAGCTTATAGTAATTTTTTAATTTTGTCTGCAGCAATTGCCATGCTCTGCATGCCGTTTGCGTATCAGGCCGCTGCAAAAGGCCCCAAGGTCTCCGAGGTGGCAGCAGTGGGCGGCGGCGGCAACAAGCATAACCTGTCAGCCAAAGCCTGGGCATCCGGCACGGTCAACTACGATCCAGCTAACTTAGTATTTAATCCCAATCCGACGTACAAAGCAAGCGATGATCCGACCGGGAACCCCAAAGGGCAGCAGATCTGTATCTTCTGCCATACGCCACACAATGCCAATGTCGAAGGCGGTGCCCCGCTGTGGAACCGCAGGTTCTCAACGGAGACCTTTTCGCGCTACTCGTCGGGGACCTTGCAAATCCGGCTTAATTCGGCTGCCAGAACTCCGGCAAAATATGATGACACATCAACACCGGCCTGGCAGCCGGACGGCTCCTCCAAACTTTGTCTCAGTTGCCATGACGGTGTTGCTACCGGGACGGCAGACTCTTTACCACATGGGTTGGGCGACGTGCTGAACGGTGGCCCTATCGCGATGGCTGGCAGTGATGTTATTAGCGGCATCGCTTCGTTCAATCCCTCGACTAACAAGATGAAGACCGGACACCACCCTGTGTCGTTTGTGTATGATGCGAATGTTCTTGGAGCCATCACTAAGCCCTCTTATACTTTGCCTCCTACTTCCGGTGCTCTTGCGGTAGTGAAGCTCGATAAAAACAACAAGATGCAGTGTACCACCTGCCACGACGCGCACCAAAATCAGTCTAACGATGCGGAATGCTATGATGCTACCGGTACCGGTGGCAACAGTGTTTGTAGCGATGGGCTACGTAAGAAAGCGCCATTCTGGGTCTATGGTGTGAACGCTGCTGCCGTACCAGACCGTGATGCGGTTTGCCAAGCATGTCATCCTTTGGATGCAGGCGCTCCCGGTTTTGCTACGCCGTGGCCATTACCATGATAACCAAAATCTGGAAAAGGAACAGTATGGGATTCAGGTATATACAATGGCTCTGCGTGTTTCTGATTGTGCTGTCTTTTTCACTGGCTGATGCCGCCGACACAAAATCGCCTCATCTGGACAAAAATATTATGAATAACGGCTGTGCCTCCTGCCATCTCGGGTTTGACTTTACCAATGGCGGCGGGCCGAACAAGTGCATCTCCTGCCATGGCCCCGGGGGCGCAATGCCGCAGGGTTTGGCATCCGTGACTACCAAGCTCAAGGACATGACCAAGGATTTTGCCAAAAACTATCGTCACCCGGTGTTCGACAAGCGCGGCATTCACAGTACGAAGGAGGTCCTGCCCGAGACCAATCCGTCCGCACCGAGACATGCCGACTGCGCGGACTGCCACAGCCCGCATTTTGTTTCCGGCGCCAATCCGTTGGCGGGATTAAAAGGTAAGCGGGTCGGCAACTTTACCGCCCCGATTACCAAGGAGTTTGAACTCTGTTACCTCTGCCATGCCGAAAGCGCCAACCTGCCGCTGAAATCCACCAATAAGCGTGCAGAGTTCAACACCGGCAACGCTTCGTTTCATCCCGTCGAAGCAGAAGGCAAAAATCTGGCGGTTTTGAGTCTAATCAGGCCTTATCGGGAAAAGAAGACGGCTGCCAATGATGTATCGGTTCTGAAATGCGGTGACTGCCACGGCAGTGACGACCCGAACGCCCCAAGCGGCCCCCATGGCTCAAAATATGAGGGGCTGCTGGTTGACAACTTTGCGACCGGCGACGGCATTCAGGAAAGCAGTTATACCTATGCGGTCTGTTACCGTTGCCACAAGCGCTCCAGTATTTTGGGTAATGAGAGCTTCCCGCTTCATTCGAGACACATAACGGGTGAGCGCAATTTCAAAGGGGGCGGAACTTCCTGTCACACTTGTCATTCATCTCATGGCAGCGCCGAAAACCGCTATCTTATCCGTTTTAACAAAGATTACGTGTCTGAAAGCTCTACCGGAAAACTCAAATTCGTCGAGAAGGGGATATCCACTTTTCATGGTGAGTGCTGGCTGACGTGCCACGGCGTCGATCACAATCCGAAGTCATACTGACAAGGAGAAATGCGACATGAGAACAATTGCTCTTGATGCAGTTTCAATGACAATGGCGTTACTGCTGCTCTCTTCTCCTGTAAGCGCTGTGGAAAATGCAATGGTCAATCCCCATACCGATGACGGCGATTGCTCGATCTGCCACGTTGCTCCTGCGGACAAGCTGCGCGGATGGTTCGTCTTCGGATCCACTAAGAGAGCGATGAACGATGATCTGAATCATCTTTGTCAGAAATGCCATACGATCAAGCCTACCCCGGAATGGCCTTTTGCCGTCGGGATCGGCCATGCGACCGGTAAAAAAACTGCTGTTAACCATCAGAATCTTCCGCTCGCGAAAGACGGGACAATCACCTGTGCGACGACGTGCCATAATATGCATGTTATCTCCAACGATCGGCAGCAGCAGGCTAAACATCTGAGATTGCCTTCTAATGTGCTCTGTTTTTCCTGTCACGACGTATAAAATTATTCGTTTAGACAGTAACCGGAAACCACAGGCATTTTGTCTGTGGTTTTATATTTTATTATTTTGCCGTGTATGGTATTAAATTGAGGTTATGGCGCTCTATTCCTGCAAACTTGGTGCATCGGACGGTAAAATTCTCATCCGGGATTTTGAGGCCGCGGATAGTAGCGTTTTGCGCAAAAATCTGGAGGATCAGGGCTATTTTGTATTTGGAGTAAAAAAGAAACAATTTCAATTTTTGTTTGATAAGGGTATCAAACGCAAAAAAATTGATAACAAGGCTCTTTTGACCTTCAATCAGGAAATGCTCGTGCTGATTAAGGCCGGCATGCCGATCATGCAGGTTCTGGATGCAATTCTGGAACGCCATGATTCAGGCGCGCTTTATGAGGTTCTGGTTCAAGTGCGTGAAGATGTAAAGGCGGGCGCGGCATTGTCGGTGGCGATGGAAAAGCATGGCCGGGCTTTCCCTTATCTTTACGTCGCCTCTGTACGTGCCGGTGAGCGGACCGGCGACCTTCCCCAAACCATCCGGCGTTATATCGAGTATTTGAAGAGGGTAGGTACGCTCCGGAAAAAAATTATCGCAGCCATTTTCTACCCTGCCATACTCGTCGTATTTGCCTTTCTTGCGATTACGCTTCTGCTGGTATACGTCGTTCCAACCTTTAGCCAGGTGTACGCCAATTCAGGATCACAGCTTCCCGCCCTGACGCAGCTGCTGATTACATTTACCTCGTTTCTCAGGCGTTTTTTTGTCTTCGGGATCATCATTTGTATCGGTCTGATTGCCGCATTCAGATCATGGAAAAATACGGAAGCCGGCAGATATGCGTTCGATCGTTTCAAACTGACCGTTCCGATAGCAGGTGATGTCTTCACAAAATATTCGGTGGCCGGTTTTACCCGTACCCTGGCAACTGTTTTGGGAAGCGGTATTCCGATCATCGAATCGATGCGCATGTCGATCGGGACTTTGAATAACGTATTTATGGAGAAGCGCTTGTACGAGGCGGTTCGTTTTATTGAAGAGGGTGGCCGGCTCTCGGTCGCGCTCGAACGTATCCATATAATGCCGGTACTGGCGCTGCGCATGCTTGGAGTGGGCGAGACTACCGGTTCGCTCGAAGATATGCTGACTGATATTTCCAATTATCTGGAAGATGAACTCGAAGAGCGGATGCACCTGTTGACGACCGCCATCGAACCCGCCATCATGCTGATTATGGGTGTTGTCATCGGTGTAATTATTATTGCGATGTATCTTCCGATCTTCAAAATTGCCGGTACGGTAGGATAGGAATAGCGATGCAACCTTTCAAAAGAAAAAATATCGGTATGATACTGATGGAACTCGGTTTCCTGAATCCCGATAAGTTGCCGGTCGTTATTGAAAAACTGCCAACAACCAGGCAGCGTTTTGGTGAAATAGCCGTTCATGAAGGTTTTATTACGGAAGAAGATCTGGCGCGGGCTTTGGCGGAACAATTCGGCCTTGAATACATAGATTTGCGTAATTTCAAAATGGACTCTGAACTGCTCAATCAATTGCCGCCGGATGCCATTTACCGGTTTCATTTTGTGCCGCTGGAGATGCTTCCGCATGCCATAGTTATCGCTGTATCCGATCCTACCGATGTTGTCAATCTGGATGAGCTTGAACTGATGCTTGACCGTCAGGTACAGATCCGCATCGCGTCCGACTCTGCGATTGCCGCCGTAACCAAGGCGGGCGAGGGAACGCGCAGGGTGCTGCGTGAAGTCTCTGAGGATTTCATGCTTCAGTTGGTCAAGGAAACCGATCGTGGTGAAGAGGTGCTGTCGGTTGAAACTCTTTCCGATGACACCAGCCCGATCATCAAGCTTATCAATACCACCATTCTGGATGCGCTGAGCCGCAGAGCGAGTGACATTCATATTGAAACCGGCCTTGACGGGGTAGATATCAAGTATCGTATTGATGGAGTGCTCTATAAAGCGAACGAAACGATCGACCTTCACTTTCAGGCCCCGATTATTTCACGACTGAAAGTCATGAGCGAACTGGATATTTCCGAACGCCGCGTTCCGCAGGATGGCCGCTTTAAAATCCGCTTCGGAGAAAAGTCGATCGACTTCCGCGTTTCGATTATGCCCAGTTCAATGGGTGAGGACGCCGTTATTCGTATCCTCGACAAGGAGAGCATTGCCAGCGATCTGAAGGGATTGACCCTGGAAAATCTCGGCGTCAGCGAGCGGGAGATCAAGCGCCTGCGGAAAAAAATCCGCGAGCCGTATGGTATGGTGCTGGTGACCGGCCCGACCGGATCCGGCAAAACAACAACGCTTTACGCCGCTTTGACCGAAATTCACACCGGCGAAGATAAAATTATCACGATTGAAGATCCGGTCGAGTACATGCTCCGTGGTGTGCTGCAGATTCCTGTGAATGAAAAAAAGGGACTGACCTTTGCCAAAGGATTGCGCTCAATCCTGCGCCACGATCCGGACAAGATCATGGTCGGAGAAATACGGGACTCGGAGACAGCACAGATTGCGGTCCAGTCCGCTCTGACCGGTCACCTGGTCTTTACAACTGTTCATGCAAACAATGTCTTTGACGTTATCGGACGTTTCATTCATATGGGTATCGATCCCTATAATTTTGTTTCATGCCTTAACTGTGTTCTGGCGCAAAGGCTTGTGCGAAAGGTCTGTACCGCCTGTCGCCGTCCGGTACAGTACAGTGATGAACAG
>Ga0137385_10001884_pt1 | contig 17751 bp, 18 predicted proteins | sample SagtaG_FD_104921 | JGI IMG/M metagenome (GOLD analysis project Ga0137385, IMG submission 104921) | Vadose zone soil microbial communities from Sagehorn Ranch, Mendocino, California, USA - Sage2_R_80_16 metaG | ecosystem: Environmental > Terrestrial > Soil > Vadose zone | place: USA: California... | reverse complement strand
TGGTCGTGTAAATGCGATTTCCGTCGGGCGAAAGATCCAGAGCGTAGGGAAGCGGTCCTACCGGAATGCGGGCGCTCACCTGATATGCGCGCGCATCGAAAATCCATGCGAAGCCCCCCAGAGCGCTAATGCCCAGGATTTCAGGCCGCGTGGGATGCTCGCGCATTCCCGACAGACCCGGCCCCACAGGAATGTGCGCCACCGCTTTGAGCTTGACCAGGTCCACAACCGTCACCGCGCCGTCCCGAGTCGTGACATAGGCACACAAATGCAGGTCCGGGCGCAGAAAGGACGGCCGATGCTCGCGCAGCAGCACAATCAGTGCGCCGATGGCTACTACGACGGACAGGAAATAAACACGAAGGTTTCTCGGTCGGCTCATGTTGGACTCGAAATTCTCCCACGCGGACTGTCCCCCTGGCTAGGGATGGGTACGGGAGTCCCCACGCAAACTTTCACGCGACTGCCGGATCGACGCCTTCCCTGGGCCTCCGAAAACTTGCATTCTCTCGATTGTCCCGTTCCGCCTTTCTTGTTCGTCGTATGGATGAAGGCCGCAAATCTGGCCCGCATAAAGGACGTGACGCGAACTTGGCGCCAGGAATGAGCACGCACGGCTCCGGCCATTGCCGCCTTCGATCATGTGTCACTAACCGCTCTCTAGGCACGACATAGTCATCAAAACGTCGCCTTTTGGTTTCAATGAATCGACCGTAGCGTGACTGCCGTCTCCCTTTGCCGTTTCAAGCCTACTGGCATAATCTGTTTCTGGGACATGCTTCCTCGCGGACCATTTTCGGGGCTGCTCACCGACCTCTACGAGCTCACCATGGCGGCGGGCTACGTTCAGAACCGCTTCAACGCCCGCGCCACCTTCGAACTTTTCGTGCGCACGCTTCCGCGACGCCGCAATTACCTGGTGGCCGCGGGGCTGGAGCAAGCCCTCGACTTTCTGGAAAACGTTCGCTTTTCCTCTGAGGATATTTCCTATCTTCGCGGTCTGCCTTTTTTCCGCCACGTCCAGTCGGATTTTTTTGACTATCTCTCCCGATTTGAATTTACCGGCGAGGTTTGCGCCCTTCCCGAGGGAACCATCTTTTTCCCCGGTGAACCGCTTTTGCGCGTGACCGCCCCCATCGCAGAGGCGCAGCTTGTCGAAACCAGCCTCCTCAGCATTCTTCATTTTCAAACGCTTATCGCCAGCAAAGCAGCCCGCGTCACCAACGCTGCCTCCGGACGCCCTGTCGTGGAATTCGGCTCGCGTCGCGCGCACGGCGTGGAAGCCGGAGTCCTCGCCGCCCGCGCTGCCTTCGTTGGCGGTTGCGAAGGCACCTCGAACACGTACGCGGGCCGCCGCTTCGGGATTCCTGTTTATGGCACGCAGGCGCATTCCTGGATCATGGCGCATGAGGACGAGGCCGAAGCCTTCCGGGATTTCCTGAGTGTCTTTCCAGAGAACTCCACGCTCCTGGTCGATACCTACGACGTGCGCGCCGCCGTCGAGAAAATCATCGCCCTGGGCCGCAAGCCCGGCGGCGTACGCCTTGACAGCGGCGACGTGCTGACGGACAGCTTGTGGGTTCGCAGGCGGCTCGATCAGGCCGGGTGGCACGACGCGCAGATTTTCGCGTCGGGAGAGCTCGACGAAGACCGCATTGAAACGCTGGTGCAAAGCGGCGCGAGTATCGACGCCTTTGGCGTGGGTACGGCGCTATCTACTTCGGCGGACTCGCCGAACCTCGGCGTAATTTACAAATTGGTCGAAGTCGACCTCGGCGACACCGTTCGAAACGCCGCCAAGTTCAGCCAGGAAAAGATAACCTACCCGGGACGGAAGCAAGTTTTCCGGTTTGTAGAGGGAGAAGGAAAATTTTCGAGGGATGTCATTGGCCTTGATGGAGAGTCTTTCCAGGGGGGCGCGCCGCTGCTGGTCCTCGTGATGCGCGGCGGCAGGCGGCTCGAGGCTCCGGAAAAAGATCCTCTGGCCGGAATCGAGAGAGCACGCAAGCGCTTCCTGGCTGATCGCTCCGGCCTGCCGGAGCCGGTCTTGGCGCTTCGCGCGGCGGAGCCACCGTTTCCCGTTCGCTACAGCAAACAGCTCGAGGAGCTGCACGATCAGGTGCGGCAAACCGTGGCCAAGACCGCGCGCATCGCATGAAGAAGGAGGTAGTCTAGTTGAGGCTAGTCTAAACCAGACTGGTCTTGATTTAGCCCGGTTTAAATGGGACTCGTTTTGTGGGAAGTGGACGCGCAAGCGGACTTCATGCTGCCGGGCGGCAAGCTTTACGTCCCTGGCGCCGAAAAAATCATGGCAAACCTCAACCGACTTGTCGAACAGGTGCGCCAGTCCCGAGTTCTCCTGATCTCCTCTGCCGATGCTCACCAGCCGGATGATCCCGAGTTTCGTGAGTGGCCTGTTCATTGCGTGAAGGGCACAGCGGGAGCAGAGTTGGTTCCCGAAGCACCCGCCGCCCGCCAGCTCGTCATCCCCAATCGGGAGAATTTTGTTTTTCCCGACGATCTCCCCTCGTATCAGCAGGTTCTCCTGAAAAAAAAACACGCTCGACGTCTTTGACAATTCCAATACGGACCCGCTTCTTTCACGGCTAGCTGCCTCGCAGAAATCCAGCGGGGGCTCCAACCCCGATTTTCTGGTGTTCGGCGTCGTCACTGAATATTGCGTGCACCTCGCCGCCGATGGCCTGCTTCGCCGCGGCTACGGTGTCAGCATCATTCGAGACGCTATTCAATCGCTCGACGAGAAAAAAGGCAGGGAAATCCTGGGCGAACTCGAGTCACGAGGCGCACGCCTCATTGCCGCAGAACAGGCGTTGCGCCTCATTGGCCACGACGCTCGAGATCGCTTCCAATTGCGAAAAACGGCCGGAAAGTAGCCCGCCCCGGGAAGAAGGATTCGCGAGGAAGAGCCAAGGACGGGAGAGCCAAGCCTTCCGTCCCAACGCTTGCGGTAGAGTGCGCAAGCATGGCCGTCGTGTGAGCTGCAAAACTTCAGTTTAATCGCAGCAACCTAGCGCAGGCACAACCATCTCGACAGAAGAACAATTTTCATTATAATGACCGATAGAACGAAGCCACACTGGCGAACCTAGCGTACACACCTTCGCACAACACGGAGAATCCCCGCTGCCATGAGCCAGCCGTTAGCCCTCGAATTTGTACTCGTGTCCGGCGACTACGCCACCATGCAGGCGGTTTCCAAAGCCGTGAAAAAATTCGGCGCCAAGTTTGTGCTGGTTCCAAGTGCGCACGAGGCTCGTGAATGTCTGAATCGGCGCAAGATCGACGGCGTGTTTGTGGACATGGAAGTGCCGGGGGCGCTGGGCCTGATTGAATCCACGCGCAAGGGAGCATCCAACAACAAAGCGGTGATTTTTGCGTGCTTGGTGAATGCCAAGGAATCCACACAAATCTTGGCCCTGGGGGCGAATTTCCTGCTGCGTAAGCCGGTGACCGAAGACGGTGTCGCCATGCACATCACCATCTCGAAAGAATTGCTTTTGCGCGAGCAGCGCCGGTACTTCCGGCATCCCGTGAATCTTCCGGTGACCCTGAAGGCAGGAGAAGCGGAGCAGCAGGCCCGCATGACGAATTTGAGCGGAGGCGGCATGGCCGTGCGCACGGTGAAGCCGCTCAAACAAGGTGCGGTCCTCGACTTTACCTTCGAATTGTCGCTCGGCGCGCGCATCAGCGCGAGAGGCCAGGTGGCCTGGGTGAACTCCGAGGGAATGGCGGGGATTATACTGCAGACAGTGCGCGGAAAAGGAAATGAGCAACTGGAAGCGTGGCTTGCCTCTCGGGAGCAACTCCGCCCCTAGCGAAAAACGCCGGGGAACTTGGCATGCTCCCCGCCCTCAAAAATGGGCGAGGATTGCTACGAAGCCTGTTTGGTTTCAACCAGAGGACTTTCGGCGGGTTCCTGTTTCAGCGATCGGCCTTACTGCGCCGCATCTCCGGAGGCTTCACACATCGGGCCTGCCCGGCCCTAGGTCTTGCGACAAAAGAACGATACACCAAAACCTGCGCCTTATATCCCCGTTCTCAAAAACGCAGCCTTACGGCGCATCTGGTAAAGGCTCGTCACCTCCGAAACCTGAAAACGATGCCCGGAGTCCTATCGGCCGACCTTTTGCCGCAAGGGCGTGGCCTATTGCAGGCGGCCCTCAGTTCGCAGGTAAATCGACCACACCACCTCGAACGGGAAGCTCAATCCGATGGTGTACTGATCGTCGCCCCGTTTCCGGCAGTGCACCACCTTTCCCCGCATGGCGATCTGATCGAACATCGAAGTGATTTCCGCGAGTTCCCCCGGTTGCCAGGGATGATTGCAGACGATACATGCGCCGTGAGGGCTCACATTATCCGTGTAGGTCAACTCGGTTCCGTTACGGTTTTGCGCCCGGGCCAAGTTCACAATCATTGCGATCGGCAGCCGTTTTTCCATTTCGTTGCCAAGGTGGTCGAGGACTTCAGGAATACGCCCGTTTCTGCTGGAGCCTTTGGCTACAGGGCGCGTGGGCTTAACCCTCGAGCGCGCTCGAACGGGAACTTGCCCCTCAGCGTTAGCATGACCGGGATGGGGTGCCAATCGAAGAGAAACCCGGAAAGATCCTCCGGTGAATTGCCTACAGGCGTTCCTTTTCGGACCAAGCAGCGTCATAGGAAGGTTTTGACCTCAGCCAACGGAGAACGGTAGACGCCCGTTTCGTCCACGATGGTCATAAAGAGTTCGCCTTTGCGGCAGCCCGCTTCGGCAATGCCTCGGATCTCGTCTATGATGAACGTCTGCAAAAACTTAAACGCCGGAATCCTGTGTTGGTACCGAGCAAATAGCCTGGTGTGAATCGTAAGGATGCGTTCGACCGCTCGGTCGGTTGTCGTCAGGCGGACCAGCGCTTCGACTACGCGTTTCACGCCATTCGAACCCACCGATTCCACCGTCACCTGCGTTTCGGTAGTATTTCCGAGGTCCATCACCTCGCAGGTGAGTACCCTTACTAGAGGTCAAGGGTAGACCAGTCGCAACCGCGGATCTTTGGGTTTTGCCGCATGCGTTTCGACGATATGGGCGCAAACAGAGTAATAGCCGTCGAGGGCGGCCTCCATCAGGTCCCGTGGTTTGGCTTTCTCGCTCGGCATGGTCAGTTTATGGTGCGGTGGAGGACGGCGGCGATTTGTCGCATTTCGTCCGCGAGGTCGGCAAACTCTTCCGGGAGAATCGATTGGATGCCGTCGGAGAGAGCTTTTTCCGGTTCGTGATGAACTTCGATGAGCAATCCGTCGGCGCCAACGGCGACGGCCGCACGGGAGAGCGGCAAAACCTTGTGACGCTTCCCGGTGCCATGGCTGGGGTCGACGAAAATGGGCAGGTGGCTGCGCTTTTTGACCGCAGGGACGACCGCGAGGTCCAAAGTGTTGCGAGAAAAGTCCGAAAAGGTCCGAACGCCGCGCTCGCACAGCATCACGTTGTAGTTGCCCTCGGAGAGGAGGTACTCCGCGGCCATGAGAAATTCATCGAGGGTGGCGGACATGCCGCGCTTGAGAAGAACGGGCTTCTTGGCGCGGCCGGCGCGCTTGAGGAGCGAGAAATTCTGCATGTTGCGCGCGCCAATCTGGATGACGTCGGAGTATTCTTCGACGAGCTCGAGCGATTCGTTGTCGATAGCTTCGGTGACGATGCCGAAACCATGCTTGGCGCGCACTTTCGAGAGAATCTTGAGGCCGCTTTCGCCGAGTCCCTGAAAGCTGTACGGGGAAGTACGAGGTTTGTAAGCGCCGCCGCGAAACAGCCGCGCGCCCGACTTTTTGACGCGCTCGGCAATCGCAAGACACTGCTCCTCGGTTTCCACGGCGCACGGCCCCGCAACCAGGGCCACATGCCGTCCGCCAACGATGACGTCGCCCGAGGGCGTGGGAATGCGCAGGATGGTGTCTTCTTCCTTCGCGTCGCGGCTGACCAGCTTGTACGGCTTGCTGACGGGGATACACTCCACAACGCCGGGCAGCGATTCGAGAACGCCCAGATCGATCTCGCCTTTGTTTCCGGTAATACCAATGGCGGTTCGCAGGGAGCCGGGGATGGGGTGGGCTTTGAGGCCGAGGCTTTCGATGCGCTGGCAGACGGCGCGAACTTGCTGCTCGGTGGCGTGAGATTGCATGACGACCAGCATGAAGCGGTTCCTCCAGCGGCCCCGGTAGGGCTCAAGTCTACGGCAACGCGGAGGAAACCCGCAAATCGGGCAGGCGCAAGAAGGAGCTTGCTCGATTGGGTTCCCGGGCTTGACAAGCCAGAATGGGGTCCTACGATATAAGAGAAGCCCAGCCGGGAGGATCAGGTGCTCTCGGATTATCCGTTTCATTTCTTTGGCCGTAGCATCACCATTACCGAGCATGAGCAGTTTTTGGCGCTGGTCTTTGCGGCCGTTGCGGTGACGACCTGGGTGATCTTGCAATCCTGGCGCCGCCGGGCGGTTGTCTTGCATCGGTCGGCAGTGAGCGACCAGATGGTATACGAGTTATCGCGAATCGCGGACGCCTTGGATCGTCTCGCGAGCCGTCCGATGGACCAGACCATGGCCGCGCCGACTGGCAGCTTCAAAGAGGACGAACCCCGTACCATGCCGTTTTCCATGTTCGGCAGGGAACGCTGAAAGCAGCTTCTACGGCCCCGACTCTGCTTTGCAGCTGCCTTGAGTTGCAGAAATGCATCGGTCGCGAGCCTGTCCTTCCCGTCTAACTTGCTCACGCCCGCGCAGAGATCCTCTCGGTATGGCGCTAGCCAACTTCTTCGCGAGAAGTCATAACCCTCGCACGCTGCGGGTGTCGATTCGAGCGCCGCGGTGCCTAACGTCCGGGCGCTCGGGGCGTGTGCTAGAATAAGGAGTTTAAGCGGAGCAGAAATCCCGACAGGCATGCCCGAAGAACAACGCATCGCTGTACCCACCGACTTCGACCCCGAAGACGAATACCGCCCGGAACCTGAGCCCGAACCCCTGCCGCCCGCCTGGATGGACGGGAAAATTCGCATCGGTATACATACCTCCATAGCCTGGAGCTATCTGAATGCTTTGGAGTCCGCGCGAAAACTCGGTTGCAACGCGTTGCAGATTTTTTCCGCGAGCCCGCGCATGTGGCAGGGTGGGCCGGCGCGGATACCCGAGCAAGATGCGGCGGCATTTCGCGCGAGAAGGGAAGGGCTTCGGCTGGGCCCGCTGGTGATTCATGCGAATTACCTGGTCAATTTGGCCGCGGCGCAGCCCATGCTTCGGACGCGCTCGATTCAGGCTTTCCACGACGAGATGGTACGCGCCGTGGCGCTGGGAGCGGATTTCCTTGTGGTGCACCCCGGCGCGCGCGGCGAGGGGAGCGCAACACAGGCGATCTCGACCATTGTCGAATCCGTGAAGCAAGCCAGCAAACGCGTGCCGGTGGGCACGCTGAAGATTCTCATTGAGAATACCGCGGGAATGGGAACGGCGATCGGCTCGCGGCTGGAAGAAGTAGGCGAGATTGTTGCCAGGCTGCTGCGCGATCTGCCCGCGGGGGCCTGCCTGGATACGGCGCATCTGTTTGCGGCAGGCTACGACGTCAAGAGCGAGAGCGGGCTAGCTTCAACCATCGAGCAAGTGGAGAGGACCGTCGGGCTGGACAATGTTCCGGTTTTCCACGCGAATGACTCCAAGGTTGCGTTAGGCGGTCGGGTCGATCGCCACCAGCACATTGGAAAAGGGAAAATCGGAAGAGAGGCCTTTCGAAGGGTTTTGCAGCATCCGCAATTGAACCCTGCAGCGGGCGAAGGGCAGGCGGGTCGGGCGTTTCTGGCGGAAACACCGATCGACCATCCCGGTGACGACCGGCGAAACGTAGCGATGCTGTGGGAGCTGGCGGGGCTAAAAGAGCAGGCACCGGAGGCGGAAAAAGGGTTTTCCATGCTGACGCCGGCGCTCGCGAGAAAGATTGCAACACGGAGATCAACAAAGCGGCGGGCAACGAAGAGGTTAGCCGCAAGAAGCAAGAAAGCGGGAACGTCAAAGAGATTGCGGACGGCCAAGATGGCGCGGAGGAGAGGGTAAGCGAAGTGGCGGAGCAGGGCACAACAGGCGCGGGCGGGGCCACGGCCGGCGGCTACGACCCGCAAAAAATAGAGGCCAAGTGGCAGCGTCGCTGGGCGGAAGCGCGCGTGTTCGAATCGGAAGCCGATCCTTCCAAACCCAAATACTACGTGCTGGAGATGCTGCCGTACCCGAGCGGGACGATGCACATGGGCCACATGCGCAACTACGCGATTGGCGACGTCGTGGCTCGGGTGAAGCGCATGCGCGGATTCAACGTGCTCCACCCGATGGGCTGGGACGCCTTCGGCCTGCCCGCGGAAAATGCTGCCATCAAGAATAAGACGCACCCGCGCATCTGGACCAACAACAACATTACGCAGTTCGAGAAAGTGCTGCGGCGCTTTGGCTTCAGCTACGACTGGCGGCGCGAGATTTCCACCTGCGAGCCGGAGTATTATCGCTGGAACCAGTGGTTTTTCTTGCGCATGCTGGAGCGCCGGCTGGCCTACCGCAAGAAGAGCCTGGTGAACTGGTGCCCGAAGTGCTGCACCGTGCTGGCCAACGAGCAGGTTGTGAACGGCGGCTACTGCTGGCGGCATGAAGATACGCGCGTGGAAATGCGCGAGATCGAACAGTGGTTTCTGAAGACGACCGCATATGCCGATCAATTGTTGGACGATTTGAAGCAACTCGAAGGCGGATGGCCGGAGCGCGTCATCCTGATGCAAAAAAACTGGATCGGCAAATCGCCGGGCGCCAAAGTGAAATTTGCCGTGGCTGGCGCGGCGGGCGCCGGGCCCGTTGAAATCTTCACCACGCGCATCGACACGATTTACGGCGCGAGCGCCATCATTCTTGCGCCGACGCATCCGCTGGCGACCAAGCTGCTGGAAGGCTCGCCAACGCGCTCCGAGGCCGCACCCAAGCTGGCCAAAATGCGTCAGACCTCTGTAAAAACGGAAGACCTGGCGACGATGGAAAAGGAAGGCTTCTTTACCGGGCGCTACGCGCTGAACCCCTTTAACGAGGAAAAGATTCCGATCTGGGTCGGGAACTTTGTGCTGATGGAGTACGGTACGGGCGCGATTATGGCCGTGCCCGCGCACGATCAGCGCGATCTGGAATTCTGCCGGAAATACAATCTGCCCGTGCGCGTCGTCGTCCAGCCGCTCGAGGGCGAAGAACTCTCGGCAGAAAAGCTAGGAACGGCCTTCGACGAGCATACCGAAGGCAAGCTGGTGAACTCCGGGCCGTTCAACGGGCTCTCGCCGGAAGAAGCAATCGCAAAAATGACCGTGTTAGCCGAGCAAAAGGGATTCGGGCGCGGCGAGACCATTTACCGGCTAAGGGATTGGGGCATCTCCCGCCAGCGCTATTGGGGGACACCTATCCCGGTCGTTTACTGCGCCAAAGACGGCATGGTAGCCGTCCCCGACAAGGATTTGCCGGTGCTGCTGCCGCCAAATCCCAAGCTCACCGGCGAAGGCGAATCGCCGCTGGCGTCGACGCCGGAATTTGTAAACACCACCTGCCCGAAATGTGGCGGGCCGGCGCGCCGCGAGACCGACACCATGGACACGTTCGTCGATTCGTCCTGGTATTTCTATCGTTACTGCGATCCCCACAACGACAAGGCGCCTTACGATTCTGAAAAAGTCGGCTACTGGTTTCCGATTGACCAGTACATTGGAGGAATCACTCACGCCATTCTGCACCTGCTGTACTCGAGGTTTTGGTGCAAGGTGATGCGAGATCTCGGTTTGATCAAGCACAGCGAGCCGGTGGCGCGGCTGTTCACGCAGGGAATGGTGCAAAAAGGCGGCGTGGCGATGTCCAAGTCACTCGGCAACGTGGTCGGCGCCGAGGAGATGGCACAGAAGTATGGGGCAGACACGGGGCGGCTGTACACGCTGTTCGCGGCGCCGCCGGAAAAGGACTTGGAGTGGAGCGAGGAGAGCATCGAAGGTTCCTGGCGTTTCCTGAACCGCGTCTACCGGCTCATCGAGCGGCATGCCGGGAGCGTGCGAGCGGTGAAGGGCGGGAAAGCGGACGCCGTGTCGGCTTCGGACAAAGAAAAAACGCTGCTGCGCAAAGCGCACCAGACGCTGCGGCGCGTGACGAGCGACTTCGAAACCAGGTGGCACTTCAATTCAGCCATCGCGCTCGTTATGAAGTTGACCAACGACATTTACGAGCAAGAGCCGCTCGAACAAGGCGTGCGCCCGGAAGTGCGGAAGGAAGTGCTGGAGCTGCTGACGCTGATGCTGGCGCCCATGACGCCGCACCTCGCCGAAGAACTTTGGGAGATGCTGGGCCACGGCGAAGGACTCTGGAAAGTAAGCTGGCCTGCGTTCAATCAGGAACTCGCGCGCTAGGAGCAAGTCGAAATTCCTGTCCAGGTGAATGGGCGCCTGCGGGCCAGGATGAAGGTTGCGGTCGGGTCCGCCGAGGCCGACGTGGTTCGCCTGGCGCTGGAGCTCCCTGCTGTCGCGCAGCATGTGAACGGAAAGCGCATCGTGAAGCAGATTTATGTGCCGGACAAATTGCTCAATCTTGTCTTGGGGTGAAGGGAGGGCGCATGACGGAGAGTGCGGCTAAGCTGGCGGCAGAGCTCACCGGGGCGCAAGAGCAGGGAGGCAGGATGAAAGCGGAACTCGGCGGAGTGGTGGTGCTGGACTTCGGCGGACAATACACACAGTTGATTGCGCGCCGCATCCGCGAGCAGCAGGTTTTCTCGGCGATCCTGCCTTGTACGGCGCCGACCGAAGAAATCCAAAAGCTCGAGCCGGCGGGAATCGTCTTGTCCGGCGGGCCGAGTTCCGTTTACGACCGAGATGCGCCGAAGTGCGATCCGAAAGTGTTGGCGCTGGGCATCCCCGTCCTTGGAATTTGCTACGGAATGCAATGGATCACGCACACGCTCGGCGGCAAAGTCGAGAAGGCGGAGCGCCGCGAATATGGGCGTGCGCAACTTCAGGTGGTTTGCCAGGGCGGGCCGGAGAACTCGGCGTTGTTTGCCGGTGTACCAACAGGGCTGCGCGTATGGAATAGCCACGGAGATCACGTGCGGGCGTTGCCCGCAGGTTTTCGGACCGTGGGCAGGACCGAGAATGCCGTCGCTGCCGTCGAAGACGCCGAGCGGAAGATCTACGCAGTGGAATTCCACCCGGAAGTGAAGCACACCGAGCGGGGAACGGAACTGCTGAGAAACTTTCTTTTCCGCGTGTGCAAGGCGGAACCAAAATGGAGTGGGGCGGCGTTTATTGATGAAACGACGGCGGCGATCCGCGAGAAAGTCGGAAACAAGTGCGCCATTTGCGCGCTAAGCGGGGGCGTGGACTCAACCGTGGCGGCGGTGCTCGTGCATCGGGCCGTGGGAAACCGGTTGACGAACATCTTCGTGAACACCGGCCTGCTGCGGAGGAACGAGTTTGAAAACACACTCGAGATGCTGCGCGACCGGCTGAAGTTACACGTCCTAGGCGTGGACGCTTCCGAACGGTTTCTCGCTCAATTGAAGGGCGTTAGCGACCCGGAAGAAAAACGACGCCGCATCGGCAGGGAATTCATCGCCGTCTTTGCTGAAGAAGCGCAAAAACTGCAAGCGGGTGAGGCTCACGGGGAAATCGGCTACCTGGTGCAAGGAACGCTGTATCCCGATGTGATTGAGTCCGTTTCCGTCAAAGGTCCGTCGGCAACCATCAAGACGCATCACAACGTTGGCGGCCTCCCGGAAAAGATGCCTTTTGCTTTGATTGAGCCGCTTCGCGACCTGTTCAAGGACGAGGTGCGTCAAATCGGGAGAGCCCTGGGGTTGCCCGCAGAGGTTTTAGTGAAACATCCGTTTCCGGGGCCGGGACTCGCGGTACGGCTGCTCGGCGAGGTCACCCGTACCCAACTGATTACCCTGCAAGAGGCCGATGCCATTGTCGTCGAGGAGATTCGCAAAGCAGGGCTTTACGAAAAGGTTTGGCAGGCCTTTGCTGTCCTTTTGCCGGTGCGAAGCGTCGGAGTAATGGGGGACTTTCGGACCTACGGATTAACTGTGGTCGTCCGGGTGGTGGAATCCGACGACGCCATGACCGCCGACTGGGTGAAGCTGCCCGGAGAAGTGCTGGAACGGATTTCGACCAGAATCGTCAACGAGGTGCCCGGTGTTTCACGGGTTGTTTATGACGTGAGTTCAAAACCGCCGAGTACGATCGAGTGGGAATAGGGAACGAACAAGGGAAATGAGGACCGGGAATTTCCAAGGCAACCATCGTGCGGGGATAGTGCCGAACGCGAGGGGTTAAGGCGCAGAAAAGCTCTGCTTTCCTTCCGTTGTTGTGCTATTAGCGATTTTAGCTCGGGAATTGATTGAGGGTCGTGGATCTAACGATTAGCCATCTTCTGGGCCATGTACAGAATCAGCTTGCGATCGCCTTCCTCGGCCTTGCTCAGCAAGCGTCGAAGCTGATTGAGAAAGCGCGCTTCCTTTCCGACGCTGCCCCAGGCGATATCGTCGGATGACTTGCGCTTGGGTAGGTTCGGCAATTGCGGCGGTTCTTCACCGTCATAAAAAAGTTGATAAAGAGGTACCTCGAGAGCCCGGGCGAGCTTTTCCAGTGTTTCGATCGCGGGGACGGTATGGCCATTTTCCACGCGTGAAATGTAGCACCGAAGCAGGCCGGTTCGCTTCTCGATGTCGCCTTGGGAGAGTTTCTTTTCTTCGCGGAGCGCGCGAAGTCGGTCACCGATAATCATGAAGGTATTATTGCATTACGGTAAGCAGAGAAGCAAGGAGAAAAATCTCTAAGAGCCAAACGAAACAGATGATGCAGGAGAGGTCAACCCGGAGATATTGGGCGTAACCAAAAAACCATGGCACACGTCCCAAAACCAGAGCCCTTGGGTGCTCCCCAGGCCAAGAGGGCGAGAGGCCGTGTTGCGCCGGTCGAGGCTTCCGACGACCGCGAATTGGTGCGGCGGGCGCAGCGGGAGGACAAGGAGGCGTTTGAGGAGCTCGTCCGGCGGCACCAGCATCGCGTATTTGCCGTAGCCGGAGGGATTGTAAGGCGGCGCGAGGACGTGGAAGACGTCGCGCAGCAGGTGTTCGTCAAAGCGTACTTTTCGCTGAAGCGGTTTGACCAGCGGGCGGCATTCAGCACCTGGCTATACAAGATCACGGTGAATGAATGCTGGGATATGCTGAGAAAACGGAAGGTCCGGCCGCTCGTGTACGAAGCGGACCTAAGCGAAGAGCAGGCCAGGCAAGTCCTCAGCTCGGCGGAGCAGGGCAAAGACCAGCCGGACATCAGCGAGAGACTGGAAGCGAGGCAGCGCGTAGAGCGGTTGCTAGATGGGTTGGATGAGCGGGACCGGCTGATGCTGATCTTGAAGGAAGTGGAGGGGTTTTCGATTGAGGAGATTGCGGACGTCCTGAATTTGAATGCCAATACTGTGAAGGTCAGGCTCTTTCGGGCACGGCGGCGCGTAGTGGGCCAGGCAAGAGCGCAAGGAAACTGAGAAAATAGAAAGCGGCCAGGCAAGGAGGCCGATATGTGGAACCTGCTGAAGAGAAGTAAAGAGGAATGTCGAAGGCTCGGTGGCGCGGTCGAGGAGGCAGCGGCGAAGCAAGCCGATGCCGTGAGTGTCAAAAACTTGACCGAAGCGCTGACGCCGGACGAGCGGACGCACATGGCAACCTGCCAGGACTGCGCGCGCGCGGTCCTGGAGGTTTTTCGGGCGAAGCAGCTCTTTCAGGGCGCCGCCAGCTTGCGCCAGGAAGAAAGGCCGTGGTTTGCGGCGCGCGTGATGGCGGCTATCGCGGCGCGCGAAAAAGAACTTGCCGAGCGCGTGACGGCGTGGACGGAGTTTCCGCGTTTTGCATCGCGGCTCACATGGGTTGCGGCCGTCGTTTTGCTAGCGAGCACGACCTGGTTTTATGAGAGCGTGTTGCGGGCCCCAAGTCATCCGGTGAGCGGATCGCAAGAATCCATATTTGAGGCGCCGCAGCAGACCACGCCGGACGACATTTTGATCAGCCAAGCAGGTGATCAGCCATGAGCGAGACGCCTGCCTCGCGGAAGGCGGCCATTTGGGTGGTCGTCCTGTTCCTGTTGGGAGCCATTGCCGGTGGAATGTTTGGCTATGGATATGCTCACCGGTCCGTGGCGGCAGCCAGTGCGCCGATGCCTGAGCCGGAACGCCGCGCGAAGCGGGTCGAGCAACTCACCAAGGACCTGGGCCTGACCCCTGACCAGGCGAAGCAACTGGATGCGATTCTGATCGAATGGCACGGCAGGTTAAAAGCGATTCACGAGCAGGCCGATGTGCAGATCGCAGAGTTGCGCCAGAAGGGCCGCGACGAGATCCGGGCGACTCTGACGCCGGAGCAAAAGCCGAAATTCGAAGAGTTCCTCAGAAAGTTGGACGAAGCAAGAAAACGCAACAACGTGAGGTAGCCTCCTCGGCCACATAGCGGTTCGTATTTTTCGTCTCCCGAGCGCACCGAGAAGCCTCTTTCCGGCAAAATCCAAGGGACAGGAGAGATTCCGCGCCGCCGCGCTCGTCGGAATGACACTTCATCGATTTCCGGAGAAGCCGCGAGAGCATTCGATCAGATTTTGACGATGAGCTTGCCGGTGTTGGCGCCGGTGAAGAGCATGTTGATGGCGTCGGGCGTTTTCTCGAGGCCTTCCACGATGGTCTCGCGGTCCTTGATCTTGCCGAACATTTTCCACTGGCCGAGCTGCGTGGCGGCTTCCATGAATCGCGAGACGTAGTCCAGAAGAAGGAAGCCCTCGACGCGAAGCCGCTTCAAAATAACGGTGCCCAAGCTCATCATGCCGGGGTCTTGTTTGTTGTAGCCGGAGATGAGTCCGCAGACAACCACTCGGCCGTGGAGGTTCATCAGCCCAAGAACGGTCTGCATGATTTCTCCGCCTACGTTCTCGAAGTCGATGTCGATGCCATCGGGAACGGCGGCAGCGAGTTTACCTTTCCAATCGCGATGCTTGTAGTTGATGGCGGCGTCAAAGCCGAGGTCTTTACTAAGCCAGTTGCATTTGTCGTCCGTTCCGGCGATGCCCACGACGCGGCAGCCGCGGATCTTTCCAATCTGACCGACAATGCTGCCGGTTGCGCCTGCCGCTGCGGAGACAACCATGGTCTCGCCCTTCTTGGGCGCGGCCATTTCCATGCCGAAGAAAGCCGTAAGTCCGTTGATACCTAGCAGCCCGAGAAACACCGTGTCCGAGACGAAGGGGATTTTCGGGACTTTTTGGAAAGCTTGGCTCGCCAATTCGACAGCAACATAGTCCTGCAAGCCGGTGAAGCCCGTAACGCGGTCTCCCTTTCGGTAATCCGGATGACGGGACTCGACGATTTCCGCGAAGCCGAAGGAACGCATGACTTCGCCGATGGCGACAGCGGGAAGATAACTGTCGGCAGCCATCCAGATGCGCATCGTCGGATCGATGGAGAGATATTTCACGCGGGCGAGCGCCTGGCCGTCTTGCAAACCGGGAACCGCCGTTTCCTTCAGTTGCAGATCGCCAGGCGCAAGCATGCCTTTCGGCCGCGAGTGCAGAACGAGTTGGCGATTGACGGCGGTCATGGCGAATCTTGTTCGTGGTCCAAGTTGTCCAAAAAAGCTTGTCCAAAAAAGCGGATTCCTCCGTCCGCTCGGAATGATCCAAGGGGCGGGCTAGAAGGGGATATCTTCGTCGGAGATTTCAGGGGCGCCAGCCGAGCCGCCACCGTAACTTTCTTCGGGCGGAGCGGATTGCTCGAAGTCGTCGCTCGCGCGTGGCGCGCCTCCGCCCATCGCGCCAGCTCCGGCAGCGGCAGCGGCGGCATCGGCGCGGCCTCCCAGCATGCGGAAATTGTTGGCGACAATCTCGAAACTGGTGCGCTTCTGACCTTCCTTGTCCTGCCACTCGCGGGATTGAATGCGCCCTTCGATGAAGACCAGGGAACCCTTCTTCAAATACTGTTGCGCGATTTCCGCCTGCTTGCCCCAGACGACTATTTTGTGCCATTCGGTGCGCTTCTGCCGTTCGCCGTTGCGGTCTTTGTAGGATTCGTCGGTGGCCACGGAGAAATTGGCGACGGCCTGACCGCTGCCGGTGTAACGCGTTTCGGGATCGCGGCCCAAGCGGCCGACCAGGATGACTCGGTTGACGGACATGGAACCCCCTTAAGACGGCGAAGATAACACGCGGAGAAGGAAAAGGGAAATCCCAGGAAGGTGATCCGTGGTCCGGGACCCCTGCCCCGCAGATGCGGGTGCCACTGGTACAGCGTAAAAGCTGTACCAGGGCCATGTTTCCGGACCAATTGACAAGCACGGAAAGGCGGATTAACTTCACGTTTCTCGATTCGGGGATGGGGGATGCGCCGTGAATTGTAAGAAACTGGTTCCGTGGGCAACCGCGGTGGCGGATGTCCTCGCCGTAGGCGGTGTTCTCGCCACGGCCTTTACGGTGGGGAGAGTCATTGGAGCGCAGGAAGCAGCGCGCCAAGCGGCAATCTCCCCGGGAATCTTTGAAGGGCATGGCGACATCGGCAGCGTCCTGCACGCAGGCTCGGTCGACTACGACGCTTCGAAGCAAACCTACACGATCGCCGGCAGCGGCGAAAACATGTGGTTCGGCAAAGACGCCTTCCACTTTGCGTGGAAGCAGGCATCCGGCGACGTGACGTTGACGGCGGACATTGCCTTCCTTGGCAAGGGCCAGCAAGAACACCGCAAAGCCGTGCTAATGGTGCGGCAGACCCTGGATGCGGATTCTGCGTATGCCGACGTGGCGCTGCACGCGAACGGATTAACCTCGCTGCAGTATCGCGAAGAAAAGGGCGCGGCCACGCACGAGATTCAAGCAAACGTGTCCGCGCCGAAACGGCTGCGCATCGTGAAGCACGGCGCATACTTCTCGATGTGGCGGGCCGATGGCAGCGGCGAGTTCCAGCTGGCGAGCGGCTCGACGCGCATCGCGCTCGAAGAACCGTTCTATGTGGGCATCGGCGTGTGCAGCCACGACGCGGACCTGCTCGAAAAAGCGGTATTTTCGAATGTGGAGGAGAAGTCCGAGGTGCCGCCCGCGTCGGGCGAGGGCGCGGCAACTACGCTCTACAGCGCGCTCGAAGTCGTTACGGTAGCCTCAGCCGACCGCCGCGTGGTCTACACTGCACCGCAGCGCTTCGAGGCGCCTAACTGGATGCCGGACGGAAAAACGCTTTTGTTCAACCGAAACGGACGCCTCGAGAAAATCCCGGTGGCCGGCGGCACACCACAGGTTCTCGATACCGGCATGGCGACGGGCTGCAACAACGATCATTTGATTTCGCCCGATGGCACGCAACTCGGCATCAGCGACAATTCACAGCAGAACCATGAGTCGCTCGTCTACATTGTGCCGATTGGCGGCGGAACGCCGCGGCGCATCACCCAGAAATCTCCGTCCTATCTGCATGGGTGGTCGCCCGACGGAAAGACGCTGGCGTTCGTCGGCCAGCGGAACGGCGACTTTGACATCTACACCATTCCCGCAGCGGGCGGGGAAGAGATTCGGCTGACGACCGCCAAGGGGTTGGATGACGGCCCGGAATACACGCGGGATGGGAAATACATTTATTTCAACTCCGAGCGCACGGGCCACATGCAAATCTGGCGGATGCGCGCGGACGGAAGCGA
>Ga0137385_10001881_pt1 | contig 17758 bp, 20 predicted proteins | sample SagtaG_FD_104921 | JGI IMG/M metagenome (GOLD analysis project Ga0137385, IMG submission 104921) | Vadose zone soil microbial communities from Sagehorn Ranch, Mendocino, California, USA - Sage2_R_80_16 metaG | ecosystem: Environmental > Terrestrial > Soil > Vadose zone | place: USA: California... | reverse complement strand
GGGGAAAGTTCAGGTATTGATTAAACACTTGCGTCCAACTAGCCGAAAACCCGGCCTGGGTTGGACCGATCCCATGTACCCACTCAATACGATAGTCCTGAGGGTCAATCATAGCTTCCTCCGTTCCAAGAAACAAACGACTACTAAGGTCATCTCCACCCAATGATGTATTAACAGTTGACACTGCTACCTGTTGTTCAAAAGTTCAGTTCATTCGCCCATAATAAAGACGTCGGCGCTGAGCGATTTTCACACATAACTTTACGGTACACTATGGACGTACAGCCTGCATTATCCGCGCATTCGTTGAGGGAACCATATGCTCGTTCTCTGCTAACATCTTCCGCAGCAGCGAGCGTTGCTGCACACTGACGCGGCGCGCGTGAGTCACTGTCGCGGTACAAATAGAACAGGTGGGGATGTGTGTGCGCAACTGCTCCAGCAGTTGAGTATCATCGAGATGCAGGGCTTGCTCAGAAGAGATGAATAGCCCATTTTGCGGTAAAAAATAGAGCGTATCCAGTTCATCGAGAAAATGCATGCAATACCTGCTGAAGGAACAATACGACAAATGTTGAGAACTGTCATGCTTCATGATCATCTCTCCTGATCGAGCCTAATGTAGAGGCGTTGAAAAGATTGGCGAGCACGCGCCAGGCGGCTCCGTACAGCAGACAGCGAGTCGTGCATGATTTCGGCTATCTCTTTGTACGTGAACCCTTCCGCATCTAGCAGTAGACACATTACCGAAGTAGCTGGAAGATGGGACAAAACCCGCCTGACCAGGTCACACTCCGACACCACTTCTTCAAAATTGCTATCGCACATAAAATACTCTTCGCTTGACGCATCATCGTCGCTGCCATATGGCGCTGGAAAGGGAACAAGCGTCACATGCTTGCGCCTGCGCCATTCACTGCGTAACTGATTCAGCGCAATGCGATAGAGCCAGGGCGCAAAATGCAGTTCCTCCCCATCCATTCGGTGCAGCGCTCGATACGCGGCCAGAAAAGACTCCTGACAGAGGTCTTGCGTCAATTGCACATCTCGCGTCATGCTATAGAGCATTCGCCGGATCCGTGGTTCGTAGAGTACAACCAGCGCCTCAAAGGCCGACACTGATCCCCGACAAGCGTCGATAATGAGCTGGGACTCGTCTTCCACTACTCTCATAAAACACCATAAGTTGTTAAGGGGATTGCTCGACCCCTTACTGGATATAATGCATAAAAAGGACGGTTTGTATCGATCCTGATCCACCTGGGAAAAACTGAACAGTCTCTCTTCTAGTGTAATAGACCTGCCGGAAGAAAAATATGAAGTAGTTCACAATTTTATTACGTTATTCTGGCAACTGAGCCAGCGATGATTTCACTTCGATGTAGCGCGCGAGGATGAAGACAAGGTCGGAGAGACGGTTCAAATAGCGCACAACTTCACCATTCTCGATGACGCCAGCATGCAGCAATTTTACCGCCATACGCTCCGCGCGGCGAATAATGGTGCGCGCCAGGTCGAGCGCAGCCCCATCGGGCGTATCGCCGGGAATAATAAACTTATTTGGTATTTCCACTTCTTGCTTGAGGGCCTCTTCAACCTGCTCCAGCCTTTGCACATGTTCAGCCGTCATGCGGAAACCCATTTTTTCATAGTTCTCCGGCGTTGTGGCCAGTTCCGCCATTAAGTAATACAATTCATTCTGAATGTCGAAAATAATTTTTTTCACCTGTGGATCCTGCGTCATCGCACGTGCCAGACCCAGGGCAGAGGTTGCTTCATCAACTGTGCCGAACGTGTCCGGGCGTGGGTCATATTTCGCCACCCGCTCCTTCCCAAGCAAACCTGTATATCCAGTGTCACCTGTGCCTGTCGTTACTTTTGCCATAGATGTATCCTCTATTTTCAGGAAGCAATATTTTGAATCTCGCTTACTCGTTTGAAGCGTGGTAGCGATAGGCTCGACTGACACGCCGCCAATCTAGTTCTCGCCCACGTACCGGACGCTCCTCACTCAATGGTTCAAGCCGGTTGGTCGCCAGGAAACGCCGTCTTAAATTAGATAGGTCTATCTGCTCGTCTGGCGGGAAAAACGCTTTATAGAGTAAGGCAGCTTCGGCAAGTGTGACGGTACCATCGCCAGGTGCCGGTTCCTTCAATATACCCATGGGATGTGTCTCTTTACTGCTGACGGCTTTCGCTTCCAGCCTCCACCATTCTACAGCCTGATTTTCACCCATGTCCGCCAGGTAGCGCAGCACAATCTCAGGATCGCGCTGTACTTGTGAACGAAGGGTATGCAGCGCTGAGCGCAAAACAGGTCGTACTTCCGCGTCCAGCACCCGTTGATTTGACTCGATCTCGCTGACAGGCGTCCATCCCACGCGCAGGCTAGGTACAGCGTGCGTATGAAGATTGGGACGAAGCTCATCACGATTTGCCCGCAGGAGAACACTATGAATAAGTGAAACAGCCGATCCCTGCTCCGTGCTACCCCAGACGTAGACCTGTTGTTCCTGCCAGCCCGCTTTCATTTGTATCAATGGGGCATTCACAGGCCACATCAGAAGAGCTTCGATAGTACGATCAACCGCCTCGGTGACGGACTCTGTACCGAGGACCAGTCGCATTGGTGGTCCCCAGGGACCTTCGCGTAATAATATCCATAACGACCAATCACGCACCGCAAAAATAGCAACGCTTGCCGTGACGATCAAGCGCCGCGGCGCGTCATCACGAGCAGGCTGGGAGGCAACCGCAGTATCTGGTCTATCCGTCGATGGTGTATTCATTTTCTCTACTCCAAATATCGATGGTTTTATTACTATCGATAAATATAACACGTTTGCTCAGTTATTGCTATATCCATCCTGCATCATGATACAGACGGCAACCGTTTCAAGATGAACCGTAAACTCAAGCCTTGTACCAGGAGCGTAAACAATACAACCATATAGGTTGAGAAAAGCAGTATTTCTCTCACCGGCATCTCAACCGGCAGAGCCAGTACCAAAGCGAGCGAGAGCGCGCCGCGTAATCCACTCCAATAAATCACAAACCACCAGGAGAAAAGGATTGATCCTCCTAATAAGTGGGTAAAGAAACGTAGCATGAGCACCATGGCTAGCCGTGCCAATAAAACCGCAACGACCGCCACCGCTGCAGGGAAGAGTAAAGAGTATGCTGCAACACTTGAGAAATATCTCAATGGATTGAGTTCTGCACCAACAAGGAGAAAGAGAAGAGCATTCGCTATAAAAGCCGCGATACCCCAAAAATTATCGACTGCTTCCCTCGTATGCTCAGACATACCAATCCGCCGCCCATAGCTTCCAAAGATGAGGGTTGCAACGATCAGGGTGAGAATACCTGACACATGGAGGAAATCAGCCAGGAGATACACCCCATACGCTGAAATAATGGTAATCGTTGTTTCGATCAGTGGGTCATCAATAAATGTGACGAAACGACTTAACAGAAAACCGCAGACCAGGCCAAGTAAAGCGCCACCACCAGCTTCTACCACAAAAGTCGATAAACCGCTGGCCCATGCAGCTGCTCCCGAAATCGCATGACCTGAGAGAGAGAGCAGAACTAGGGTGAGAAATGTTTGATATAAAGCCCCTGCAATGCCATCATTGAAGAGACTTTCCCCCTCAATAATGGCCGAAAGACGACTATCGACCTTTAACTGACGGAACAGCCCGAGCACTGCGACAGGGTCGGTAGGTGAAAGAATTGCACCGAGTAAAAATGCATAGCTCCATTGCAGACCGGCGAAAAAATGTACCAGCACAGCAATCAGGATCAGCGACAAGAGTAACCCCGGCACTGCCAATAAGAAAATTGGAACCCAATTTGCCCGTAATTGTTGAACATGTATTGTCCAGGATCCTTCAAAGAGTAAGGCAGGTAGAAACACAAACAGCACTAATTCTGGTGTCAGGTGAATATCTGGAAGAAACCCAAAAAGACTGATGAGCAAGCCGACAACCACCAACCCAAGCGTGTAAGGAATAGCAAATCTTCTCGTCACCAGGATAACTGCGAGCGCAATGAGTAAGAGAAGCACAAGTATGCGAACAATGTCGATAATGTTTATCATGTGCGGCGACCCCTTTTGTCGTAGGATACCCCTCTATTATGGATTCACAACCTGTACAGTGCAAGCGACTGTCACATCACATAAGGAATTTGCCAATCAGCATAGGTGTGGGTTAGTCTCAATTTCCATGAAGCATCATCACAGATGTTTAACTTTTGCGGACATACTTTATCATGACCCCGGGACACTATAGTGCATTGAATAGTTGACTCAAAGTGTGTACAATTACAATAACCTCCACATATGTTTACTTGTATTCAGCAGACAGGAGAGCAGCGCCATCAAGAGTTGAACACTGAGGAGAGGTATAAGTATGCCTGCATTTCTCACACACTGGCGTGTCCTGATCGAAACTGCTCAACGCAGTCAGGATGCCGGCAATGATCTTGGCTCATTGATCATTGATAACTCTGCTTTGCACCGTCGCTCCGCCAGAGGGCTTACTCCATCGCAAAACAACCCGGCGGGAGCTGTATGGATTACCGGTCCTCTCCCCAAAATTGATATCCGCTTTCCGGGCAGTGATATATCAGCGATGGCCTTCCTTGGAGCGCTCGCTCCTGACATGACGTACTTCCAGAAGGGTTCTTTTCGAGAGAAAATTTCGGACTTCAGAGAGCAAAACCGGCACAAACTTCAATCAACCACAGCAAGCGAGAGGCGCTGGGCCGACCTGCTGCACTACAACCGCTCAGGTGATGTCCTGCTTGCCTTCCTCGAACTGACTGCGAATATACCCTCGCCCGCGCTACGCAGCCAGGCACTGGCTTTTGCCATGGGCTACCTTTCGCATATAGCCGCGGATATTGCGCTCAATCCCTACATCAACACCCTGGTAGGCATCTATTCCACCAGTGAGGTACCAGGAAAATTCGCCCCTCTGGGGACGCACTTCTACATTGAATTCTGCCTGGATGAGTACATCGCCAACACCTTTTTTAACCAGCCTCTTTATCGATGGATACGTCAACCGTGGGGACAATATATAGAACCGGCAGCAGCGAATTGTATCACACCTGCTACGTTATCAGCGCAAGTGCTGCATTTACTGAACGATTCCATAGAAGTCACCTACGAATTGACTGAACAGCAAAGTCAAGTTTTTGAGCAGGATTACCGGGCCGGGCTACGGCGACTACGTATGTACCTGGCTGGACGTGGCACATTTCGCTTTTTCACCTTCAAGGCGCTGACCAGGAATCGAGCAAATAACCCAATTATTGCGAGACTCGCAGAAAATTCTCGCGAGCCAGGTACGTTGAACTATGAACAGGTTATGGCTTACGCGGTGCGTTTAAGTGAGCACCTCTGCAGGCGTGCCATTGGATACTACGCGGCATTACGCAATACCTCCGCTTCAGCAAGCGAAAGAAATCAGAAGCTCAGCGCGCTTTGCGAGGACCTGCGCAATTGGAACCTGGATAGTGGATACACGAAGGTGACAACTCGTGATGAGGAACCGCGCATGGTGCATAACTGGGATCATTTCGCCAGCCTTTGGGAGAATGAGGACAGACCAATGACCCCTGCACAAGGACTGGGCAGTTAGCGGAGTGATTGAAGAGATAGTTGTCAGAAATCAAAACATAAGGACACCTTTTCTGGGTGTCCTTTTATTTATCTATAAGTAGGAATAGCAATGTGAAAGATGTTATTTCTTAGCGCGCAAAAATGTAATGTAGACCAATAGCGCTTGCAGCCCCGAGAATAAGAGCCAGGAGTTGCAGTAAACGATATCTTATTCGCAGAGCACGAACATCAAGGGCAATTGCTTTGGATCCGCTGGATTGTCGAACATAGTTTTCTTGTTGCATTTGATTTTTTCCTTATATTGGAAGGCCGAGCCAATCTTCAGACAAACAAACGTTTTTCTGAAAGCTCCCTTACTTTACTATACGCATGAGTTGGGCATTTAGTTGCAGCGAGCTTCAAAATAAGGCTCGTTATGTTTATAACAACATAGAGAGTAAGGGATATATTCCGCAATAAATGTGATTTCAAAATAAGCTAACCTGGTCACTCCTGTTCATCGCTATTCCGCTCCCCAACGAGAGACGGTTCAGTATCGATCGCAGTGGGGAGCAAATCACTGTGCATTTCAAGTAAGCGACGCGCTCGCGCATATTCTTGATCGAGCAGAACGCGGAATACCTGTTCACAAACAGCCAGCGACTCAGCCGCCGCAGCACGCTTTGAAGCGGTTATTGAACCCAGCATGTCGTGACGTTTGGCGGTGCGAAAGAGGACATGGACTTTTTCTAATACTTCAGAGAATTCCGCGTGAACCTGGTCATTCCAATTTTGTGATTCGACGAGTGCCGCCGCTTTCGCCAAAAAACGGCCACACACCTTTATCACCCGGGTATATTCATTGCTACGCGCCTCTACCAATGTTTGTTGTATACGCAACTCATCAGCAACATCAAGCGCCGCTACAGAAAAGATACTTGCTTCTCCCCCCATCTCACGAATCTCATGGGAGAGCTGGCGAAAATGTTTCTCTACCTCTTCTGAAAAGGGAAGCAAATAGACTGAATTTTGCAGTGCAAAAGCGCCGAGGTTCTGTAAACGTCGCCAAACCCACACTCGTTTCTGTGATGGCTCGCTGGGTACTTTGTACGTGAGTTGCAACCAGCGCACAGCGTCGCGCTCCAACATAAATATGTCCACTCCCAATATCGTTCAACTTCATTTTTGCGCCCATTTTGTAACCTCAGTTACCAGCTGCGGCTATAGTACTCCAATGGCTATGCAAAGTCAAGCCTCATCCATTCTGCAAAGTGGGCTTTGTTGGTGATGTGATATAATTTGTTTTTCACGCAACAGGAGAATAGTTGTATGAAACCGAAAGAGTACCTTGTCCTCTTCTCACTGGCCGCTTTATGGGGCGCATCTTTTCTTTTTATTAAAGTCGCGATCGCCGATATGACGCCTCTTACCCTGGTCGCTGTGCGCCTTGTCTTGGGCGCGCTGGGATTATTGCTGGTCGTCCCTTTTAAACCTTCCATCATGAATGGTTGGCATTCGCGCCTCTGGGGATTCTTCGTGGTAGCCATCTTCAATGCCGTAATACCATACCTGACCATCAGTTGGGGAGAGGAGTATATCTCCTCGGGCATGGCTGCCATTCTGAATGCAACCACGCCGTTGGTGGTGGTCATCGTCTCGCACTGGTGGCCGGGGGGCGAAAAGCTGACGTGGATGCGTGTAGGAGGCGTGTTGATTGGTTTCCTGGGAGTTGGACTGCTGGTTGGGCCTGCCGCATTTACGCCCACCAGCTCGAATCTGTATCTCTTTGGGGCACTGCTCGTCTTTATCGGATCGTCAAGCTATGCTTTCGGCAGCCTGTTTGCGCTGAGAATGCTTTCGGGACTGCCATTGATTCAACCAGCCATCGGTCAAACCACTATGGGCGCTGTAATATTGGCCCCCATTGCGACTATCGCCTTTGTGGTACAGCCACAGCATCCATTGCATATACCGCTGGTCTGGTCCGTGGGATCGGCGGTGGCATTGGCGCTGGGAGGAACATCGCTGGCGTACATCTGTTACTACTGGCTGATCGCACGCGTAGGGCCAACACGCACCCTGATTGTCACCTACCTGCTGCCCTGCACGGCATTGATCTACGGGGCGCTGCTGCTGCACGAACCGGTCGGTATCAACGCAATCGGGGGGCTGGCACTGATACTGACGGGCATCTTCTTCGCTGGCAAGAAAACAGCACAGAAGAAGTCGGCAGAAACTCCTTCCCACGAGCTTCAGACCCAGGAGCAGAAGCAATAAATCCCTGCCGCCAGGATTTCGCAAGACATACGCACTCACAATTTTGTGATTGCATAAGCTTGCATACTGTGTAACATCTGCTTATAATTACTGGTAAGTGAACTTCTATGCGTGATCGAGTACACTACTCTTAAAAAGAAGAAAGGGGGAACGACAAAACACACCTCTGTTTGATTATTGGTTCTCATTCATTTCATTGCCGGACAACGTCTTTTCGCCTTATCTACCCAAAACCTACCAATACGGCCGAGGCGAACATGAAGCCATCCACTACGGCTTGTGGATGACGTATCCTACCTACTCGGCAGGCAAGGGTGCCTGCGACAAGCAGTTGCAAGGTCTTAACTACACTTTTGACCGGTTTGTACACAGAAAAGTACATTTGTTTTGCTAGTCTTCCTAATGAAAGGTGGGACACTCAAATGGCCCAAATCGCAACAGAACGCTCGGAGTCCGTAGCAGTAGCTAACCCTGCACCCCTCGGCTTAAGCGCCTTCGCCCTTACGACTTTCCTCCTCAGCAGTACCAACGCTGGTTTGATTCTTCCAGCAGTTACAGGTGCGCTGGCTGTCATCGCCACGGCCCTCTTCTATGGCGGTATCGCCCAGATACTGGCAGCGATGTGGGAATTCAGAAATGGGAATACCTTCGCGGGCACAGCCTTCACTTCTTACGGAGCCTTCTGGTTGGCAGTCGGCTACGGCCTCCAGAATAAACTGTTAATACCCGGTACAACAGCATTTGGCTACTTCCTGCTTGGCTGGACGATCTTCACAGGAATAATGTTCCTCGGGACGCTGAGGATTAACTGGGCTCTTATTGCAGTTTTCGCTGCCCTTTTCCTGACCTTCCTCTCGTTGACAGTGGCTGAACTTGGTGGCGGCAGCACGTTTGGCATTCTCGGAGGTTGGCTTGGCATCCTTACAGCGCTTCTAGCCTGGTATACCGCTCTCGCTGGTTTACTCGGCAAGACGGGCATGTTCTCTCTACCCGTGGGAGCAAGAAGTTAATCACGACCCGGTTCGTATACAAGAGGCGACCAGCTTTCGGCAGTGCTCAAAAGCTGGTCGCCTCTCACTTTTTGTCTTTGAAGTACTTGACCATTAACTAAAGCTACGTTATAGTGAATGAACACTCCATAGAACAAGGAATGTATTCTTCGCACGTTTTGGTTTGAAGTGAGGGAAAATGACAACAACAAGCGAGACGCTACACATGGCCGAAACAACACCGGGAGATCTCTATGAATATCTCACGACACTGATAAAACAGGCAGTTTCAACATATCTCGTACAAGAGCAGATAGATTTTGATATTGAACAATTGCCCATTGATCTCCGTTTTTCGGCACAGGCAAGTTTCGGCGACTATTCGATGCCTGTAATGCCGTGGGGAGGCAAGCAGAAACTGGCCCGTAAGCCTCTCCCCCTGGCCGAAGCGCTGGCGACGATCCTGCGAGATATGCGGACCCCTGCCATTCAAGAGATCACTGTTACCGCACCGGGCTTTCTCAATTTTCGCCTGAACCGCCCCTACATTGGCCAAAGTATCATCGAGCGTGTCATTCATAACGGCGCCGATTACGGACAGAGCGATACAGGTGTTGGGACGAAGATCGTCGTTGAGCATACCAATATCAATAGCAACAAGGCTGCCCATGTCGGCCACCTGCGCAATTCATGCATCGGCGATACCGTCGTCCGCATGTTGCGCTCGCAGGGCTACCAGGTTGAGGCGCAGAACTATATCGACGATTCGGGCGTCCAGGTCGCTGACGTTGTGATGGGTTTCACCCTCTTGTACAAAGGCATAATCCAACTACCTGACGGCAACGAGCGGCTGCCAGGTGAGTCTTTTGACTACTACTGCTCGCGCGTCTATGTCGCGGTAGGTAAAGCTTTTGATGAAGCTGAGAAGGTCAAAGAGAGCCAGCCAGAGAAGCTGCAAGAGCTAATGGATTTGCGCAAGGCCGTGCTGCATGCCATCGAACATGGAGGCGGGCCGGAGGCTGGACCCGCTTATGCAGTCCTGGCCGCTGACATCTCTCACGAGATCGTCAAGGCGCATCTGAAAACAATGTCCCGTTTGAATGTCTCGTACGACCTGTTAACGTGGGAGTCTGCCGTATTACATTCCGGGCTATGGAAACGCACCTTCGAGATGCTGAAAAATAAGGGGCTATTGGAAAAACCGGAAACTGGCAAGGCTGCAGGATGCTGGATACTGCCCTTTGGTGGTGGTGAGGTGCAAACAGAAGAGGGCGACCGCTCAAGTGACAAGATTCTCGTCAGGAGCGACGGCACGGCAACCTACACTGCCAAAGATATTGCCTACCAGCTCTGGAAATTCGGTCTCGCTGATGACCCGCAGAAAGAGGTTCAGTTCACATTTATCCCCTGGGGGAGGCAGCACGATGGACGCCTGCTCTGGACGATGCGCACACCCGACGAGGAGAACGAACATGGATCAACTGAGGAAGTTGATCCCAGGCGTTTCGGCCATGCAAGGCGGGTTATTAATGTGATCGATGTGCGCCAGTCATATCTACAGCAGGTGCTATACGAGAGCCTGCGCAGGCTGGGCTATGATGAGCAAGCGGATAACTCAACGCACCTCGCCTACGAAGTAGTCACGCTCTCCGCCGCAACCGCAGTCCGATTGGGGGTAGACACCTCCGACGGGCACGATTTCTACGCCATGAGCGGCCGCAAAGGCATCGAGATCAAAGCCGATGACCTCATCAATACTGCTATCGAGAGAATGCTAGAGACGAAACCTGAGTTGTCAGCAGAAACACCGGCCATCGCCGCGGCCTCCGCGATCCGCTACTTCATGATTCGCTATAATCTACAGCAGGTTATCGCGCTGGACATGGACGAGGCGTTGCGAGCCAATGGCGACACCGGCGTCTACCTCCAGTATGCCTACGCCAGGGCGAACAGCATTCTACGTAAACTGGATAGTAGCGGCTACGAGTTGCCCGAAAGGCTTACAGCGCTGCCCGACCAGCTCGAACAGAGCGAATGGGAGCTGCTACGCCATATCGACGCCTACCCACGAAGCCTGGCAGAGGCTAGCGCAAAGCTCGCTCCGCATATGCTTGCCGCGTACATCTATGATTTAGCTTCACACTTTAGCGATTTCTATGAGCATACGCCGCCCATAGTGAAAGAGACAGACGAGCGCGAAAAAGCGTTCCGCGCCTGGTTGGTCAACACTACGGTACAAACAATGGCTAATGCCCTCAGGGTACTCGGTTTTGTGCCACTGGAAAGTATGTGATAAGGAAAAAGTACACATGTCAACGGAAAAGAACCTGCGCTTCGGTATTAAAACAGCTCCACAAAATACAACTTATGAGGATATGCTGAGAGTCTGGCTTGAGGCTGATACCATCCCCATCATCGAACATGCCTGGGTTTTCGATCACTTCATCCCACTGGGCCCCGATCCAACTGGCCAGTGCCTCGAGGGATGGACGCTGCTGGCCGCGCTCGCGGCTCGCACGCAACGCTTGCGGGTGGGAGTGATGGTCACGGGTAATACCTACCGCCACCCGGCCGTTCTGGCGAACATGGCGGCGACCATAGATAACATCTCTCGCGGACGGCTCGACTTCGGTATTGGAGCCGGCTGGAACGAGCTAGAGCACGAAATGTACAACATTCCGCTGTATGCGCCAGGTGAGAGAATCCACCGCTTAGGCGAAGCTTGCGAAGTAGTTAAAAGATTGTGGACAGAGACACCAGCCAATTTTGATGGGAAATACTATCAACTAAAGAACGCGTACTGCGAGCCGAAACCTGTGCAAAAGCCATATCCACCGATCGTTATCGGTGGCGGAGGCGAAAAGCTGACTTTACGTGTGGTGGCGCAGTACGCGGACATCTGGAACTTCGCTGGCGGGCCAATCGATATGTTTCAGCATAAAAACACGGTGCTTGATGAACATTGCGCCGCCATCAGGCGAGACCCATCAACCATTGAACGTTCCGTGCAGTTGGTCATCAACCCCAACAACCTGCAAGAGACCCGCGAAATTACGCGAAGTTTCATTGAAGTTGGAGCAACACATATCATACTGAACCTGAGAGCGCCCTATCCCGAGGGAATTGTACAACGCCTGGCAGATGAAGTCTCAGAACCACTCAAGGCTGAGTATAGCTGATAGCTCCCTTGTATGCGTCAAAAGAAAGATAGGATAGTGAGTATCTACGTTCGCGCTTCAGCGAAAGAAGATTACGCTGCCCTCCTGCCCATCGCCCGCGAAACCCAGGAGAAACATGTTGAGGGACTGCCGCACATCTTCCAGAAAGGGACCGCTGGCATACCAGAAGAGTATTTCCTTGGGCTTTTGGCAAGCGACTCAAAAATAATGTATGTTGCCGAGCTCGAGCAGAGCATTGCCGGCTACGTCATTATGGAGTTAAGCGAAGTTTCATACCTTGATATTTTGGTGCCACGGATAGTTGCCTTCATTATCGATATCGCAGTCATGAAAAGGTACCAGGGGAAATGCATTGGGTATGCGCTCTTTCAGCAAAGCGTTGAGTGGGCAAAGGCGAAGAGGGCAGACAGCCTGGATTTGATGGTTTGGGAGTTCAACCAGGATGCCATCGCTTTTTATGAACGGCAGGGTATGAAGAGTATGAATAGAACAATGTCTTTGGAGTTGCAATAAAATTGCCCTCTCAAACCAGGGCCGCTCCAACAATTTCCCCAATATCCTCCACTCCTTCTTTGCGAAGAAATTCCTCGATCCCCTCGATAATCTCAACGCCAGCGTGAGGGTTGACAAAATTGATAGTGCCAATCTGTATCGCGGACGCGCCTGCCATGATAAACTCAAGCGCGTCTCTTGCATTGGTAATGCCACCAATTCCTATCACTGGAACATGAGGATAGGATAGACGCAATTCGCGCGCTACTTCATACACCATGCGCAATGCAATGGGCTTGATGGCTGGGCCGGAAAGCCCTCCAGTCCCATGGGTTAACCCTGGCCGGCGCGTCTTGATATCTATGCCCATACTTGTAATAGTGTTGATAAGCGAGATGGCATCGGCGCCAGATGAGGCGGCGGCCAAAGCAGTTGGACGTGCATCGCCGCTATTGGGCGAGAGTTTCACGATCACAGGAAGCGTGGTTTCTCGGCGCACCGCGGTAGTGACATCCGCAACGGTCGCGGCGCTGGCACCAAAGACCTCTCCCCCCGCCTGCACGTTCGGGCAGGAGACGTTTACCTCGATACCTGCCACACCGGGCACGCCTTCCAGCAATTCGGCCAGTTGAGCAAATTCTCTGATCGTCTCTCCTGCAACGTTGATGATCACCGGCGTCTGCCAGGTTTCCCAGATGGGAGCATACCTGTCAACGACTATATGAATACCTGGATTCTGCAGGCCGATGGCATTCAACATCCCTGATGATGTTTCAAGGTTGCGAGGGTGTGGGTTGCCACTGCGGGCGTGCAGGGTCGTGCCTTTACAGACAATTGCGCCCAGCCGTTGTACCTCGGCTATCCTGGCGTATTCGACACCATAACCAAACGTACCGGACGCGGTGATAACTGGATTCTTTAGCAAGAGGCCGCTTTTGTGGCGCGGCGCCAGCTCGGTTTGCAGGTTCATGCTTCGCTGTTACTTCTCGCCTCGTTCATCAGGTTTCGTAATCTCTGTGCCTCCTCCCCTGCCATTGTGGCAAAGTCAGGGCCATTGCCAGCATACAGGATGGAGCGAGAAACCGCAAGTATGGCGCGCTCACCGTGCCTATCCACCCCGGTCCGAACCGCAGCTTCGAGGTCTCCGCCCTGGGCACCCACGCCTGGGATAAGAATGGGCATTGAAGGACAGATAGAGCGAATAGTACGCAGTTCCTGGGGATAGGTCGCGCCGACCACCAGGCCGCAATTGCCAGCTTCGTTCCAGGATTGGACACGCCGGGCAACTACCTCGTAGAGTGGGCGTAGCTGATCGTCATTGTCCTGTACCAGCAGATCTTGAAAATCTCGCGCGCTCGGATTTGACGTACGGCAGAGTAAGATGATTCCCTTCTCGCGGTACGCAAGAAAAGGGGCGATGCTATCATAACCCAGGTAGGGATTGACCGTCACTGCATCGCAGCCATAGACATCAAACATTGTAGAGGCATAGTTGCGGGCGGTAATGCCAATATCGCCGCGCTTGGCATCGACGATCACCGGAATATGGGCAGGAATAGCGCTCAGCACTTCATGAAACACGCGCATTCCGGCCAGGCCAAGCACTTCAAAAAAGGCGATATTTGGTTTGAAGGCACACACAAACGAAGCCGTTGCCTCGATAATGGCACGACAGAAGTAGATCACAGCTCTCTCAACCGGCATTTCACGCAGGGCCGCAGGAAAACGGTCTGGTTCCGGGTCTAAGCCGACACAGAGCAGGCTGTTCTGCTGGCGTGAAGCGCTGAGCAATTTATCTAGAAAGTTCACTTTTTTTACCTTAGGCATGGTTCAAATGAACTTGACAGTTCCTCATCAACAGAAAGGTCCAGCCCTGTCATGCTGAGCGCAGCGAAGCATCTCTCTGCCCAGCGCGACAGACCCTTTGCTGCGCTCAGGGTGACACTGTGTCACTGTGTCACTGTTCAAACTGTCAAGGACTCTTCTTCACCATTGAACCTTGCCTTAACTGGTTTAAACGCAACCGTTTATCTCCGGCTGATGTTGTTCCCAGTCCCTGTTCGTGGAATGCGACAAACCAGATTCCACGAGGAGTGAAGATCAGACTCTCGTGCCTGGTTTAACCAGTGGTGCAGCGAGTGGTGCAGCGGCAGCACACAATGGACAGTCAGTTGGACTATATGTTTGTGCCGTAACACTGAGCAGGGCATGACAGGGGACGGAGAATTGCGTGGCGGCTGTACCGCCGCTGCGATCAATTAGCACTTCGATACCGGCGATGTCCGGGTGGTAAGGCTCAATAGCACATAGTGTTTCGCGCAGTGAGAAACCTGTTGTCAGTACATCATCAACAATCAAGACAGGAGCGAATGCATCGAGCTTAAAGCCACGACGCAGCTCTCGTCCACCCTCCGCAACTGGTTCAGCGAGGAGGCAGCGCGTATCGAGCTGGCGTGCCACCTCCTGCGCCAATAAAGCTCCTCCTGTTGTCGGGCCAATCACAGCCGAGAGCATACGCCCCTGGTAGCGCTCCGCTATATCTTGGCAGAGGCGTTCTGTGACACGAGGCCACTCTAGCAAGCGGAACTTTTCCCAGTATTCGTTGCTGTGCCGTCCCGAACTGAGCACAAAATGCCCGTTCAAGACCACACCTAGCTGCTGAAAAAGCGTCAGCAATCTTGTTGAGTCCATCATCACAATTACGGCATATAGTGGACGCTGTTACGCGGATACTCGACACAGTTCAAGCAGCTCTCGCTGCCGGTGATGAACTGTACCAGTCGCTCGAAGCCCATGCCAAAACCTGCGTAGGGGATCGAGTCATCGTCGCGTAGTTTCAGATACCACTCATAATCCTCCGCACTCCCGCCTGCCGCGAGCAGGTGCTTCATCGCTTCTGAATTCATCAATCGATAGCGCAGGCGAATGGGATCTTCTTCGCGCTCAGCGCCTCCGCAGACCTCGCCCACGCCTGGGAGCAAGAGGTCAGCAGCGTTGACGATGCGCTCGTCTTCGCGATTCTGGCGCATATTGAAGAATTTCAACTCCAGGGGGTAGTGCGTAATGAAGATGGGGAACTGCGTCCATTCCAGGAGAGCAATTTCACGCTTGCGGTCCAGATCATCCCCCCAGTTGGTAGCTATGCCCATCTTGTTGAGCAGTTCAACGGCCTCAGTGTAGGTCATGCGGAGGAAGGGAGGCATGATCGTCTCCAACATGGCCACATCGGCCCCGAGCATCTCCAACTCTTCGCGCCTCGTCTCTAGCGCCTTCTGCACCAGGGTACTGACCAGGCGCTCTTCGATGTCCAGTAGCGTCTGTAAATTGCCAAAGCCGATTTCTGGCTCAATCAGCACAAACTCTGTCAGGTGGCGATGGTCGGCCCGCGGCTCGGCGCGATAGCTGTGGTTCACCGAATAGACGCGGCGCAAGGTCTGGCTGTGTACCAATGGCTCAAGATGCAACTGGGCAGTCTGCGTCAAGAAAGCCTTGTTGCCAAAGTACTCGAGCGGGAAGAGCGTTGAAAAATCTTCACAGGCTCCTGTTAAGCTGGTGATGGTTGGGGTGGTCACTTCGACGAAATCTTCTGCCTCCATGAAATTGCGGATCGTTTTTAGCAATGTCCCTCGGAGCCGTATTAAAGCCGCCATCTGCGGTGATCGTACCAGCATATGGCGATTGCTGAGTTGATCCATGTCCAGCAATTCGTTGCTGGTCTCGGTCGATTGGTTTACTTGTGTCATGCTCATGAGTAAGCTCCTCTCCTCTTTGTAACACGGCGTTCCATCGTCACGCCAAACATACAATAACAACAGGTTGACAGGTCATCATCTCCTCCTTCGCTAGTTCAACAAACAACGCTAGCCGTTGAGGTTGCTAGTTGAACCGCTACAGGTCAAAAAAAATTCCTCACCCCCGAATCAATGGGATGAGGAAGAAAAATGTATTGGTATCGGCAAATCGACACCGGGACCATCAATGGGATGGTACAGGCAACACGCCTGCAACATGATGATTTTTTGCGCCTCTACCCGGTGCCAAATGGCCATGAGAATACCTTGCCCTTTCCACAGAGTGGAACAATCGGAAACTGGTCTCAAATTGCTAGAAGTATACCCAGCAAAATTCCAAAAGTCAAGGGCAAAATAAAAACCCGTTTTACTTCTTTTACATTTCATCCGCAGGAGTGTGCTGTTATTGCACACTCACGGCGGTCACATCAAAAATCAGCGTTGCATTGGGCGGAATACCCTGGTTACCCTGCGAACCATAGGCCAAAGACGCGGGAAGAATGATTCGACGGATACCGCCAGCCTTCATCCCAACCAATCCCTCGTTCCAACCTTGAATGACACTTGCCTGGCCAAGTGGGCTGACGGAAAAGGGTTGAGCGCCGTGATCATAGGAGCTATCAAACTTTTTGCCATTGCTTGCCAGCCAGCCCGAATACTCAACGGAGACCGTACTCCCTTGCTGTGCTACCTTGCCACTGCCAACTTTAAGGTCAAGGCATTGCAGCCCATCAGCGTTTGTAACCGGGGTCCCTTTCACGGCAGGAGGATTTTGCGGGCCTGCCTTAGGAGTTGTATCATAGACCGCCGCGGCAGAAGTTGCAGTAGCACATTTAGGGCCAACCTGTGCAGTCGTCGTATGCGTTGTTTGTGTTGTTGTGCTTTTAGCACTCTGTTGAGTTGTATAACGCTGATATTGCCAGAAAGCCAGGCCCGCAGCAGCGATCACCACTACTGCTACAGTGACACTGGTCCATATTTGCTGCCGGCGACGACGACGAGCCTGGCGCATCAAGCGCTCTTGTTGCCGCTGCCCGGGTCTATTTTGCTTCTGCTGCGTATTTTTTTGACCATTCACGGTTTGCGTCATGAAAGTATCTCTCCTTAGAAGGTTTTGTTTGAATTATTGCAAGGAGAGGTTACCATAATCAGAACTATATAGCAAGAGGGCAGAGACTCGTTGATTTTCCTGCTTAAGCGCTTGAGCATCGCTCTCGACATGTTCAGTTTAACTGTGCTACAATACATTTCACCATTAAAAGTATGGCAACTGTAAAGACCGCACTTTCCCTACAAATAATGAAAGAAGGGTGTGGATTATGCCCCAGGGTTATATACGCTTTCCACATATTCATCAGGATCGCATTGTTTTCGTCGCGGAGGATGATCTCTGGCTGATTACGAGCGATGGTGGACGCG